>JAANMY010001741.1_pt1 | contig 23127 bp, 22 predicted proteins | sample 7279691 | NCBI WGS metagenome assembly JAANMY01 (sample SAMN14094543, study PRJNA606508) | bioreactor metagenome | isolation source: A lab-scale SPAN reactor treating ammonium-rich wastewater day 388 | place: Ireland: Galway | collected 2018-02-07
TGCCAGAGCAGCAGCGCGCCAACGGCCAAAGAGGGCAGGCCAACAGTGCGCCCCCATCGCCAAAGAAGATCCGTCGAAATCTGTGGACGCCAGTGCAGCTCACCTTTTAGCGTCAGCCGTTTTAAATCTTTATCCCGATACAAAAATGACTTTGGGGCCAGCAATTGAAAACGGATTTTATTATGATTTTGAATTCTCTACCCCAATTTCAGAAAAAGATCTCCCGAAAATTGAAAAAGAGATGAAAAAAATTCTGCCTCATTGGCAGACTTTTGAAAAATTTGAAGTTTCAGCCGACGAAGCCAGAAAAATCTTTCAGGGTAATGAATACAAGCTCGAGTTGATTGACGAAATTGAGAAAAACAATGAGCAGATTACTCTTTACTACTCCGGAGAGAAAAAACAGCTGCCGAAAATAAAAGACCTCCTAAACCCCTATACCCCATACCCTAACTTCCTAGATTTATGTCGCGGCGGACATGTTGAAAATCCGTCAAAAGATATCAGCCCAGACTCTTTTGAATTGGATAGAATCGCCGGTGCTTATTGGCGTGGAAACGAAAAAAATCAAATGTTGACTAGAATTTACGGATTAGCTTTTAATTCTAAAAAAGAACTCGAAGAATTTATAAAACAAAGAGAAGAAGCGGTAAAAAGAGACCACAGAAAAATCGGTAAGGAGCTTAATCTATTTACTTTCTCTGATCTGGTTGGGGCTGGACTTCCGCTTTTTACACCAAAAGGACGAGCCATGCGGGACGCCATTGAAAACAAAATCTCCTCTATTCAAGAAAAATTCGGCTTCCAAAAAGTCTGGATTCCTCATATCACCAAACCAGACCTTTATAAAACCTCCGGTCATTGGGAGAAATTTGGTGACGAGTTGTTCAAAGTCAAAAGTCGAGAGTCCGACTTCGTAATGAAGCCGATGAACTGCCCACATCATACCCAAATTTACGCCAGCCAACAGAGAAGCTACAAAGATTTACCGGTGCGCTTTGTCGAAACGACCACCGTATACAGAGACGAGCAATCCGGAGAATTGCTAGGTCTCTCGAGAGTCAGATCAATCACTCAAGATGACGGTCATATCTTCTGCGCGCCCGAGCAAATTCCTACAGAGATAAAAAATGTCATAGAAGTTATCAAAGAATTTTATTCTTCACTCGGAATGTGGAAGGACGGAAACTACCGCGTAATACTTTCAACCCGAGATCCAAAGGATCCCGAAAGATATCTGGGGGACGATAAAATCTGGCAAGAATCAGAGACAAATTTGAAAAATATAGCCGACAATGAGAATTTGCCTTACTCGATAGAAAAAGGAGAAGCAGCTTTTTACGGCCCAAAACTTGATTTCAAATTTAAGGACGCAATTGGTCGCGAGTGGCAACTAGCAACCATCCAGCTTGATTTTAATATGCCCGAGCGTTTTGGTTTGGAATATACCGATAAAGATGGCTCTAAAAAAACTCCGGTCATGATTCACCGAGCGATTTCAGGTTCACTTGAAAGATTCCTGTCTGTCATAATAGAACACTTTGCCGGCGCTTTTCCTTTATGGCTTTCTCCGGTTCAATTAAAAATTTTGCCGGTCAGTGAGAAACATTTTGAGTACGCACGCGCTATCGGCCAAGAGTTAAAACAAAACAATCTCCGAATAGAGATCGACGAGAGTAACGAAAATTTAGGAAAAAAAGTCAGGCAAGCAAAGTTGGAAAAAGTTCCCTATTTTTTGGTTCTGGGTGACAAAGAAACCACGGAAAAAAATATTACGCTGGAGAGTCGCGATGAAGGAAATCTGGGAGTATTTAATATTGCTTCCCTTGTGGAATTTCTTAAAAAAGAAAGCTCTTAAGATCAAAAATAATTTAAAGGTCTTTGTTTCTCAAAAAACATTTTTCGACCTCGTCTTTGTCGACAACCGGCAATCTTTCTTCGCCGGGAATAGTTGAATAGGGTGGCTCTTTCATTTCCGAAACCACACAGTCAAGGCACTTGATTGCCTTATCAGAATCACCTCCCGATTTTTCAACTAGCAAATTAAGTGCATCGGCGGAAACCAGAACCTTTCTTTCTCTGGCCTCGGACTGAATTATCTCTGATATCTCTTTTTTATTTTTATCTTCAGGTGCTGGAAGTTTAATGCTTTCAGAATACGCCAAAGACATCTTCTGCCTTTCAGCATTCCGCTGTTTTCTCAAAACCAAAACAAAAGACAAAAGTACGAATCCTCCAATAATCAAAATAAGATAAGAAAGAATACGCCAGTTTAAAGGGACAATTCCCACTTCTGGTAGATTATTGATAGAAGCCGAGCCAGAAACAACCGGAATTACACCGCCTTTTCCTATTACATCAATTGAACAGTTGGCGGTAGTTTGCTTTTCGCCGGACGAGACAACAACTGTGGCAGTCTTCACTCCCATAGTTTTGTAAGAAATGGAAACCGATTCGGTCTGACCAGACAAATTATCTGAACCACTCCATGAATAAGAGCTTTTGTCTTTAAAATCAGAAGGAACCAAAGCGGTCCAAAATATATTTTCTCCAATCTCAACAGAATCCTTGTTGGCTACACAGCCAGCAATAAAAGGGTCCGCAATAGCCGATTCGCCTAAAACATGGCCACCAGCACCCTGCACGCTCTGATTTGAAGCGTTAAGGCCAAGATTGCCGGATACAGAGACAGTCCCTGTCTCCACCACCACACTGCAATTTCTAAAAATTTGCTGATTGCCGGATCTTATTCTGACAGTAGCGGTTTTTATACCCGGAGTATAGTATACCTTGGTTATACTTGAATTTTGGCCATTTAGATTATCAGAACCAGACCAAAGATAGCTGTAAGAATAAAGACCGTCTCCGCCACTAACATCAACGAGCCATGTTACAGACTGTCCGACAATGATTGAAGACGGATTGGTAAAACAACTTCCGGAAAGCGCCGGGCCGGCAGCCAGAGATTCAGAAGAAGCCAAAAGCAAGGAAATACTGAAAAGACAGAATATAATTGATATTGATTTTTTAAACTTTAATTTATTCATAAAAAATAAAGGATCCCGGGGCTCTGTCCCGAGGTATTGTCGGGACTCGCTTTACTCGTCCATTCGCGTGACAGAGCCGCGCGGTATTGAACCTATATTAGCTCCTCGGCTCGGAAATGCGAAATCTTCGCTTTCCCATTTCTCTCGCTCTACGTCGCTAATAAAAAAACGCTCAGTATTTAACATACCTTTCCATTATACACTAAAAGAAAAAAATAGTCAATGTTTTGAGTGGTAATATCCAAGCACTTTTGACGCCCAAACATTCGCACACAAAACATTCGACTCAACCCGAGAATTCACTTGGGAAATAAAATTTTTTTATTATTTCACCAAATGAACAGTTCTGGTTGGAAAAGCAATTTCAATTTTTTCTTTTTCAAGAATTGCTTTCAAACGCAAGTGAATTTCCTGTTGGACATTCATATAAGCGTTAAAGTCTGGAGATTGGGTATAATAGACAACTTCAAAATCTAAAGACGAGTCACCAAATTTGTGGAAGTGCGCCCTATCAAATCGCGTCAGATCAATTGAATCAATAATCTCTTTTATAAAGTTGGGAATTTTTTCTAATTTATCGTTGGGCGTTCCATAAACAACACCAAAAGAAAAAGTAACCCGCCGTTCTTTCATTTTTTTGAAATTGTGAATCCGAGCGCTGGTTAATTCCTGATTGGAAATAACAATCTCTTCGCCCTGAAGAGCTCTCAAGCGAGTAGTTTTGATGCCAATGTGCTCCACTACTCCCATATCACTGCCAACAATAATAAAATCACCCGGCACAAACGGCTTGTCAAAATGAATTGAGAAAGAACTGAATAGATCGCTTAAAACACTTTGCAGAGCCAGAGCAATAGCAATACCACCAATGCCGAGGCCGGCCATAAGCGAGGTCACATTAACACCTAAGTTGGATAGAACAAAAAGAACAGCAATCACCCACAAAACGCCTTTACTTATCTTACCGATAAGTTTAATTGCGCCTTTAGTCCCCTCGGTTTTTTCTTTTCTAGTAAATTTCCTAACGGCGTAGTCAACTAAAATGTTTGAAGCCAACGCCGCTTGGTAAACGACCCAGACTACCAAAACAACAGTTAAAAATTTCCAGAGTAATTCCTGAACTTCTATAAACCAAAGAGCAAAATAAAATGCCAAAAAGAAATAAAAGGGCGGACGCAGTTTCTTTACAATGGAAATAAATGTCTCGTCCAAGTCGGTCTTGGTTTTTAAAGCCAGTTTTTCCAGCCATTTTAAAATAAATTTATTAAAAACCGAAAAAACAGCCAGTAAGATAAGAAAAACTGCTGCAGCCAATAGATAGTCAGAAACAAGACTTTCTCCCAATTTAAAATTCAAAATGTCTAAAAATCTCTCCATTAAGAAAAATATAGCAAAAAAAACACAATTCACAAACCAAAAACTAAAATAGTTTGGCTAGAGGATGCCGTTTCGGCAACAAAATTAATTAACGCTTTTTTTTGCCGGCCTGTCGCTTTGAGAGCATTTCATACTTTATCGCCAGTCGTTTTTTTGTTTTTTTGGAGCGAGATTTTTTTCTTTTCCCTACTCCTGTATCTCTTTTTCCCATAATTGGTAATTATACATTATTTTACTAAATTACAAGGACTTACTAGGTTTGAATACGGAAATGACGGAAATGTAAGTGCAACGATGTAAAAACAGGTGTGCGGGAAAAAGAAACTCCCCACGCGACTGCATCGCGCGGGGCAAATGAACTTGATCAGCTCTAGACACAAATCCCAGACACCTCACAGCACATCTGGTGAAGATTCTGTCCACGAGGAGCACGGTAGATGGTAATCCAAGAGCTTCTGTGATTAAGCTTACCGATAGAGAATCTGTCCTGGATCAAAAATTCGACCCGGTTGTTGCCAATCTGCTCTATTGTTTGGATAGCCCTGTTGCTAAGAGAACCCACGGCAGAGACCAGATTGAGCTTCCTCAAGTGCCCGAGAGGATGTTCAGAACCATCCGATGAAAGCTTGACCCACCAAGCCTCCTGGTCTTCAGAAAAGATACTTCGGCACAGAGTCTCGAAGGAGATTGACTGAACCGAAACATGGTCTCCAAAACACCAGTCTCTCTTGATCCCCCACAGCCACGGGAATTCCCGAAGCAACCGTTCCAGTTGAGCCCGAGCTTTCCTTTCTTGAGAGAACATTCTTTTCTCCTGGAGCATCCGCTCCTTTGAGCCCATCCGGGCGACCGAAGAAACGCGCCAGCCACGTTAGCTGACTATCCTTCTGGATCATATCAAAATAAAAAAAATATGTAAAATTTAGGAAGTCGGACTTCCGAATATGATTTTATCTAGGGTTGAAAATTGATGAAATACGAGGCGCGCAAGAAAAATGTTTCGAACCGTATGTGACAATACGGTGAGAAACATTTTTCGCAGCACAACGAAGTAGTTCGCAATTTTCAGGTCTAGATATCAATGGTCGCTTTTTGGGCGTTGGATTGGATAAATGATTTTCGACTCGGCACGTCAGTTCCCATCAAAATGTCAAAAATTTTATCGGCTTCTACGGCATCGTCTACCGTCACTTGTTTTAAAACTCTTTTTGTAGAATCCATTGTTGTCTCCCAAAGTTCTTCCGGATTCATTTCGCCAAGACCTTTGTATCTTTGAATTGAAACCTTTGAAGACTTTCCTTGCACAGCGTCACCATCTTCGTCTTTTGCGCCGGATTCTTCTACTCCACTCTCGGGTTCTTCAGATTCTGTTTTGCTAACGCCAAATCTACTCAAGACCTTCTCTTTCTCCGCATCAGTATAGGCATATTCGGCCTCTTTGCCTTTCTTAATCTTGTAAAGTGGCGGTTGGGCGATATAAATAAAACCATTCTCAATTAGCGGACGGAAATATCTGTAGAACAAGGTCAAAAGCAAAGTTCTAATATGCGCGCCGTCAACATCAGCATCGGTGGCAATTATAATTTTGTGGTATCGTAATTTAGACAAATCAAAAGTCTCTCCGATGGCAGTACCGATAGCGATAACAATAGCTTTTATTTCGGCATGCAAAAGCATCTTATCAACCCGCGCTCTCTCAACATTTAAAATCTTGCCCTTCAAAGGTAGGATTGCTTGAGTCCGACGATCACGACCCATTTTAGCGCTACCACCGGCGCTGTCTCCCTCTACGATAAAGAGTTCGGCTTCTTCGGCCGAAGTACCGCTCTGACAATCAGCCAACTTACCAGGCAATGTCATACCTTCTAAAGCGCCTTTTCTTAAAACTGAATCTTTCGCCGCTTTAGCCGCTTTTCTTGCTCTCATCGCCAAAGCCGCCTTGCCAATTATAGCTTTGGCGTCATCTGGGTTCTCTTCAAGAAAATAAGCGAAGGTCTCATTGAAAACATTTTCAACCATACTTCTAGCTTCAACTGTTCCAAGTTTAGCTTTGGTTTGTCCTTCAAATTGTATTTCGCGCAGCTTTATCAAAACCACCGCTGTCAGACCCTCCAAGACGTCTTCGCCAGTGAAAGAGTCATCACCGCCCTTTGACATCGAATTATTTTTGGCGTAAGTGTTTAGGGTTCTGGTCAATGCCGTCTTGAATCCGGTCAAATGAGTCCCTCCTTCAGGATTAAATATGTTATTGGCGAAAGTTAAAATTCTTGAGGAGATGTCATCGGTGTACTGCAAAGAAATTTCAACAGACTCAAATTCATTGACAGATTTCTCCGTATAAAAAATATTTTTATGGACCGGCTTAAGAGGCCTGTTCAAAAAAGCCACCATTGACCTCAAACCACCCTCAAAATAAAAACTATGGGACGGCAAATCTGGCTCGGAATCTTTCAAATAAAAAACTTTTTCATCGTCTACTTTTTTCTCCAAATTTCTGCCATCAACAACAGTAATCCTGACGCTTTTGACAAGATATGCCTGCTGACGCAGGTGATTTACGATCCGACCCCAGTCTAGACTGATTTCTTTAAAGATCTGTTCATCGGGTTTAAAAGTTACTATTGTTCCAGTTAAATCTGATTTGCCGGTTTTTTTTACTACCGCTTTCCTTTTACCCCTTTCGTATTCCTGAACATATTGACCGCCATCTCTGTGAACTACGACCCTCATAAAAGAAGACAGGGCATTAACAACCGAGGCACCAACCCCGTGAAGACCGCCGGAAACTTTGTAGCTTCGACCGCCGAATTTTCCACCAGCGTGAAGCGTTGTCATAATTGTCTCCAAAGCCGAGACCTTGGTCTGTTTGTGAATATCAACGGGAATACCGCGTCCATTATCCACAACTCTGACGAGATTATCAGAAAGTAAAGCAACTTCTATATTATTAGCAAAACCAGCCATGGCCTCGTCTCTAGAGTTATCCCAAATTTCGGTCAGAAGATGGTGCAAGCCGTCCGGGCCAGTTGTACCGATATACATTCCGGGTCTTTTTCTAACCGGCTCTAGGCCTTCTAGAACGGTAATATCTTCAGCGCTATAACCTTCAGAACTAATCGATTTTGTCTCTTTTTTTGTCATTATTTTAAATATTCAGCCCGCCAAATAACAGCGGGTAGATCCAAAACTTTCAGTCTCTATTTTACCGCAAAAGGTCTGAAAAACAAAGGGAAAATATGCTTAAAAAGAGTTCGAGAGTTTTTTTAAACAATATACTTGACTTTCTGTCTATTATATGATAGACTATCAAAAGATGGGTGCGCACAGGGCGCACCCACAGGTACACACTCCTTTCAATCAAGGAGACACACGATGGCGTACCGTAATCGCTCGGTCTCGGACAACCGCTTCAGAAAGGGGTTCGTTCTTGCGCAGAGGATGCGAGAACCGGGGCGCAGGAGGCCCCGGACACCGGCGACGCGCCTCACCAATAATCAGGGTGGGGCGGTGACGGCGGGTTCCGGTAAGTAACCGGAACCAACAATCCCACACACCCCGACGTTTTCACGTCGGGGTGGATTTTTTTGTCTCAAATTAGCCCCGCGCCGGCATACGCCGGCGCGGGGCTTTCAACTTCCAAATTTAGATTGAATTTGATAATCTTTCTAAATATGAAAATAAAAGTAAACTCTCTGGAAGAAGTTAAATTAAAAGAAGAGTTAAAAAAACGAGAGGATCCGGAAGCTAAAAGAATGATTCGATTTCTAGAAATGCCGGATCTTTCAAGAACCTCGGGAAACCCACTTGCCGAACTTGTTCAAAAAATAAAGGCGATGTCAGATTTTGAAGATTTTGACGAAGTTGAAGCGCCAGAAATCGTCTCAACTGAAATCAGTTTTGATTTATTTGATTTTCCCGCTAACCACCCAGTACGTTCAAAGTCGGACACTTATTTTGCAAACGATGATTTCATCCTCCGCCCTCATACCACCGTTATGTGGTATTTTCACCTCAAACAGCAAGAGGTTAGGGAAAAAATTAATCGCGGAGAAAGTGTCGGGGCTCTCTCTCACGGCAAAGTTTACCGGAAAGACGAGATAGATAGGAATCACATGAACATTTTTCATCAGATGGACGGCTGGTTTCTCTGTCGGCGAGAGGAAAAAAACATCGGACGGGAAGATTTGGAGGATATTTTGAACAAAATTGTGAAAACAATTTTCGGTCCGGACATTGAATACCGCTTTAATCCCGACACTTTTCCTTACACTGATCCCAGCTTGGAGATAGAAGTTAAAATCGGTGACAGATGGATAGAGGTTTTGGGTGCTGGTGTTGTCAGCGGAAAAGTTTTGGAAAATTTGGGAGTTGATTCAAAAGTTTGGAGTGGTTGGGCTTTCGGCTTCGGCTTGGAAAGATTGGCAATTTTAAGCATGGATCTGCCGGATATTCGCCTGCTTTGGTCAGAAGACGAACGTGTAAAAAAACAATTAAAACTAGGGGCTAAGTTTCAGGAAGTTTCCAAGTTTCCGCCTGCCCCGCGCGATATTTCCTTCATCGTTCCTAACAGTTTCGTACCTAACAACTATTTTGACCTGATCCGAGATATTGGCGGTGATTTGATTGAAGAAGTTGAATTGTTAGATAAATATGAAAATGCTGAAAAATTTGGTGTTGAAAAAACAAGCTACACTTACCGAATTATTTACCGCTCAATGGACAGAACCCTAACTTCCGACGAAGTTGAAAAACTCCACAAAAAAATAGAAGAAGAAACCAAGAGACAATTCACCGCCGAGATCAGGTGATAAGTAAAATCACATCTCAAAATATTAAGGACATCGCAAGTCCTTAATATTATTCCTTATTTGTAAAAAATTTTATTATTTTTGAAAAACTCACTCCTTAAAACGTTAGCTAGGAATACAATTTCCCGCCTTTTTAATTTTCCATCCAGAATATAAAAGACCGATCGGACCAAAGAGAATAATAACTATTGCTGCCGTCGGCTCCAGACCGAGAAAAACAAGAGCTCCTATAAGTCCCAAAGTTGAAGTAATAATTGATCCTATAAATCTGTTAGGATTTCGTCCACCGGAAATAACATAAATCATAGGCCAAGACAATAAAAGTGAGATCGCTCCGGCAATCAAAAAATCTTCGGACTGCTGTCTTCTGGAGACCAGCCAAGAAATCAGAAAGAGAGATGCTACATAAATTATCAGAAGAAAGATTAAATTGCCCTGTATCATCTTATTATCCAGATTTTGTAGAAATTTACTTTGAAGCCGCCTCTCGGACTTGAACCGAGGACCTTCACTTTACAAAAGTGTTGCTCTACCAACTGAGCTAAGGCGGCAGTATTTATCACCTTTCAATAAAAACAAAGAGGTTATTCTGGCTCCCTTTTGTTTGTCCTCTCTTCTTTCACTTTAGCAATTTCTTTTAAAAAATGCGAGGTGTGGGGTCGGTCTTTTTTAATCTTTAATCTACCTCGAATATAACTTCTAAGACGATCATAGTGGCCAGATGCTTTGGAGACTGCTTTTTCAAGTAATAAAAAACAAGCGGATGGAAATTGAGAAAAAATAAAAATTCTGACTCCTTTATTTATTTCGTGACCTTTTCTAATCAAGAAAATAAAAAAACTTCTAACCCTTTCGTCCTGAGAGGAGAGTGTTCGACTAAGCCAAGATACCCTACCCTTTTTAATTTCCCATAACTTAAAGGTGACAAAACACAGCAAGAGAACAATTGATATTGTGAGAAGCCAAAACATTTTGTGTTTTCTTCAAAACTAAAAACAGTGCACTAAAGACCGATTTTATATCGAAAACCGACTAAATCTTGAGATTCTGATTTTTTCGCCAAATTTCTGAACTGCTGATTCTATAAGTCCAACAATCTTGATATCAGGATTTTTAATAAATGGTTGTTCCAGTAAAATTTGCTCAGCAAAAAACGCGTCCAGCTTGCCAGACAATATTTTTTCTTTTAGTTCATCCGGCTTATCTGCAACCTCTTTAGAAAAAACTTCAGCGGCCTCTTGTTTGGCCTCTTGGCTTATGTCTTCTTTAGACAAATATTTCGGATTGGTGGCCGCAACCTGCATTGCCAAGTCATAAGCAAGATTCTTGAACTCTTCGTTCTTCGAAACAAAATCGGTCTCACAGGTAAGCTCAAGCATAGCTCCAACCGAACCGTTTGAGTGGATATATGCCTGAATCACACCAGCGTTCAATTCTCTGTCAGATTTTTTTTCGGCAACCGCCTTGCTTTGTTTTTGCAAAATGATTTGGGCCTTACCCATGTCGCCACCCGCTTCTTCGAGAGCTTTTCGACACTGCATTATAGAAATACCTGTCTTGTCTCTTAATTCTTTTACTTGGTCGGTGGAAATCATTTTATAAAAACATTTTGTTTAACTTAATTCTCTATTCTGACTTTTGTTGTTTCCTTCCAATTTTTATCGCTTCGACAATCTGCTCAACAAAATACTTTATGCTGGCCATTGAAGCATCGTTTGCCGGAATAGAAAACTCAACCTGCTTTAGATCACAATCCGAGCCAGCCAAAGCGACAACCGGAATTTTCTTTCTTTTTGCTTCGGCAACAGCGGTTTTTTCTCTTCTTGGGTCAATAACAAATATAGCGGCTGGCAATTTATTCATAGAGACCAATCCTGAAAACATCTTGTCCAAAGTTTCAATTTCCCTGTCCAAAAGCAATCTCTCTTTTTTTGTATATTTTGATAATTCTCCTTTCTCTCTCTGTCCCAAAAGATCCTGCAACCTATCTACTCTTTTTTTGATCTCTGGAAAATTAGTTATCGTCCCACCAATCCACCGGTTTGTCACATAAGGCATTTCCGCTAAATCCGCACCAGTCTTTATGGCATTTTTTGCTTCGCTTTTTGCTCCCACAAAAAGAATTTGGCCACCATTAGCAACAATGTTTTTAACAAAATCCTTGGCTGATTCAAGAAGTGGCAAGGTTTTCTCCAAGTCAAAAATTTCGATGTTATTTTTAGAACCGAGAATAAATTCTTTTGCCGAAGGATGTCTTCTCGATTTTGAGTAACCATAATGAGCTCCTGCCGTAAGCAGGTCTTTAAGATCAGTGTCTTTTGAAATCATTCCGGTTGACATAAATTTAAAACGTATAAATCACAACACAATACGAGTAGAGATACTAACAAATATACTAAACTTGTGCAAATTCCAGGATTAAACCTTGGATTCTTGATTAGAACTGCTTAAATCTTCAATAATATCTTCAAGTTCTCCGGCAAGAATGTTTTCTATTTGCGACCAACTCTTCTTTATCCGATGATCGGTTATTCTATCTTGTAAAAAATTGTACGTTCTGATTTTTTCCGAACGATCGGCGGTACCTATCTGGCTCTTTCTTTGTTCGGAATATTTTTTTGCTTCTTGTTCTTCGTGTAATGCTTCGAGTTTGGCGGTTAATATACTAAGAGCTTTTTCTTTGTTTTTAATCTGGCTTCTCTCGGCCGTTGAGCGAACATCAATTCCGGTCGGCTTATGAATTATTCTCACTGCCGTCTCTACCTTGTTAACATTTTGGCCACCTGCTCCACCGGATCTGGAAGTTTCAAATTCCAAATCAGAAGGATTGATTTCAATCTTAGATATTTTCCTGATAGGTAATATCGCGACGGAAGCAGTTGAGGTGTGAACTCGACCTGACTTTTCTGTTGGAGGTACTCGCTGGATACGATGAACGCCAGTTTCAAATCTTAGTTTTTCAAATACACCACGGCCCTTGATTTCAAAAGAAGCTTCTTTGTATCCTCCAAGCGTACTTCTTGATTCATCTATATTTCTAAAAGACCAGTTTTGTCTAACTGAATATTCTTCATACATTTCAGCCAGACGCTTGGCAAAAAGCGCCGCTTCTTCTCCGCCAGCACCAGCTCGAACTTCAAGTATAATTTCATTAGGAAACTTCTCTTCGGACTCTTCCTCTTTGAGCAAATTTGTCATTTGTTGAAGAATTTCAAGTCTTTGATTTTCCAGACTACTTAATTCCTCCTCGGACAATTCCTTTAAACCAGGGTCTTTTTCAAGCATTTCTCTCACTTCACTACTCTCTTTTCCTAATTTTTCAAAAACCGAGAATAGGAAACTGGTTTTTGGATTATTTCGAAATTTTTCCAAGTCTTCCATGGTTTTATTTTACCAAGAGACAGCCCCGTTCCGCCAGAAAGGCGGAACGGGGCTGTCACAGAATAATTTAAGATTCTTTTTTAGATGACTCTCTTTTCTTTTTCTTGTCGGCCTTCTTTTCAGCTAAAGATTTTATCTTTTCGCTTTTAGCAGAAGCCCTCTTGGCTTTAAATTTCTCTACTCGACCGGCAGTATCAAGAACTTTGTCCTGCCCGGTGTAAAACGGATGGCAATTATCGCAAATTTCAATACTCATCTTCTCTTTCGTAGAGCCGACTTTTATTTCTTTTCCGCACACACACTCAAAAACCGCTTTGGGGAAATATGGTGGATGTATATCTTTTCTCATAATTTTTTATTAAACAGCATAAATATAGTGGAAAAAATAGATAAATGCAAGTCTCTATATAATTTTCCAACTATGGGCCAAGACCAACGTGTCTAAAGGCAAAAAGCTCGAGGTATCCTAAAATTTAGAAACTAAGCGGGTCAATCATTTCTTCTTGAATTCTTCTGGCGTGAGCCATAACCTGATCACCATAAAAAGCATTCTGTGGTTTATTCCAATTACCACCGGCATAATACCTTAGAGCCGCCGTCCTCTCTGCGGTAAATCCTCCATTACCTGCCCCAAGTTCACCTAAATAAATTGATGAGGCCATAAAAGCATCCTGTGGATCCCAGGGGCTAACAACTGACTTTCCTAAAGCTGTTGCTACTTTTGATTTATAAATTTCCCAGGTTGTTGGAATAAATTGCGACGGGCCCATTGCCCCTCCCCAGCCATTGCCCCACGGGCAAGACAAAGGCATTGAATCCGGATCAAGGCCAAGCTCGCTAGTAATTCTTAAATAGGCCGCTTGATCATTTCTTTTAGACCATCCCTTTGCAATGTCATCAGGTCCCGGCATTATCTCTCTCCACTTCAAAGTGTCTTGTGGTCGATTGCAAGTTCCGATATTCGCCCCCATGTTTGACTCTTGAGTAATAACCGCAAGTAAAAAGGCGGGGCGGACTCCGGTTTTTTGTTGGGCTGCTTCAGCATAACGTAGGGCATCACCGAAAGGAATCGCTGCCGTATCGCGCAAAGCAAACAAAGCCGCTCTTATCTGCGCCGCTTTTCTTTGTCTTTCAGCAACAATTTGAGCATAAGTTCGCTCTTGTGTTCTATTAATTTCCAGAAGGTGTTTTTGCTCTGCTTCGTTCTGTTCTATTCTTCTCCTCTCTGCTTCGTTGGAAGCCCTTATATCAACCTCTTTATTTCTTTGGACACCAAGTCGTTCCTTTTCAATTTCCAATTGATGTTTGGCTTCTCGAATTTCAGTAAAAGATACCTGTAGAGCTTTATTGATTGATTCAAAATCATCCCAGTTAATTAAGAAATCTGAAAGATTTTCATTACTTAGCACAATTTCTACCAATGAAAAAGATTGTGCTTCGTCTGTTCGACGAATAAGCTGGGACAAGGATTCTTTGCTCCGTTCAATTTTTGAGTCAAGCTCGTCTATCGTTTGAAGCCGGAAGTTTATCTCTCGGCCAAGTCTTTCTATTTCAATATTCCTAGCCCTAATTGTTGCTTGGGCTTCTTTTATTTTGGCATTTAAAATCGCGATGTCTCTCTCAAAAGAGGCCGATTGGTTTTGTTTTTGTTGTAATTCCTTTTGCCAGATTGCGATCTCTTTTTCTATATCAGACAGTTCAGATCGCAGTTCCGATTCCCTCCTTTCCAAGTTCTCACTTAATTGACCGAAGGTTGGTAAAGAAAAGACTGCTTGAGAAAAAACTAGTCCCACGACTAAAAAAATAGATAGATTTTTAGAAAATGATTTTAAATTAAACATTAAACAGCGGTTATGACCAATAGGTCGGAGAACTCTCTCTGGGTATTATTTCTCTTCTGCTGTTCCACCGCTTTCAGGAGAAGGCTCCTCTTCCTTCTTGCCTTTCTTTTCAACTTCAATCGAAGACAAATCAGGCGCGACAACTTCTTCCTCAATTTCTTCTTTAGCTTCCTCTGTAAGCGCTATGACTTCCTCTGGTCCTTCAAGAAGCTCAACGCCCTCCGGCAACTTTATGTCTTTGGCTAATATCTGACTTTCAAAATCTTTAAGTGTGGAAATATCAATTTTTATTTCATGCGGTAAATCCTTCGGCATGGCTCTGATTTTAAGTTCGTGCAAAACTTTAACTAAAATTCCACCAAGCTCTTTAACTGCCGGCGAAACGCCCTCAAACACAAGCGGAACGTCAACTTCTAGCTTATGACCTTTTTCAAAAACATAAAAATCTGCGTGTCTCGGTGTGTCAGTTACTGGGTCAAATTGAACATCTTTTATCAATGCCTGCTTCTGGCCACTTTCGGTCTCTAATATTACGACGGATGACTCACCAGCTTCTTTCAAAACCTTGCCGAAAGCAACAGAATCAACAGCAATGGCTGTGGCTGGCTCTTTCTTGCCATAAAAAACCGCCGGCATCCACCCTTCTTTACGAAGAGTTTGATTGCCTTTTTTATTACGAATTTTGGCTTCTAAAGTAATCATATTTTTTAATTGTCTAACCATTATATACAAAAAAGCTTCAAATTGGCAAATGGTTTTAGTAAATAGTAAGTAATTCGTAGTAAGTAGAAATAAGCTGTAAAATTTAAAAGAAAAGACCGACCGCGACATCCGCGACCGGTCCGTTTGCTCCTCTTGGCAGCAGACTAGTTCGGCATCCGCTGATTCGGCATCTGCCAAACCGACGTGAGAAATTCCTGTAGAAGTTGCGATTGTACGACCTCTTCTACCGGACAGGCCACAATCTTCCAGCCCTTTCGGATATTGGGGGCACGGCCGGTTCTTATGAGCCAAAGCGTCTCATCCTCCGAAAGACCGTCTGTAAAACTGACCCAGAGGAGTTTGCTGACCGCGTTTGACTTAATGATAGCTTGCAGTAGGCGACATATGAAGATACACCCCTGACAACTGGCCGGATCATGGACAGGATCGTGGAAATGGCTCGGTTCCTCTTCTTGTAAGATGCTTTGAACCTCGGCGTAAAGACGCTTATTCAGGGTGTAGAGAATCTTGAGCCGTTCATCTGTGATCTCCCCGATTACTATCTCCTCACCCTTAACCTCCTCGGTTGGCTCAATGAGCTCTCCGCTCCGCCGAACCTTCCGAAGTGCCTTTTCTAACCACTCCGGACACAGCATGATTGATTCTCCCTTCTACCAGAGTCGGTTCTCACTATAGATCCCGGTGATCTATATCCAAACAGAATTTATCAAATGATTAACCTTCCGTCAAACTGATTCGTCCCTTATTAACATTCAGGCCGATCGGTCTGAATGTTAATAAGTTTAAAAATTAAACCCTATTGGCTAGACCCTAGAGCCTAAAAACCTAGCGCCTAGACCACATTCGGCGGTTCTTGACCTTCAAAAAAGGTGATGATATTTTCGGCAGCCATTTCAGACATTTTGGAACGAGTTTCAAAAGTAGCCGAAGCGATGTGAGGAGTTAAAATAACATTCTGCAGTTTTTCTAGCCCCGGATAAACTTTTGGCTCTTCTTCAAAAACGTCCAGAGCGGCGCCGGCAATTACCCCGTCGCGAAGCGCTTCAAAAAGCGCTTTTTCATCCACCACCGGTCCGCGCGAGGTGTTTATGAGATAGGCGGTTTTTTTCATTTTCCGCAAGCGGTCGGCATTTATCAAATGCCGAGTTGAATCCAAAAGTGGCACGTGAAGCGAAACAAAGTCGGCAACAGCAAGTAATCCTTCCACTGACGGATAAAAGGTTGCTCCAAACTCTTTTTCAATTTCAGAATTCGGCTTGATGTCGTAATAAGCAATTTTCATCCCAAAACCATTCTTGCCCTGAAAAGCGACTTGCGAGCCGATTCTACCTGCGCCTAAAATTCCCAAGGTCTTACCTTTAATATCCGCGCCGAGTAGAAGCTCCGGCGCCCAGCCGACATATTTTCCATCGCGAACAAATTGGTCGGCTTCAACAATTCGGTGAGCAATTGCCATAACTAAAGCAAAGGTGTGCTCGGCAACAGAGTCGGTTAAAACATCTGGCGTATTGGTTATAACAATCCCGCGCTTTTTTGCTTCTTCAATATCAATATTATTAAATCCGACAGCATAATTGGCAAAAATTTTGGCTGTCGGAACAGCATCAAAAACTTCCGCGTCAATTTTGTCGGTTAAAAGACACAAAACCGCCTCATACGGCTTTTGTTTCAGAGCGGAAATCAACTCCGATTTTTCCAACACTCTGTCATGCGGGCTGACATCAATTTCATAACCCTTATCTTTTAAAAGACTTATTCCTGCTTCGGGAATTTTTCTCGTCACATAAATTTTCATAAAAATAATTGTATCATTAACGCGAATTTCTTTGTGATATAATTTCCACATGTCTAAAATTGATTTTTTGGCGATTGGCGATATTGTGACAGACGCTTTTATTGAGCTTGAAGAGGCCTGGATAGAAACCGACAACCCTGAAAAGAGTAAGGAGCTTTGTATGCGTTTCGGTGAAAAATTACCTTTCCGAGATGTGGTTATCGTGCCGGCCGTGGGCAATAGTCCGAACGCCGCTGTAGCCGCCCACCGCTTAGGACTTAATTCGGCCCTCCTGACAAATATGGGGGACGATTCTTATGGCGAAGAGCAACTGGCTCAATTAAAAAAAGAAAAAGTAGCGACAGATTATGTGCAAGTTCATAAGGGGATGAAATCAAATTATCACTTTGTTCTACGCTACAAAGAAGAGCGAACAATTTTGGTCAAACACCAAGAATACGATTATAAATTACCGGAAATAAATCCGGCGCCAAAATGGATTTATTTGAGCTCATTAGCTTCCAATTCCCTTCCGCATCATCTCGAGATTGCCGACTGGCTCAAAAAAAATCCGGAAATCAAACTGGCTTTTCAGCCGGGTACTTTTCAGATTAAACTAGGCGCCGAAAAACTGAAGGACCTATACGAACTAACCGAGCTTTTCTTCTGCAACAAAGAGGAAGCGCAAAAAATCACAAATAAAAAAGGATCGGAAATTCCGGAACTCTTGAAAGCGATGCGTGATTTGGGGCCGAAAATTGTCGTTATTACCGATGGTCCGGAAGGTGCCTACACTTATGATGGTAAAGAAATCTGGCATATGCCGATGTATCCGGACCCAGCTCCACCGGTTGATCGCACCGGCGCCGGCGACTCTTTTTCCTCCACTTTTACCTGCGCTTTAATTTTAGGTAAATCAATTCCCGAGGCCCTTGCCTGGGGACCGATAAACTCAATGTCTGTTGTTCAATACATCGGCGCCCAAGAAGGCCTTTTGAGCCGAGAAAAGTTGGAAGAATTTTTAGCCAAAGCGCCGGCAAATTATAAACCGGAACAGTTGGAATAAACTATATGGATAAAAAACTTCAAAAGATTTTGGAAAAAGCCGACGTAAAAATAAATGGTGGCCGACCTTGGGATATTCAAGTCAACGACAAAAAAGTTTTTAGAAAAGTTAAACTCGGCGGACTAACCGCTTTGGGCGAGGCTTACGTCGACGGCCTTTGGGATTGTCAACAAATCGACGAGTTGTTGGAACGTTTGATAAAAGCCGACTTTTCTTTGGCTTTTAAAAATCATTGGGCGACTTGGGGAATTTTTTTAAAAGAAAAAATTTTTAATCTGCAGAAAAAATCAAATGTATTTAAACAGATTCGGCACCACTATGACATCGGAAATGATTTGTTTGAATTGATGTTGGATAAAAGAATGACTTATACCTGCGGTTATTGGAAGAACGCCCAAAATTTGGACGAAGCTCAAGAAGCAAAATTGGATTTGGTCTGTCAAAAAATTGGCTTAAAGCCCGGAATGAGCGTTTTGGATATTGGCTGTGGTTGGGGCAGTTTTGTTAAGTTTGCGGCGGAAAAATACGGCGCCAAGTGCATCGGTATCACCCTTTCAAAAAATCAAGCGGAATATGCCAAGAAATCGTGCCGGGGTTTACCGGTAGATATTAGAATCCAAGACTACAGAAAAGTAGATGAAAAATTTGACCGGATAATATCTCTGGGAATGTTTGAACATGTCGGGCATAAAAATTATTTGGAATATATGCAATCAGCTCACAAAAATCTAAAAGATGGAGGAATGTTTCTGCTTCACTGCTTCGGTGGAATATATAAAACTCCAAACAAAAGACAGTCAGAAACTAGATGGGTTGAAAAATATATTTTCCCCGGTATGGCTTTACCTTCCTTGGGACAAATTTTTACCGCTACTGATAATCTATTTATCACCCATGACCTCCAAAATTTCGGCAAATATTACGACCCGACTTTGATGGCTTGGTTTGAAAATTTTGACAAAAATTGGCCGGAAATAAAAGAAAAATATGGTGAAAAGTTTTATCGCCTTTGGAAATACTATTTATTAATTTGTGCCGGAGGATTTAGGTCCGGAAAATATCAGCTCTGGCAAATTGTCTTCAGTAAAAAGCCGATAGAAAAAGTTTACGAAACCGTTAGATAATCTATTTTCTGTTTGTCACACGTTTTACAGCTTCTTTTATATGAGAGACCCCCATGCCGTAATGTTCAATAAGCTCTTCCGGCTCTCCGGATTGCCCAAATTTATCGTCAACACCCACAAATTCAATTGGCACCGGACAATTTTTGGCCAAACACTCTGCTACAGCAGAACCCATTCCTCCTCTTATTTGGTGCTCTTCAACTGTAACAATCGCTCCGCATTCTTTTGCCAGAGAAATGATAGATTCTTCATCAAGCGGTTTTATAGTTGAAAGGTTTAGCACCTTCACCGGAATTTCTTCTTCCAATTCCTTAGCGACAACTAAAGCTTTGTGAGTTAAAGCGCCAGTTGAAATAATTCCCACTTCCGGTTTTTTTACGTTAGATGACGAATCCCAAAATATTTGCCCTTTACCGATTTCAAAAGGAGTGTCGAGGGTGGTAATTATTGGAGTTTTTTCACGAGCTAGTCGAATATAAGTTGGCGAATCGGTTTTTGCGACTGCCATAGTCGCTTTTTCTGCTTCAATTGAATCACAAGGAGAAATTACAACCATCCTCGGAATTACTCTCATAATTGCCATATCTTCAACGGCCTGATGAGTTCCGCCATCGGGACCGACAGAAATTCCAGCATGGCTTCCGGCAATTTTTACAGGTCGGTCGTTATAGCAAATTGTCGTTCTGATTTGTTCCCAATTCCTGCCCGGAGAAAACATAGCGTAAGAAGTGATAAAAGGAATTTTTCCCATAGCCGCCATACCGGATGCAACCGTTGCCAAATTCTGCTCGGCAACACCGATCTGAACATAGCGCTCCGGAAACTTATCCCGAAAAAGATGCATTTGGGTTGACTCGGTCAAATCTGCGCAAAGCCCCACAACTCTTTCATCATTCTCCCCTGCTTTAAGTAGCCCCTTTCCAAATCCTTTTCTGATCGGTTCCTGCTCGACGTCCTTTTCAAAAATATGCGGATTTAATTTTGCGGTTTTGTTTAACATAAATTATTTTAATGATTCTCCTCCATCAATTGTAAATACTCCTCCCGTAATATATCCCGAACTCTCGCTTGCTACAAAAAGAATTAGCCTTGCGACCTCTTCAGGGGTTCCAACTCTTTTCATTGGGTTTAGTTTTATATAGCTATCGTACTCTTCTTTTTCAGGAAAAGCACTCCTCAGCATTGGAGTATCAATTGGTCCGGGACAAATAGAATTTACTCTAATTTCTTTTTCTGAAAGCTGCAAAGCTGTCGCTTTTGAAAACATAATGACCGCCGATTTTGACGCGCAATAAATCGCCGACTCTTTTTCCGGCACCAACCCTAAAGCTGAAGAAATGTTCACGATGTTCCCCTTCGTTTTTGCAAGTTCGGGAATTGCAAATTTTGTCATCAAAAAAATACCTTTAAAATTTACGTCCATGGTCAAATCAAAATCAGTAGTTGGCATCTGAACAATATCTCCTTGAGAAAAAGAATAAACACCGGCGGAATTTACCAGGATATCCAACTTTCCAAATTTTTCTATCGCCTTAGAAATTAGATTTTTTACTTGATGTTCTTCACGAACATCAGTTTGCACAAAAAGACATTCAGACGAGATAGATTGTGCAATATCATCACCACCTTCTTCTCTATTACTTGCAATAACCACACGAGCCCCTTCCTCTGAAAAAAGCTTTGCAGTGGCAAGCCCTATACCAGATGTTCCTCCCGTTATTATTACAACTTTGTCTTTTAGATTACTACCCATAAAAAATTTAAATTAAATTTCCTATTTCTATTCACTCTCACTTTCAACCTTTCCACCTAATGTCCTAAGCGCTTTAAGAGCCACCTCTCCTTGCTTGTCTGCTGGAACTTTATCAGTCGGACCTTTGCCGGGAGGCGCTCCATGCCAACGGAAATCTCTTTCAAACTCAGGAACACCTTTTCCGGGAATAGTATGAGCAATGATCACCGTCGGCTTGTTAAACACGGCTTTACCTTGATTAACCGCATCCACAATCTCTTCAAAATTATGACCGTCAATTTCAATTACATGCCAATTCCACGCTTCCCATTTAGCTCGCAAAGGTTCTAGTGGCATAATATCTTCAGTAACGCCGTCAATTTGAATATTATTTCTGTCAATTATCGCTATTAAATTCCAAAGCTTTTCTTTTCCGGCAAGCATCGCTCCTTCCCAAGTATTTCCGGCGTCCAACTCGCCGTCTGACATTAAGCAGTAGAAAAATTTTTGCGATGAAGTTCCGTTATTAATTCTCTCAGCTAAAGCCATACCAACTGCTTGTGAAAGTCCTGAACCCAAAGGTCCGGAACTGGTTTCAAGCGCCGGTAAATATTCTCTATGAGGATGTCCTTGCAGGTGAGAACCAAATTTTCTCAAGGTTTTAAGTTCTTCAACTGGAAAATATCCTGCGTGAGCCATTGTCGCGTAAAGCACCGGACAAATGTGCCCGTTGGATAAAATCACCCTGTCTCGCTCTTCCCAAAGTGGGTTTTTAGGGTCATGTTTTAAGAGATGAAAATAAAGCACAGTAAAAATGTCCGCCATTCCAAGAGGCCCGGCGGTATGTCCTGAGCCGGCTTCAATCAGCGATTCAATAATTGACTGCCTCACATTATTGGCAATCAATGCAAGCTCGTCCTTTTTTTGGTCAGTTAGTTTGTGAGACATGCAAATATTTTAACCTAGATTTTTCAAATTCTCTATAGTGCCAGAAATGTTTCCGCTTTCAAAAATCGCCGAGCCGGAGGCGAGGCGGGTTGCACCGGCTTCTATCAAGCGAGGAGCGGTTTCCAAACTTACTCCCCCGTCAACACTAACGATCGCTTCCGGAAACTTCTGCTTAAAACTTTTTATTTTTTCCAAAACTCTTTCATCAAACGGCTGGCCTTGAAAACCAATTTTGGCAATTCCCATAAACTGGACAAAATCTAATTCCGGCACGAATGGATAAACTTTTTCGTTCGGAGTGTCAATGTCTAGCGCAAGTCCGAGTTCAATATGAAGAGCTGAATCACTGGCTGGAAGTTTTTCTTTAAAATTTTTTACCAAACTACCCAAATCTTCTGTTGATTCAACATGAAAAATAATTCTTTTAGCGCCGGCGATAATCCAATCAAACCAAACGTTTTCCGGCTGGCGAACCATTAAATCAACCTCAAAATCCAATTCTTCCCAAAAGGGAAACTCTTTTTCTTCTTTTTTTATTGCTACAAAATCAGTGTTTTCGGAATTCAAATAGGGCCAAGATGCTTCCGGAGTGAGTTTGCCATCCATAACGTCAATCTGCACCAAGGGTACTAGCCCTACAACTTGAGACATTTTCTCTTCCAAATCATGAAAACTTTTTGGAATTATTGCGGGAATGACTTTAATCATTAGCTGTTAGCTTCTAGCATTTTTATTCGTCGGATATGTCTTTCGTCTTTTGAAAATGGCGTTTCCAACCAGAGCTTTACCGCCTCTTTGGCTTCTTCTTCGTTTAAGAAGCGTGCTCCTAGTGACAAAACATTAGCGTCATTGTGTTCGCGAGATAAAGAAATTATTTTTTTATCTCCGCCATAAAAAACTGCCGCCCTGACACTTTTAAATTTATTGGCGCAAATTGCCTCGCCTTGCCCCGAACCACCGATCACGATGCCCTTAGCATCGTGATCGCCCTGAGCTTGTCGAAGGGCTATTTCTTCTGCAACTAGTGCAATAAAATCTGGGTAATCATCATCCGGATTCAATTCAAAGGCGCCTTTATCTTCCATCTCATATCCAAGCTCTTTCAAAAAAACTTTTAGTTTTTCTTTAAGTTCAAACCCGGCGTGGTCTGATGCAATAAAAATTTGCATATTTATATTCTATCATAGTAATATTTTTAATTCTTATTCCCTCAACAAATATAATTTAAAAAAATTTAGACCGTTTAGAAAAAATCTTAAACTCCCTAAAAATAACGAATATAACCAATTCAACACGGCCGTGTTGA
>JAANMY010001743.1_pt1 | contig 23101 bp, 28 predicted proteins | sample 7279691 | NCBI WGS metagenome assembly JAANMY01 (sample SAMN14094543, study PRJNA606508) | bioreactor metagenome | isolation source: A lab-scale SPAN reactor treating ammonium-rich wastewater day 388 | place: Ireland: Galway | collected 2018-02-07
GCCGGGCGCGATGAGTCAAGGAAGCCTGCCGGATGATGCGGTATCAGGCGGTTTATCCACAAGATATTGCGGTAACGGGGTCACAGTTTCCGGGGATTGACCGCCGCGCGATCCTGCCGCAGCGTGGCGCAAAAACCGAGGTTCGCCATGCCCGCGCCGCTGAAGATCGCCGCCGATTCCCCCTATGACCCCGCCGCCGCCGCGCTGCTGCGGGCCAGCCACGCCTATCTGGCGACGCTCTACGCGCCTGAGGACAATTTCGCGCTGTCGCTCGACGACCTCTGCGCGCCCGGCATCCTGTTCTTTACCGCAAGGCTGGACGGGCGGGTGGTCGGCACGGCGGCGCTGGCGCTGCGGGACGGGTATGGCGAGGTGAAATCGATGTTCGTCGATCCCGGCGCGCGCGGGCAGGGGGTGGCCAATGCGCTGCTCGCCCGGCTGCGGATCGAGGGGCAGGGGCAGGGCCTGCCCTGGCTGCGGCTGGAAACCGGGCCGCTGAACGCCGAGGCGCTGGCGCTCTATGCGCGGCACGGGTTCCGGCGCAGCGGGCCGTTCGGCGATTACGCCGACATCCCGGCCTCGGTGTTCATGGAGCGCGCGCTGGATCTGCCCCGCCGCCTGACCCCGGCCGAGGACATGGCGCCGCTGCATGCCCTGCTGACCGGCGCTTTCGCCTCTATGGCGGGGGTGATCGATCCGCCCTCGTCGCTGGGGCGGATGGGGCCGGGCGATCTGGCCCGCGAGGCGGCGCAGGCAGAAATCTGGGTGATCGGCCCGGGGCCCGACGCCTGCGTGATCCTGACGCCGCAGGCCGATACGCTGTATCTGGGCAAGCTGGCGGTGACGGCGGCGCAGCGCGGCAGCGGGCTGTCGCGGGTGCTGGTGGAACTGGCGATGCGGCGGGCGCGGGCGCTGGGCCTGCCCTCGGTGACGCTGCAAACCCGGGTGGAGCTGACCGGCAATCAGGCGGCGTTTCAGGCGATGGGCTTTCACGAGGTGGCCCGCACCGCCCATCCCGGCTATGCGCGCCCGACCTCGATCACCTACCGGCGACCGGCCTGAACCTGCGACAATCTGGCGCTTCACATTCCATAAGTTGAATGCGATAAGCATTCCGTAGTTTGAATATATGGAGCGCCGCATGCAACCCACACGCCCCTCGGATACCTATAGCCCCATGTACTTCCTCGCCTCGCTGGGCGCCGGGGGTCTGTCGGTCAGCTTCTTCATGTGGCTGATGTTCTGGGTGCCGCACCCCGGCCGGACCGTGCCGATCTTCGAGGACATCGCCGCCTCGTTCAGCGCCGGTTCCACCCTGCAACAGGCGATGATCCTCGGCGCCATGGCGGCCATCGCGGTTTTCGTGGTGCTGAACCTGAAATCGCTGGTCTGGAACCTGGGCCGCTATAACGCCTGGAAACACACCGAAGCCTTTGCCAAATTCTCGAAAACCAACGCGCAAAGCCAGTTGATGGCGCTGCCGCTGGCGCTGGGCATGTCGGTCAACGGGCTGTTCATCGCCGGGCTGGTGTTCGTGCCGGGCCTGTGGAATGTCGTCGAATACCTGTTCCCGCTGGCGCTGGCCGCCTTCGCGCTGATCGGTATCCTCGCCTTCCGCCTCTATGGCCATTTCATCGCCCGCATCAAGGTCGAGGGCGGCTTCAACCACGCCGCCAACAACAGCTTTGGCCAGATCCTGCCCGCCTTTGCCTTTGCCATGATCGGCGTCGGCATGGCCGCCCCGGCGGCGATGAGCGCCAGCCCGGTGGTTGTCGGCACCGCGATCATCGCCTCGTCCTTCTTTCTGGTGACGGCCTCGATCATCGCCGGGATTGCGCTGATCCTCGGCATCCGCTCGATGCTGGACCACGGCACCAATGCCGAAACCGCGCCGACGCTGATGATCCTGATCCCGCTGATGACCATTCTGGGCATCCTGATGATGCGCCAGTCGCATGGTCTGGGCACCCAGTTCGAGGCCCATACCTCGGACGCCGACACCTTCCTGTTCCTCGCCCGGATGATCTCGGTGCAGGTGCTGTTCGCGCTGTTCGGCGGCCTGATCCTGACCCGGCACAATTATGTGCAACGCTTCATCCGCGGCCGCGAAACCTCGGTCATGAGCTATGCGCTGGTCTGCCCGGGGGTCGGTTTCACGGTGCTGTGGATGTTCTTTGTCCACAAGGGGCTGGTCGCGGTGCATATCGTCGACAAGTTCACCCTCGCCTATTGGCTGCTGATCGCGGTCGGGCTGACGGTGCAGGCGGCGACGGTGGCGCTGGTGCTGGTGCTGAACCGCCGCCACTTTGGCGCCCCGCGCGCGGTGGCTCCGGTTCCGGCGGAATAAGCCCGCACCGAATCGAAAAAAGGGCGGCCCTGCGGGGCCGCCCTTTTCGCATGCGCGGCGGCGGTCACATCGGGTTGCAGGCCGCCTCGGACAGGGTCAGCACCTGCGGCGTCGGCACGATCCGGCCATCCGCCGCCCCGGCCGCCACCGCCGCGCGCATCAGATCGGGGGCAAAGCCCAGCGGCGGCAACAGGCCCGGCATCTCGGCCCCGGTCAGTTGGCAGCCGTTATAGCGCATCACCTCGACCAGCAGGGCATCGGCACTGTCGGCGTGTTGCAGCGTGCAGAAATTGGCGTTCAGCGTCACGCCGCCCGGCACCGCCGCATCGCCGCTGGCAAAGCCGCGCGCCACGGCATCGGCGAGGATCTCGGCATATTCCTCGGGCGTGGTGCCCATGTCGGCCATGAACATCGGCACCTGCGCCGCGCTCAGGGTGCAGCCGTAAGCGCGCAGCATGTTGAGAACCGACTGCGCCTTGGCGGGCTCGATCTCGGCCTGCGCGGCGAGGGGGGAAAGGGCAACGGCCACCGCAAGGGCAGCAAAGGGGAAACGGATCATGAAAAGGCCTCGAAAAATAAGGGAAACCGGCGCAAGCAATTGCCGGAACCCCAGTGCAGCACGCAAGCCGCCTTTCGTCAACCGCGCTGCCGCGCTAGGTCTGTAACAGCAAAGATCACAGGAGGCCCCCGATGTTCACCGCCCTTGTCGTGGAAAAGGACGAAACCGGCGCGACCCATGCCGCGGTCCGGTCGCTCGATGACAGCCGCCTGCCCGCGGGCGATGTCAGCGTCGCGGTGGAATATTCGACGCTGAACTACAAGGACGGGCTCTGCCTGACCTCGGGCGGCGGGCTGGTGCGGCAGTATCCGCATGTGCCGGGCATCGATTTCGCCGGCACGGTCGAGGCCTCGGACGATCCCCGCTATGCCCCCGGCGACAAGGTGATCCTGACCGGCTGGCGGGTGGGCGAGGCGCATTGGGGCGGCTATGCCACCCGCGCCCGGGTCAACGCCGACTGGCTGGTGCCCCTGCCCGAGGGGCTGACGACCCGGCAGGCCATGGCGATCGGCACCGCCGGATTCACCGCCATGCTGGCGATCATGGCGCTGGAAGATCACGGGCTGGCGCCGGGCGACGGCGAGGTGCTGGTGACGGGCGCCGCAGGGGGTGTCGGCTCGGTCGCGGTGGCGATTCTGGCGCGGCTGGGCCACCGGGTCGCCGCTGTCACCGGGCGGCCGGAAACCGCCGGATACCTGACCGCGCTGGGCGCCGGGCGGCTGATCCCGCGCGCCGATCTGGCCGAGACGGTGAAACGCCCGCTCGAGGCCGAGACCTGGGCAGGCTGCGTCGATGCCGTCGGCGGGGCGATGCTGGCGCGGGTGCTGGGGCAGATGAAATACGGCGGATCGGTCGCGGCTGTCGGGCTGGCCGGGGGCGCTGCGCTGCCCGCCAGCGTGGTGCCGTTCCTGCTGCGCGGCGTGAACCTGCTGGGCATCGATTCGGTGATGCGCCCCTATAACGACCGGCTGCGCGCCTGGTCGCGGCTGTCGCAGGATCTGCCGCTCGATCTGCTGGAAACCATGATCCGCCCCGCCACGTTGGCGGATCTGCCCGCGCTGGGCGCGCAGATCCTCAAGGGGCAGGTGCAGGGGCGGGTGGTGGTGGACGTCAACGGCTGATTACAGCACCGTCGCAATCGCCCGGGCCACCCGCGGCACGCTTTCGTCGCTCAGCCCTGCCATGTTCAGCCGCCCGCCGCCGACGACATAGACGCCGAATTCCTCGCGCAGGCGGGCGATCTGGGCATCGCTGCCGCCCAGCAGCGAGAACATGCCGCGCTGATCGGCCAGATAGCCGAACCGGTCCGACCCGCAGGCATCGCGCAGCGCCTTGGCCAGCGCGGCGCGCAGCCGGTTCATGCGGTCGCGCATCTCGGTCAGCTCGGCCTCCCAATCGGCGCGCAGGGCGGGGTCGATCAGGATCGTCGTCACCACCCGCGCGCCATGGTCGGGCGGAAAGCTGATCGACTGCCGGTTCAGCAGTTCCAGCGTACCCTGCACCGCAGGCTGTTCGGCCTCGCGGCAGATCACCAGACAGCACCCCGCCCGCTCGCGGTAGAGACCGAAATTCTTCGAGGTCGAGGCGACGACGATCATCCGCTCGCTGACCGCGGCCAGCCCGCGCACCCCGGCCGCATCCGCGTCCAGCCCGTCGCCGAAACCCTGATAGGCGATGTCGATGAACGGCATCACCCCCTTGTCGGCGCAAAACCGCGCCACCTGCGCCCAGTCACCGGCGGTCAGATCGGCGCCGGTGGGGTTGTGGCAGCAGCCATGCAGCAAGATCACATCGCCCGGCTGCGCCGCCGCCAGATCGGCCCACATCCCGGCCCGGTCCAGCCCGCCGATTTCGGCATCGTAATAGCGATAGGTGCGGAAATTCAGCCCGGCGGCCTTGGCCAGCGCGTAATGGTTGGGCCAGGTCGGCGCCGAGATCCAGATCGTCGCGCCGGGATTGGCCAGATGGATCAGGTCCATCCCCAGCCGCACCCCCGCCGTGCCCCCGGTCGAGGCACTGCCCGCGATCCGCGCCGCGGGCACCGCATCGCCCAGCACCAGCCCGGCCATCGCCGCCCGGTACGCCGGATCGCCCGACAGGGTGGTGTAGCTTTTCGTCTCCTGCGTGGCGACCAGCCGCGCCTCGGCGGCCTTGACGGCGCGCATCACCGGGGTGTTGCCCTGCGGGTCTTTATAGACCCCCAGCCCCAGATCGACCTTTTCGCGGCGGGTGTCCTGCCGGTACAGCGTCATGACGTTCAGGATCGGGTCGGCGGGCGGGGCGGTGAGGCTCTGGAACATGCGGGGGCCTTAGAGCAGGGGTTGGTGAAAGACCGCGTCCCGGGTCAGGACGCGCGAGTTGACAGCGGTGCGCACCGGCGAGAAACCCATCCGCTGATACTGGATCAGCGCGCGGGGATGATCCAGCGTGCAGGTGTTGACACTCAGCCGCTCGGTGCCGGGGCGCGACCAGCCGGTCAGCACGGCGGTTTTCAGCAGCCATTTGCCCAGCCCCTGACCCACGGCCTCGGGCACCAGCCCGAAATAGGCCAGATCGCAGACCCCGGCCTCGGTCCAGTCCAGCAGGAAGAACCCTTGCGGCCAGCCGTGGCCCATCAGCGTATACAGCGCCATGTCGGGATGGCGCAGCCAGTCCTGCAACGCGGCCGGTTCCATCGCGTGCTTGTCGGTCCAGGCATAATCGCGCCCGACCGCGTCATAAAGCGCGCGAAACCACCACCAGGGCGGGTTCTCGGCGCGGATCAGCGCCGAATCGTGGCCCATCGGCTGGCTGGGCCAGTCGTAATCGGGGCGGCGCGTCATCTCCAGCCATGTGACCCGGTAGTCGATGCGCTCGCCCGCCTTGCAGGCGATCATCTCAGCCTTTCTCGACCTTGAGGTCGGGATACATGCCCCATTCCGACCACGAGCCATCATAAAGCGCGTGGTTGCGGTGCCCGGCGATCTCCAGCGCCAGACTGATGACCGCCGCCGTCACCCCCGACCCGCACGAGGTGATGACCGGCCGGTCCAGATCGACCCCGGCGGAGGTCAGCGCGGCGCGCAGGCCGTCGCGGTCCTTCAGCGTGCCATCGGGGTTCTTGAGGTTGCCGAACGGCAGGTTCAGCGAGCCGGGAATATGGCCCGACCGCAGCCCGGGGCGCGGTTCCTCGACCTCGCCGCGAAAGCGTTCGGCGGCGCGGGCATCGACGATCTGCCAGTCGCCCAGCTTGGACGCGGCGGCAACCTGGCTCACGTCCTTGACCAGATGCGCCATGCGGCTGACGGTGATGTGCCGGTCGCGCACCATCGGCGGCAGATCCTCGATCGGGCGGCCCTCGGCCTTCCACTTGGGCAGGCCGCCGTCCAGCACCGCCACATCCATCTTGCCCATCAACCGGAACGTCCACCAGACGCGCGGCGCCGAAAAGATGCCCGCGCTGTCATAGACCACCACCTGATGCCCGTCGCCGACCCCCATCGCCCGCATGCGGCTGACGAATTTCTCGGGCGGCGGCGCCATATGCGGCAGGGTCGAGCGATGGTCGCTGATCTCGTCGATGTCAAAGAACCGCGCCCCGGGGATATGCTCGGCCTCGTATTCGGCCCGGCCATCGCGCCCGGTCGCCGGCATGTGCCACGACGCGTCGAGAATGCGCAGATCCGGGTCGTTCAGATGCGCGGCCAGCCAGTCGGTGGACACCAGCGTGCGGGGATCGTCGGTCGCCATGCGGTCACTTCCTTGCAAGATCAGGCCCCACCGATACCGTTTGCGGGGCGGGTCAGGCAAGCGAAGATGCGGCTCTTTACCCGGCGCGACCATAGAAGCCGAGGCGTTCCTCGGCGGTGAACTGCACGCCGGGGCGCGGATAATACGAAAACACCGCAATCACCCGGTCCACCGGCCCCTCGACCGGCGTGACACAATGCGGTGTGTTGCGGCCCTTGAACACGTTCAGCGCGCCGGGCGTCAGCACCAGCGATTGCATCTGCGGATCGCCGCCGTTCAGCAGCCGGGCGACACCGTCGTAATTCGGATCGGTGTCGTTGCGCAGATCGGTGCGGTACAGGAACGCGCCCCCGGCCAGCGGCGCCTGCAGCAGGATGGTGGTGGTGAAATCCGAGCGGTCGAAATGCCAGTTCAGCCGTTCGCCCTCGCGGTAGGTCATCACATTCACCCGCGCCAGCGGGTCCAGCATGGCAAACAGCATCGGCAGATCCAGCGCCGCCGCCAGGAACACCTGAAACGGCGCCCATTCATAGATCCACAGCGGCACCGCACCGGGCATCTGGTCGGCGCAGAGCGTATGGCTGACGGTTTCCACCTTGCGCAGCGCCGGGTGATCCTCGGGCAGGCCGGGGACCGAGGGGCGGAAATAGATGTTGTGCGCCCGGCGATGGGTAAAGGCCGCGGCCCCCAGCGGCGCGATCTCGGCCATGGCGCGGGCCAGCGCCTCGGGGCGCACAAAGCCGGGCAGGTCGAACATCCCCTTGGCCGCCAGATCGGCGCGGCAGCGATCCACCAGCGCCTGCCACGCGGCGCTGCCGGGCCGGTCCAGCGGATAGGTATCGAGGTCGAGGATATCGCGCATGATGGCATCCCTGCTTGGTCAGGCCCGATCATTCGCCGCAATTTCCTTGCCTGCAACGGCAGAAAAAGTGATCCTGACCTAGATCAGCTAAGGCAAGCGATGAACCTGCCCCCCTTGAACGCCCTGCGCGCCTTCGAATCCGCCGCCCGCAACGGCGGCTATGTCGCGGCGTCGGGCGAACTGGGTGTCACCCCGGCCGCCGTCAGCCAGCAGGTGCGGCGGCTGGAGGAGCATCTGGGCCGCCGCCTGTTCACCCGCCACAACAACCGCGTCACGCTGACCGACGCCGGGCAGGCGATCTATGCCGAAACCGCCCGCGCGCTGGGCGATCTGGCGCAGATGGCCGAACGCGCGCAGGGCGGCAGGGTGCAGGGGCGGCTGGTGATCTCGTGCCTGCCCTCGCTGGCCGAGGGCTGGCTGATGCCGCGCCTGCAGGCGCTGGGCGCGGCGCTGCCGCTGATCGACCTGCGGCTCGAATCCGATCCGGTGGCCTTTGCCCGCGACGGCATCGACCTGCGGCTGAGCTATGGCAGCGACCTCTATCCCGATCTCGCCACCCATCCGCTGTTTCACGACGCGGTGCAGCCGCTCGCCGCGCCCGCCCTGGCCGGGCTTTGGCCTGACCTGCCCGATGACCGGCTGATCCATACCGACTGGGGCGCCGGATTCGCCTCGCATCCGGCCTGGGCCGCGTGGTTCGCCGCCCATGACCCGGATCGCCCGGCGCCGGCGCCCGGGTCGGGGCACCGCATCGGCGGCTCGTTCCTGGCGCTCGACATGGCGCGGCGCGGGCTGGGCATCGCGCTGGGGCAACGGCGGCTGGCGCAACCCTGGATCGACAGCGGCGCGCTGGTGGCGCTGTCGGCGGCGACCCTGCCGCTGGGCCATCCCTATTGCGCCATTCATCCGCATGCCAAGGCGCGCAAACCGGCGTTGAAACGGCTACTGGCGCTGCTGGTGCAGCCGCGTTAAGGCAGGAAAATGCGACAAAGCCTGACCGAACTCTACGATTCCCGCGTGACCGAGGGCAGTATCCGCCCCGATGCCGCCCAGCGCGCCGTGTTGCCGCTGCTCGAGGAACGCCGCGCCTTTCTGGAAGCGCCGGTGCGGAAATCGCTGCTGGGCGGGCTGTTTCGCAAGCCGCCCGAGGGGCCGCAGGGCCTGTACCTCTGGGGCGGGGTCGGGCGCGGCAAATCGATGCTGATGGACCTGTTCGAACAGGCGACCGACATTCCGGCCAAGCGCCGGGTGCATTTCCACGCCTTCATGCAGGAAATCCACCGCGGCATGCACGCGGCGCGCAAACAGGGCGTCGATGACGCGCTGGCGCCGGTCGCCGCCGAGGTGGCGGCGGGGGTGCGGCTGCTGGCCTTTGACGAGATGCAGATCACCGACATCACCGATGCGATGATCGTCGGGCGGCTGTTCCAGATGCTGACCGATGCCGGGGTGCTGATCGTCACCACCTCGAACCGCCCGCCCGAGGATCTGTACAAGAACGGGCTGAACCGGGCGCTGTTCCTGCCGTTCATCGCCCTGTTGCGCGCGCGGATGCAGGTGGTCGAGCTGGAAAGCGAAACCGATTACCGCCAGCACCGGCTGACCGGCGCGCAGGTCTATTTCCACCCGGCGGGCGCCGAGGCCCGCGCGGCGATCGACCGGCTCTGGTCGGAACTGACCGGCGGCGACCGCGGCACGCCGCTGGTGCTGCAGGTCCAGGGCCGTCAGGTCGAGGTGCCGCGCCATCACAACGGCGTGGCGCGGGCCGGGTTCTGGGATCTGTGCGGCCGCCCGCTGGGCCCGGCGGATTATCTGGCGCTGGCGGAAAAGGTGCGGCTGCTGATCCTCGAGGACATCCCCAGCCTCTCGGCCGCGAATTACAACGAGGCCAAGCGGTTCGTCACGCTGATCGACGCGCTCTATGAGGCGAAGGTGCGGCTGATCGCCAGCGCCGCCGACGCGCCCGAACGGCTGTATTTCGAAGGCGCCGGTGCGTTTGAATTCGAACGCACCGCCAGCCGCCTGCGCGAGATGCAGGCGGCGGACTGGGGCAGCGCGGGTTAACCGGCCGTCCCGGTCTTTTCGATGCGGGCGAAATTCTTCAGCCGCGCCTCGCCCTTGGTGCGCTCGCGCTGCTGCAGATCCTTGGTCGCCTGGCTGGGCTTTTCGCTGCGCTCGGCGGCGGTGAATTTCTCCAGCCGCCCCTTGGACGTGCCATGATCGTGGTCGAGGGGATGTTTGGGCATAGAATCCTCCTGTGCGGTGATCCCGTCCGACCAACCTAACCCATCCGCCGCAAAAGTCACGCGGCGACGGCAGAACCCTGCCGGGCGGGCGCGCGCCGACGCCGGGCCAGCACCCCGGCCACCACCTGATCCAGCGGCGTCGGCGTGAAGCCGGGCAGCAGCGCCGCCAGTTTCGCCCCGTCCAGCCGGTGCGGCGTGTTGAACAGATAGCGCATCTCGCCCATCTCGCGGCCCAGTTCCCAAAACGGCGCGGCCAGCCGCAGCAGCCACCAGGGAAAGCCGCCGATCTTCAGCGCCTGCCCGGTCTGGCGGCCCAGTTCGGCGGCCAGATCGCGGGTTGAAAAGGTCTGCCCGGCAAACGGCACATCGCAGAACGCGGGCAGATCGGCGCGCATCGCCGCCAGCAGCGCCCCGGCGCGGGCCAGATCGGGCAGCCAGGCATGGGCGCGCGGGGCATCCGGGTCGCCCAACGTGGTGACGATGCCGCGGTCGAAGCGGCGCAGATAGCCGATATCCATGATCGAGCCGTCGCTGTCAGGGTCGATGAAATCCCCGGCGCGCAGCACGATGGTGCGCACCCCCTCGGCGGCGGCGGCGCGGTAACGCGCCTCGATCTCGGCGCGGATGCGGCCCTTGCGGCTGACCGGGCGGTGCGGCGTGTGTTCGTCCCAGGGGCCGGGCTGGTCGCCGTAGACATAGACATTGCCCGGAAACAGCACCGTCGCGCCCGAGGCCCTGGCGGCGGCCAGCACCTGCGTGGTCAGCGCGGGCAGCAGATTGCGCCAGTCATGGTAATTCGGCGGGTTCAGCCCGTTGACGATCAACGCGCAACCCTGCGCCGCCGCGTTCATGTCGGTGCCCCGGGTATAGGCCCGGGTCTGCCAGCCTTCGGCCTGCAGGGCTTTGGTGAAATGGCGGCCGATTCTGCCACGGGCGCCAAGGATCAGGGCGGTCTGGGTCATGGGTCTCTCCTGTGCTGCGGCCAATCTGCGCCCGCCGCGACACAAAGAAAATTGCATATCCTTGCATGGCGTGTATTCATTGCTGAATGGACAATTCCGCCGCCCTCGACTGGTCCCTGGTACAGGCGTTTCTCGCTGTCGCCGAAACCGGCAGCCTGTCGGCGGCGGCCCGGGCGCTGGGCAGCTCGCAGCCGACACTGGGGCGGCAGGTGCGGGCGCTGGAAACGCAACTGGGCGGCGCGCTGTTCCGGCGTCAGCCGCGCGGCCTGGATCTGACCGAAACCGGGCAGGCGCTGCTTTCCCCCGCCCGCCAGATGCGCGAGGCGGCGGGCGTCATGGCGCTGGCCGCGGCCGGACGGGCCGAGCGGCTGGAGGGGATCGTGCGCATCACCGCCTCGGTCGCGGTGTCGGTCTGGCATCTGCCGCCGATCCTGGCCGCGATCCGCCAGGCCGAACCGCGCATCACCCTCGATATCGTGCCGTCCGACCGCTCGTCGAACCTGCTCTACCGCGAGGCCGATATCGCCATCCGCATGTACCGGCCCACGCAACAGGATCTGGTGACGCGGCATCTGGGCGATACCGCCATCGGCGCCTTTGCCGCGAAAAGCTACCTTGCCCGGCGCGGTATCCCGCGCAGCGCCGCGGATCTGGCAACCCATGACCTGATCGGTCAGGACCGCGAGACGCAGTTGATCGACGGCATGCGCGCCGCCGGGGTGCCCGTGCGGCGCGAGGATTTCGCCCTGCGCTGCGACGATGTGGCGACGCTGTGGGAACTGATCCGCGCCGGTTGCGGCATCGGCTTTGCCCAGCGCAGCCTGGGCCTGCGCGATCCGTTGTTGCAGGAAATCGACCTCGGCCAGCCGCTGCCCACCTTGCCGGTCTGGCTGACCGCGCATGAGGTCATGCGCCAGACCCCGCGCATCCGCCGGATCTGGGATCTGCTGGCCACGGCGCTGGTTCCGGCGATGCAGCTCAGCCGCGGATAAGCGTCAGCGACCCGCCCCAGAACACCAGCATGGTCAGCACCGGCCCGATCCGCGCCGCTTCGGTGGCGCAGAAACCGGGCTTGTCCACGGCCGCCAGCACCGGCGCCAGCACCCGCTCCAGCGCCGCGCCGTCCATCGCCAGCCTGTCCACCAGCGCATCCAGCGTGCCGTTCAGCAGCAGATGCGGTGCGGCGGTTTCGGCCGCGCCCGGGCAATTCGCCGCCGCGACGCTGGCATGCACCAGAACGCGCAGCAGATGCCCGGCCTCGCCCGGCGCCAGCACGGGCAGGGTCGGCAGGGTGACGACCGCCTCCTGCGCCCCGGCGGGCGACAGGGCCAGCCCGGCACACAGCGCCAGGATCAGCCTCATGGCAGCGGGGTCAGCGACCCGCCCCAGGCGATCAGCCGGTTCAGCAGCGGGCGCACCCGCGGCCCCTCGCGCGCGCAGGTCTCGGCCTTGTCCAGCATGGAAAACGCCGGGTGATAGAACCGCGCGTCATAGGCGGTCGCGTCCAGCCCCAGCGCATCGGCGATCAGATCGGCCGAGCCGGTCAGCAGCGCCCATTCTGCATCGCTCGCCTGATACTCGGGGCAGTTTTGCGACACCACATTGGCGACGACCAGTTGCATCAGCATATGTTCCTGCGTGCCGATGCTCATCGGCGGGATGGTGGGCAGCGGCACGCGCACCCCGCCATCGGCCAGCGCGGCGGTTGCGGTGGCCAGAAACAGCGCGGCGGCTTTGAAACGCATGACAGGCCCCTGTGGGTGAAGATCGCCCGCAGGATACCACGCCCGCCCCCGGCGCAAAGACACGAAAACCGGCGCAAGCTTGACCATGGGGCACAGGCGCGCTAGGCCGCTCACGCATCCTCAAAACCGGGAGTCCCGCGTGGCCAATCCTTCCCTGCTCATCCTCGCCGGCGACGGCATCGGCCCCGAAGTCATGGCCGAGGTGAAGAAGATCATCGCCTGGTACGGCGACAAGCGCGGCGTCGCCTTCGACGTCAGCGAAGACCTCGTCGGCGGCTGCGCCTATGACGTCCACGGCACGCCGCTGCACGACGCCACGATGGCCAAGGCGCAAGAGGTGGACGCGGTGCTGCTGGGCGCCGTCGGCGGCCCGAAATACGACAGCCTGCCCTTTGCCGTGAAGCCCGAGCGCGGGCTGCTGCGCCTGCGCAAGGAGATGGACCTCTACGCCAACCTGCGCCCGGCGCAGTGCTTTGACGCGCTGGCCGATTTCAGCTCGCTGAAAAAGGACGTGGTGGCCGGTCTGGACATCATGATCGTGCGCGAACTGACCTCGGGCGTCTATTTCGGCGAGCCGCGTGGCATCTTCACCGAAGGCAACGAGCGGGTGGGCATCAACACCCAGCGGTATACGGAATCGGAAATCGCCCGGGTGGCGCGCTCGGCGTTCGAACTGGCCCGCAAGCGCGGCAACAAGGTCTGCTCGATGGAGAAGGCCAATGTGATGGAATCGGGCGTGCTGTGGCGCGAGGTCGTGCAGGAGATCCACGACAAGGAATATCCCGATGTCGCCCTGTCGCATATGTACGCCGACGCGGGCGCCATGCAACTGACCCGCTGGCCCAAGCAATTCGACGTGATCGTCACCGACAACCTGTTCGGCGACCTGCTGTCGGATCTGGCGGCGATGCTGACCGGCAGCCTCGGCATGCTGCCCTCGGCCAGCCTCGGCGCGCCGATGGCCAACGGTCGGCCCAAGGCGCTCTATGAGCCGGTGCACGGTTCCGCGCCCGATATCGCCGGGCAGGGCAAGGCCAACCCGATCGCCTGTATTCTCAGCTTTGCCATGGCCTTGCGCTATTCCTTCGATATGGGCGACGAGGCGACGCGCGTGGAAAGAGCCGTGGAAAAGGTGCTGGCCGACGGCCTGCGCACCGGCGATCTGATGGGCCCCGAGGGTGGCACCCCGGTTTCGACCACGGCGATGGGCGACGCGATCATCGCGGCGCTTGACGCCAGCCTCTGACGGCGGCGACACTGAAAACGGCCCGGCCCTGGCGCCGGGCCGTTTTCATTCCGACCTACCCATTCGGGTTAAGCGGCGCCCCGGCGGGCATGGCATGGTGGCGCCTCATTTCAGGAGGCATCCATGCGTTTCATCCAATCCCTTTTCATCCTGGCTTTCGTTCTGGCCTCGGCCGCTGCGGCCAGCGCGCAGCAGACCCGCCAGATTTCCCGCCCGTCCGAGGCCATCGAAGCGATGATCGCCGCCGTCACCGCGCGTGATGCCGATGCGGTGGCCGCGCTCTATACCGAAGGGGCGATTGTGCTGGGGCCCAATCAGCCCGTGGTGTCGGGCCGCGCGGCGATCCGCGAGAGCTGGGCGCGCAATTTCGCCTCGGGCTATTCGGTCCTGGCCGTCACCGATTCGCGCACCGAGACCGGCACCGACCGCGCGGCGCTGGTCATGCTGTGGACGGCGACGATCGCGCCCCAGGGCAGCGCCCCGCAGCAGGTGCGCGGCCGCTCGATCCTCTATTTCCAGCGTCAGGCCGAGGGCTGGATCATCTCGGCCGATATGTGGCAGCCCGCGCCCTGAGCGGGCTCAGTCCGGCGGCATATAGCGGGCAATCGCCGCGGCATGGTCAGCCAGCCGCGCCAGCCAGCGCATCGCGTCGGTGCGGTCGAACAGATCCTGCACCTTGGCCCCGGCCAGCCGTTGCTGCAACGTGCGCTGCCGGTAGATCCGCGCCCGCCGGTCGATCAGCCCGGCCAGCCGCTGGAATTGGGCGTCGCTGGTCTGCGGCGCGCGCAGCCGCCCGGCCAGCACCACCGCCGCCCGCCTGAGCCGCGCATCGCTGCCGATCACATCCAGCGGCGAATGCCGCTCCAGCCGGGCGTGAAAGCGTTGCAGATGGTCCAGCGCGTGCAGCAGCGCGGCAAAGCGGTCATGCAGGGCGCGTTGCCCCTCGGGCAGACGGATCGCCGCCAGATAGGTTTCCAGCTTTTCCAGCGTATCCGGCACCTGCTGGGGCAGGGTGGCCAGCGGCCGCAGATCAGGATCGGGCGGCAGCGCCGATCCCAGCGCCGCGAAAAGCACCCGGGCGACATCGGCGCCGACCTTCTCGGCCGCCGCCAGCGCCGCCTCGGGTTCGGCCCGCAGCGTCGGGTCCAGCCCGGCCGCCAGCCCGGCCGGGCCCTCGGGCACCAGATGGTCCAGCAAGGCGGCAAAGCGCGGCGTCAGCGGCAGGAACAGCAGCGCCCCCGCCACATTGAAACCGGTGTGAAACAGCACCAGCGCCGTCAGATCGTCCTGGCCCGCCGCCGTGGCATGCAGCAGGGGCGCCAACCCGTCCAGCAGCGGAAAGGCCAGCGCCGCCGTGACCACGTTGAACAGCAGGTTGGCCAGCGCGGTCTGGCGCATCGCCCGCCCGCCACCCAGCGCCGCCAGCAGCGCCGTGATCGTCGTGCCGATGTTCAGGCCGATGGTGATCGCCGCCGCCTGGGCAAAGGTGATCGCGCCGCCGCCCAGCAGGACCAGCGTGATCGCCATCCCCGCCGACGAGCTTTGCACCATGCTGACCAGCGCGAAACCCAGCCCGATCAGCATCAGCCGCCCGCCCGGCGAATCGCCCGGCAGCCGGTCGGGGGTGATCCAGCCCTCGGCCAGCGTCGCCGCGCCCTGCATCAGATCGAGGCCGATGAACAGCATCGCCGCCCCGGCCACCCCCTTGGCCACCCGCACCGGCCGCCCGCGCCCCAGCACCATCGCCAGCGCGGCGACGAACAGCACCGGCTGCGCCAGCAGGCCGATCTGCAGCTTCAGCCCCAGAAAGGTGACAATCCAGCCCGTGACCGTGGTGCCGATATTGGCGCCGTACAGCACGCCCAGCGCCTGCGGAAAACTCATCAGCCCGGCGCCGACAAAACCCACCGTCATCACGCTGGTCGCGGTCGAGGACTGGATCAGCGCCGTCGCGCCGATCCCGGTCAGCGTGCCGCGCAGCGGTGTGGTGGTGAAGCGCGTCAGCAGATCGCGCAGGCCAGACCCGGCAGCATCGCGCAGCGCCTCGGTCATGATCTTCATGCCGACCAGAAAGAGGCCGATGCCGCCCAGAACCGTCAGGATGTCGCCGGTCATGGCGCCCGCGTCAGGGCCTCTCGATGGCGAAGGCCGTGCCTTCGCCGCCGCCGATGCAGATCGCCGCCACGCCCCGTTTCAGCCCGCGATTCTCCAGCGCGTGCAGCAGCGTGACGATGATCCGCGCGCCCGAGGCGCCGATCGGATGCCCCAGCGCGCAGGCGCCGCCGTTGACGTTCATCTTCTCGCGCGGGATGCCCAGCTCGTGCATGAAGGCCATGGGGACGACGGCGAAGGCCTCGTTCACCTCCCACAGATCGACATCCTCGACCGACCAGCCCAGCCGGTCCAGCAGCTTGCGGGTGGCGGGAACCGGGGCGGTGCTGAACCAGCCCGGCGCCTGTGCGTGGCTGGCATGGCCGCGCACGATGGCGCGGATCGGCGCGCCCGCGGCCTCGGCCGCCGCGCGCGACGCCATGACCAGCGCCGCCGCCCCGTCCGAGATCGACGAGGAATTCGCCGCCGTCACCGACCCGTCCTTGCGGAATGCCGGTTTCAGCGTCGGGATCTTTTCGGGGCGGGCATTGGCCGGCTGTTCGTCGGCGGTGATGGTCTGCTCGCCCTTTTTCGTCTGCACCGTCACCGCGGCGATCTCGCCGCCAAAGGCACCGTCAGCCTGCGCCGACAGCGCGTTGGTCAGCGAGCCCAGCGCATAATCGTCCTGCGCCTCGCGGGTGAACTGGTAATGTTCGGCGCAATCCTCGGCAAAGCTGCCCATCAGGCGGCCTTTCTCATAGGCATCCTCCAGCCCGTCGAGGAACATATGGTCCAACACCTGCCCGTGGCCGATCCGCGCCCCGCCGCGCATCTTGGGCAGCAGATAGGGCGCCTCGGTCATGCTCTCCATGCCGCCGGCCACCATGAGGCCGGTCTGGCCCAGCGCGATCTGGTCATGGGCGATCATCGCCGCCTTCATCCCCGATCCGCACATCTTGTTCAGCGTGGTGGCGGGAACCTCCTCGCCCAGACCGGCCCGGAACCCGGCCTGCCTGGCCGGGGCCTGGCCCTGACCGGCGGGCAAGACGCAGCCCATCAGCAATTCCTCGACGCGCTCGGGCGGGGTGCCCGCGCTTTCCAGCGCCGCGGCGATCGCCACGCCGCCCAGTTCCGCCGCGCTGACGCCGGAAAACACGCCCTGGAACCCGCCCATCGGGGTGCGCGCGGCGCCGATGATGACCACTTCCGCCATTGGATGCTCCTGTCGCCGTGAACCTTTTGGAAAGACTTAGCGCCTAGCATGGTTACGGAACAAGCAATTTACGGAGGCGCAGATGGACATTGCCACATCCCGGGCGGGCCCGGCACTGGTCATTACCGTTAACGACAGCCGAATCGATGCCGCCGTCGCCATCGAATTCAAGGAAGCCGTCCGGACCGAGGCCGAAGCCCCCGGCAGCCCGGTGATCCTCGACCTGTCGCGCGTCGGTTTCCTCGACAGCAGCGGTCTGGGTGCCGTGGTCGCGGTGATGAAACTGCTCGGCCCGGGCCGGCCGCTGGAACTGGCCGGTCTGACCCCGCCGGTGGCCAAGGTGTTCCGGCTGACACGGATGGATTCGGTCTTTACCATTCACCAGTGTCCGCCGGGTGCCTTGCGGGCCGCCGGATAATGCCGCACAGGGGGGGCCCGGAAATGCCGAACCGAGCCATCGCAGTCGCTGCGCACCCCGGCGGGGTCCGCGGAAAGAACAGCGGGCAAGAGGGCCTGCGCGTGTTCACCTGGAATTTTCTCGCCGACGATCTGGCGACCCGCGCCATGCTTCAGCAACTGGTCGCGGCCCTGACCGGGGCTGGCCTCGCGGAATCCGACATTTCGAACACCGAGCTGATTCTGGCCGAAGTGCTCAACAACATCGCCGAACACGCCTATGCCGACGGGATCGGCCCGGTCGAGGTGACGGTCGAGCTGCACAAGGACGGCCTCGTCTGCGCCATTGCCGATCAGGGGCGGCCTATGCCGGCGGGCATGGTGCCCGACCCCGAATTCCCCGAAATCGCCCCGCCCGATCACCTGCCCGAAGGCGGTTTTGGCTGGCACATCATCCGCTGCCTGACCAGCGATCTGGGCTATCAGCGCGAGGATGGCTGGAATCGTCTGACCCTGGCGATCCCCTGGGCCGACGACGGCTGACGCCCCGGCCCCGGCGGCGATCAGTTGAGCTGGGCTTGCAGCGGGTAATACCCGTCCTCGAATTCGCCGAACAGATCGGCCAGATCGGGATGGTCCACCGGTTCGCCCGTCTCGTCGGCGATCAGGTTCTGCTCGGACACATAGGCGACGTAATAGCTGTTATCGTTCTCGGCCAGCAGGTGATAGAAGGGCTGGTCCTTGCTGGGGCGGCTGTCCTCGGGGATGGCGTCGTACCATTCCTCGGTATTGGTAAAGATCGCATCCACGTCAAAAACCACCCCCCGGAAGGGGTGCTTCCGGTGGCGCACAACCTGGCCGAGCCTGAATTTCGCCTGGGTCTGCAGCATGAACGATCCTTTCGCCCGGATTTCTTACCGCGACTCGCGGGAGAACGTCCAGATGAGCGAAGCGAAAGGGCGGGAAACAGTCTGTGAATCCGGGCCCAACAGTGGCGGAATTGTGGCAAGAATGCGGCGCCCGCCGCCGACCTCCCGAAAATCTGACCGCCCGGCGGGGGCAAAACCCGGCATTCCGGCCGCAAGGACGTTTCAAAACCGCGCGAAATCGGCTACCAAGGTAAAAAAGACCAATAACAAGACCGAGGCAGTCCTATGAGCAGCGTTCCCCGCCTGATGGCGGCGTTCTTCGCGTTGGCCGTGCTGGCATCCTGCGGCGGCGGGCGCGAACACACCGCCCCCCGCAATCTGGAAGACGCCTGCGCCCTGACCGCCGAGCGCCCGGCCTATTTCCGTGCCATGCGCGATGCCGAGCGCGAATGGTCGATCCCGCTGCCGGTGCAGATGGCGATCATCCATGCCGAAAGCCGTTTCGACGGCGACGCCCGCACCCCGCACCGCTATGCGCTGGGGGTGATTCCGATGGGGCGGCAGAGTTCGGCCTATGGCTACAGCCAGGCGCTCGACGGCACCTGGGAGGAATACCAGCGCGCCACCCGCAGCCCCAACGCCCGGCGCGACAACATCGCCCATGCCACGGATTTCATCGGCTGGTACGCCTCGCAGGCCTATGCGCTCAACGGCATTCCGCCCTCGGACGCGCGCAACCTCTATCTCGCCTATCACGAGGGCAACGCCGGATTCGCGCGCGGCAGCTATCGCAACCAGGCCTGGCTGATCCGCGTCGCCGACAACGTCGCCGACCGCGCCGTGCTCTACGACACCCAGCTCCGCGCCTGCGGCCGCCGCTGAGCCGCCCTTACCGGTTCGACACCAGCCCCCGGCGCTGCAATTCGGCGTCGAGGTTGAACAATTGCGAGGCCAGCGTGACCCCGGTGCTGAGCGTGCCCAGAATCACCGTGGTCTCGCGCCCGGTGTCATCGGTCACAACCCATTGCCGCAGCTCGGTCGGGTTGGCGCTGAACACCAGCCGGATGCTGCCATATTCCGGGTGATCGGGGTCTTGCGCCACCACCTGCGTCGTCGGCCCGTCCTCGAAATGCCGCGTCACCATGCGGGCGCGGCCCAGATTCACCGTCTCGGCCAGAATCAGGTTCAGCGGCGTGCGGCTGAGCGGATAGGTGGACGGACCGGCGTTCGAGCGCGCATCGAAGATGTTGACCGATCCGGCAGAGGCCATGACCAGCGTGGCATCCGGCGCGTCGTATTCAAAGCGCACGCGGCCCGGGCGCTGGATCATCAGCCGCCCGGTGGACAGCGATCCATCCGGGTTCACCTGGCTGAAATCCGCCTGCGCGGTGCGGAAGCTATTGAAATAGCGCGAAATTTCGTCCAGCGGGATCGGGTCGGCGCTGGCCGGGGTGGCGGCGGCAAGGGCGGCAAGGCCCAGCGAGGCAAGGAAGATGCGGCGTTTCATGCCCCCTAGATAGCGCGGGCGCGCGCCGCTGGCATCCGGGAAATCGCTCACGGGGTTACACATTGGCGCGAAGGCGGGGGGGCGCGAAGGCGGGGCTTGCAGTTCTCCGCTGGCATTGGCATAGATATGTTATAACATATCTAATCTGAATCGATGCCCCGCACCCCTCCCGCCGCCCTGCGCAACGCCCGGACCAGCCTGCGCCGCCGCGGCGGTTCGATGTCGGCGCATGACGCGCTGCCCGCGGCGCTGCGGCAATGGCTGCATCAGGCCGCCCTGCCCTGGAGCGCGCGCTCGGCGCTCAGGCTGTGGAAACGGGCGATGGCCGAAACCGGCGATCCGCAGGCCGCCCGCGCCCGGCTGGCCCGGGCCGAGGCGCGGCTGCTGGCGCGCGACGCCCGGGTGATCTGGGGGCCGGATTACCCGGCCGCCCGCTGAGGCCGCAGATCAGACCGGCGCCTTGGTCTTGCGCAGATAGGGCAGCGGCACCGACACATCGCCGAAGCGCGCCTTCGCATCCTCGGTGGAAACCGACAGCGCGACGATCACATCGTCACCCGGCTGCCAGTCGGCCGGGGTGGCAAAGGGCCGCCCCTCGGTCATGCGGATCGCATCCAGCGCGCGCAGGATCTCGTCGAAATTGCGCCCCACCGACATCGGATAGATCAGCATCAGCCGGATCTTTTTGTCGGGGCCGATGATGAAGGTGGTGCGCACCGTCGCCGTGTCGTTGGGGGTGCGGCCATCGGGCAGATAGGCCTCGGCGGGCAGCATGTCATACAGCTTGGCGACGGTCAGATCCTTGTCGGCGATGATCGGAAAGGTCATCGCCGTGCCGCCATAGCTCTTGACGTCGGCCATCCATTTGTCGTGTTCCTCGACGCCGTCGATCGAGATCCCCGCCAGCTTGCAGCCGCGCTTGGCGAATTCGCCGGTCAGCTTGGCCGCGGCGGCGAATTCGGTGGTGCAGACCGGGGTGAAATCCTTGGGGTGGCTGAACAGAATGGCATAGCCGCCGTCGATATACTCATGCCAGTGCAGCGCGCCCTGGGTCGAGGCGGCGGTGAAATCGGGGGCAATGTCGTTGATGCGCAGGCTCATCGGGTCACTCCAAAGCAAGGGGGTCAGGGGAAGATAGGCGCGGGCCCCGACAAAGGAAACCCCGTCGGGCAAGGCCGGGCTGGGGGGCGGCGAAACGGCGCAGCTCCCCTTGCCCTCGCCCGGGGGGAATGACAGTCTGGCGCCAGATTCCGGGGAGAGCGACATGCTGGACAAACGCCATTTCTACATCAACGGCGCCTGGGTGGCCCCGATCGACGGGCGCGACCTCGCGGTGATCGACCCGTCGACCGAGGAACCCTGCGCCACCATCAGCCTGGGCGGCGACGCCGATAGCGATGCCGCCGTGGCCGCCGCCCGCGCCGCGCTGCCCGCCTATATGGAGACGCCGCCCGCCGAACGCCTGGCGCTGGTGCAGCGGATTCTGGAGGTCTACAAACGCCGCAACGACGAGATGGGCGCGGCGATCAGCCTGGAAATGGGCGCGCCGATCGACATGTCGAAGGCCAGCCAGGCCACGTCGGGCACCTGGCATATCGAGAATTTCATCCGCGCCTTCGATCAGATCGACTGGGACGCGCCCCTCAGCGACAAGGCGCCCGAGGACCGGATCATCAAGGAAGCGGTCGGCGTCTGCGCGCTGATAACCCCTTGGAACTGGCCGATGAATCAGGTCACGCTCAAGGTGATCCCGGCGCTGCTGGCCGGGTGTACCATGGTGCTGAAACCCTCGGAAATCGCGCCGCTGTCGTCGATGCTCTTCGCCGAGATCCTCGATGAAGCAGGCGTGCCGCCGGGCGTGTTCAATCTGGTCAACGGCGACGGGCCAGGCGTGGGTACGCGGCTGTCGGGCCACCCGGATGTCGATATGGTCAGCTTCACCGGCTCCACCCGCGCCGGGATCGCCATTTCCAAGAACGCCGCCGAGACGCTGAAACACATCCATCTGGAGCTGGGCGGCAAGGGGGCGAACATCATCTTCGCCGATGCCGACGACAAGGCGGTGATGCGCGGGGCGCGGCATTGCTTCAACAACACCGGCCAGTCGTGCAACGCGCCGACGCGGATGCTGGTCGAACGCTCGATCTATGACCGGGCCGTGGAAATCGCCGCCGAAACCGCCGCCAGGACCAAGGTGGCCAGCGCGCATGAGCCGGGCAACCATATCGGCCCGGTGGTCAGCCAGGCGCAGTTCGACAAGATCCAGGGCCTGATCCAGCAGGGCATCGACGAGGGCGCGCGGCTGGTCGCCGGCGGCCTCGGCCGCCCGGACGGGCTGAACCGCGGCTATTTCGTGCGCCCGACGGTGTTTGCCGACGTCAACAACCAGATGACCATCGCCCGTGAGGAAATCTTCGGCCCGGTGCTGTCGATCATCCCGTTCGACGACGAGGCCGAGGCGCTGGCCATCGCCAATGACACGCCCTATGGGCTGACCAATTACGTCCAGTCGCAGGACGGCGCCCGACGCAACCGGCTGGCGCGGCGCCTGCGCTCGGGCATGGTCGAGATGAACGGCAAGTCGCGCGGCCGCGGCTCGCCCTTTGGCGGCATGAAAGCCTCGGGGCGCGGCCGCGAGGGCGGGGTCTGGGGCATCGAGGATTTCCTCGAGGTCAAGGCCGTGTCGGGCTGGTCGCCCGCCGACGCCTAACCCCAGACGCTGCTTAACGACCGGAGAGCCGACGTGGCCTATGTCTATGATACCCATAACATCTTCGCCCGCATCCTGCGCGGCGAGATCCCCTGCAACACGGTGCTGGAGACCGAGCATTCGCTGGCCTTCCACGACATCCGCGCCCAGGCGCCGCTGCATGTGCTGGTGATCCCCAAGGGGCCCTATGTCACCTTCGACCATTTCGCGCTGGCGGCCAGCGCGGCCGAACAGGCCGATTACGTCGCCGCCATCGGCGCCGTCTGCCGCGAGGCGGGCATCCAGCCGGGCGAAGGCGGATCGGGCTATCGGCTGATCGCCAATTCGGGCGACGACGGCGTGCAGGAAGTGCCGCATCTGCATGTGCATATCCTGTCGGGGCGGATGCTGGGCCGGATGGTCGCCCCGGCCTGACACCGCCGCCCTGGGGAACCTCGCGGCGCGGCCTTGCCGCAAGCCCTTGCGTGGCGCCGCGTCCCGCGGCGCGCAAAGGGGGGCGCTCGCGCCCCCCTCTTGGCCGTTCCGGCCAATTCACCCCCCTGAGGATAATTAAGGCGCAAAGTTGCGGCGGGCGCGAGGCAGGGACAATTTGAATAAAATTGTCTTTTTCTGTTCCAAC
>JAANMY010001745.1_pt1 | contig 23076 bp, 18 predicted proteins | sample 7279691 | NCBI WGS metagenome assembly JAANMY01 (sample SAMN14094543, study PRJNA606508) | bioreactor metagenome | isolation source: A lab-scale SPAN reactor treating ammonium-rich wastewater day 388 | place: Ireland: Galway | collected 2018-02-07
CAAGTCCACGATCGCCGTGAACCTGGCCGTTGCGCTCGCGCGGCGCGGTCACGCGGTCGGCCTGCTCGACGGCGACATCTACGGCCCGTCGCTGCCGACGATGCTCGGCCTGCACGCGCTCGAGCAGGCGGTGGTGGCGGGCAAGCTCGCGCCGCACGCTGTCCACGGCATCAAGGCCATCACGATCGGCAAGCTCGTCGAGACGGAGAAGCCGCTCATCTGGCGCGGGCCGATGGCGCACGGCGCGTTCAAGCAACTCGTCGAGAGGACGGACTGGGGCGAACTGGACTACCTCGTGATCGACCTGCCGCCGGGCACCGGCGACGTGAGCCTGACGCTCGCCCAGACGCTGCGGCTGACGGGCGCGGTCGTGGTCTGCACGCCGCAGCGGGTGGCGCAGGACGACGCGGTGCGCGCGGCCCGCATGTTCCAGCAACTCGGCATCCCCGTGCTCGGCGTTGTCGAGAACATGTCCTGGTTCATCGGCGACGACGGGAAGGAGTACGACATTTTCGGGAGGGGGGGGGCCGAGATGATGGCCCAGCGGCTCGGGCTGCCGTTCCTGGGCGCGGTGCCGATCAACATGGCCCTGCGCGCCAACAGCGACACCGGCGAGCCGCTGAAGAACTTCGACCCCCCCACCGCCGGCGGCCGCTCGCTTCCGGACGCGCTCAACTCCCTGGCTCACAACCTCGAAGCCCAGGTCGCCCTCGCCGCGATGCGCACGCGCGGGCCGGAACTGCGGGTGACGTAAGGGGGAAAGCCGGGGAGTTGAACGCCAAGGGGAGAGGGATCGCGCTAGGCGGGTGGGGGGGTTTCGAGGCCGTTGAGGTGGGAGAACAGATCGGGGCCGTTCGCGAGTTCGGCCGCGGGGCGCGGCGCGGGGCGCGTGAGCGGCTCGATCGGAATGTTGCTCGCGTTCAGTTCCATGGCGTCTCTCTTCAGAAGGGCTGCGTTTCCGGAGTCGGTGTCGGGTGTCGAGCGCACCCAGAGTGGAACCCAGCGGTGCCTGAGGTTTTCGGTGGCGCCGTGCCAGGTTCCGCCCTTGCCGGCATCGGCGGAAATGACCACCGCAGCGTCCGAGAGGCAGTAGATGAGCTTGTTTCGGGCCATCGCGTTTCCGACGTCGAAGTGCGCCTCCGGGTTGAACGGGGAGACCAGGAGCAGGTCGCCCGCCATGATCGCGGGCCTGCACATGGGGGAGGACGCGGACTTGAGGAGGCTATCGGCGAGGATGCCGACAGCGGTGCCCTCGGCGTCGAGCGCGCCCAGCATGGCCGCCTGGTCGATGCCGCGTGCTCCGCCCGAGACGAGAGCGAAACCGTCGCGCGCGATTGTGCGTCCCAGTTGGTTTGCAAAGGCGAGCGTGGGCTCATCGGCATTGCGGGAGCCTACGACCGCGATCGAGCGAGCGCTGAAGAGTCGGCGGCTGCCGCAGCCGAAGAGGACGGGCGGCGCGTCCTTGTGCAATCTCGTCTTGAGGCGCACGGGGTAGTCGGGGTCGGATTGATCGATGACCCAGAGGCCGGCGCGCTCCCAACGCTCTTGAGCGAGCGCCAGAGAGGCGCCGCGCTCAAGGAGGCCGCGAAGACGGTCATGCGTGACGGCCCCGTCGCTCCACCCTCGGAGGAGGTCGTTCGGATCTGGATGCTCAAGCAGTTCGGCCGCGGTGCGCCCCGCAGTATGCAGCCACGCCGTCAGTCGGCTCCACTCGGCGGGGCTGAGGGGGCGGGCGTCATCCGCGCCGCGTCTGGTAAAGCGTGCGGTAAGAAGGAGTGCGGCTTGCGTGTGAAGGTTCAACGGCATATCACTCCCCAGCGTTCGCGGCGGCGAGAGCCACGGGCCAGACGGGACCGGAGCCGGCATCCCGCAGGAGCGCGGCGATGACGGTCAGGGTCCACCCCGAATCAACGATATCGTCGAGAAGGAGCACCGGCGACGGCGGAATAGCACCTTCGATGCTGAATGCGCCGTCGAGGTTCCGGCACTGGTGGTACCGGTTCTGCTGGGCCTTCTGGGGCTGGTTCTGACGGATCTTGCGGACGGCTTCGACGAACGGCAGTCCGAGGCGGGCGGCGAGCCTTTGTGCGAAGTCGGGCACGAGCATCGGGTGCGTGAGGGAGGGGACGCAGGTGATCCAGGCGGGCGGAGGGTCCGGCCGCCAGCGGTCGCGGATCATCTCGGCGACGGCTTCGACGAGGTCATCCCGGAATCTCCCGGCGTGCTTGTCATCGGCGACGGCGCGTCCCCAGCCGGCGTCGCCCCAGCGTGAGAGGACGCGGCCCTTGTTTGCGTGGAGATGGTCGGGGAGGTTTCCCATCCAGTCGTACACCTCGAATGCGTCAGCTGCGACTTGTTTCCTGGCGTCGAGCGGGAACTCGGAAATGCGCAGGTACCTCGTCGCGCGGATCACGATGTCGCGGTCCACGTCGGTGGGGACTACGGGTCTGCCTCGGCACACAGAGCAGCGTCCGCACGGCTCCGTGGTCGTGTCATCGAGCGCGTGGGCGAGGCGAACCATGAGACACGACATGGAATCCACGTAGTTCTGGAGTTCCTGCCATTCCGATTCTCGCAGATGCGTGAGGCGCTCGATGCGATCGTGGGGGAGTTCGTACTCAACGGGTGTGCGCTTCCACTTTGGTCCGTCCTTCAACACGGGCGGCGGGTCTTCGACGGCGAGGAACTTGATCGCCTGCTCGATCTGGCCGTGGCGAAGATTCAACGCGGCTTCGAGTTGCCGCGCGGACATGCCGTCGGCGGATTCCAGAGCGTCGAGGATCCCGGCGACCGCTTCCTGGGAAGGGAACGCCGTGCGCCGGAAGTAGTCGTGGATTTCGTCGTCCTCGCGGCCCGCGAGGAGGATGCCGTAGGCGTTTTCGATCGCTCGCCCCGCCCTGCCGACCTGCTGGTAGTAGGCGACAATCGAGCCGGGCGCCTGATAGTGGATGACGAAGCCGAGGTCTGGCTTGTCGAATCCCATGCCGAGCGCGGTGGTTGCGACGAGTGCCTTGATCCGGTTGCTCAGCAGGAGAGATTCGGCGTGTTGGCGGTAGGCGTTCGCGTCCGGGAAGTCGGGGTGCTTTGCGTCGCTGTAATAGGCGTACGCGGTGATGCCTTGCTGCCGGAGCCAGTTTGCGACCAGTTCGGTATCGCGCTTTGTCAGCGTGTACACGATGCCTGTCCCCGGGAGCGTCGGCAGGTGCTGTGCGAGCCACGCCAGCCTGCTGGCCTGATCGGGCAGCCTGAGCGTGCCGAGCATTAGGCTGTCTCGCCTGAGCGGGCCGCGCTGGATGTCGATGTTGCCGAGCTGCGACCTGATGTCGTCGACGACGCGGTCGTTCGCTGTCGCGGTGGTGGCGAGTACGGGAAGGTTGAGAGGGATGCGCCTCAGAATGCGGACGATTCTGCGGTAGTCCGGACGGAAGTCGTGTCCCCAGTCGGAGATGCAGTGCGCTTCGTCCACGACGATCATGCCGATGCTATTGGCGAGGGGGAGGAGCACGTCCGTGACGAACTCGTCGTTGGCAAGCCGCTCGGGCGAGATCAGCAGGACGTCGGCTTCGTTACGGCGGATCGAGTCGAAGTACTGCGGCCAGTCTTTGCGGTTCGTGGAGTTGATCGTGAGGGCGCGAATGCCGAGGCGCCGGGCGGCTTCGATCTGGTTGCGCATGAGCGCGAGCAACGGCGAGACGATCAGCGTTGGCCCCCTTCCGCGGTCGCGCAGGATGCGAGTCGCGATGAAGTAGACCGCGCTCTTTCCCCAGCCCGTGCGCTGGACGAGCAAGAGCCTGGCCTGACCGTTGACGAGGGCGTCGATTGACTCCCACTGCCCGGGGCGGAAGTCGGCGGAGGCGTTCGCAAGCGAACGGCGGAGAAAAGTCAACGCCTGACCGCGATCGGTGACGGGTGCAGTCCCGTGGTCGCTCACGTCCGGTTCCTCCGGCTGGATTGTCTGCTCGGAGCCAGAATGTACAGATTATGTTCGTGGAATGGGGCTTAGCGGGGAGGCTGATGGGAGTATGTGCTCGGGCCTCTTGTCTGAGCGCGGCGGACCTCCGACCTGGCGCCGTGAGGCTGCCCGGGGGGGTTGAGAGGGGCAACTCCGCCGGTCTGGTGGCCGGTTTGCGTGGTTGCACGGATCGGGCGTTTCGGCGAAGCTATGGCCCCCGGTCGCGGCCGCTGGGGAGTGGAGGTGACCATGTCCCCAGACACCGGCGTTCATCCTGCCGTCTGCACAAGGCGCACGTTTCTGCGGTCGGCCGCGGCTGCGGGGGTTGGGGCTGCAGCGTTGCCCGGGGCGGCGTCGGCGGTGGGGTTCCCGTTCGTGCGCACGCGCGATCGGTCCGGTCTGCAGCCGGTCATTCTCGGCGAGGGCGAGCACACATACGAGTGCATCCACGACTGGGCGCAGGTTCCGCCGCACGTCGCCTTCGGCAACACGCACGGCGTGTGCGAGGACGCGCAGGGCCGCATCTACGTCAAGCACACCGTCCACGCGTCGAGTTCGTCGCCCGACGCCGTGTGCGTCTTCGACCCCAAGGGACGCTTCGTCGAGAGTTGGGGCGCGGAGTTCCGCGGCGGGGCGCACGGCCTACACATCGCACGCGAAGGGCGCGACGAGTTCCTCTACCTCTGCGACTTCGCGCGCGGCGTCGTCGTGAAGACCGACCTCAAGGGCGAGAAAGTCTGGCGGCTCGGCGTGCCCGACGCATCCGGCCTTTACGACAGCGCGGCCGAGTATCACCCCACCAACGTCGCCACCGCGCCAAACGGTGATTTCTACGTCGCCGACGGGTACGGCAAGAGTTGGATCCACCACTACAGCCGCGACGCAGAGTACATCCGCTCCTTCGGCGGACCCGGCAACCAGCGCGGACAACTCTCCTGCCCGCACGGCCTGATCGTCGATACGCGCGGCCCGCGGCCCGAACTCCTCGTCGCCGACCGCTCCAACCGCCGACTCCACCGCTTCGACCTCGACGGCCGCGTCCTCGGCCTCGTCACCGACGAACTCCGGCTCCCCTGCCACTTCCACACCCGCGGCACGGACCTGCTCATCCCCGACCTCGAGGCCCGCGTCAGCATCTTCGACCGCGACAACCGCGTCGTCGTCCACCTCGGCGACGGCGACAACACCGCCCTGCGCGACAGGCCCCGCGACGAGTTCATCCCCGGCCGATTCATCGCCCCGCACAGCGCGATCTTCGACCGCGAGGGCAACATCTTCGTTGTCGAGTGGGTCGAGGTCGGTCGAGTGACGAAACTGCGACGCATCGCCTGACACCTCAGCCGGTCGCAAAGTGTCTCCCCCGATCAACTCTATAGACAGAACTGTCTGCTCGTGTTCTCGACTCATCAGGGTGAGTCGGCTCTTGTGCCGCTGACTCGATGAAACAGAAGGTTCTGCCCGTCAAGAACCGATCATTCCGTCCATGACCACGGTTGCCGATCGTCTTCTCAATCATGCTTCCACCATCTTCGAGGCCAAGGGGTTCAATGCCGTCGGCATCGATCTCCTCCTCGCCGAGGCCGGCGTCGCCAAGATGTCGCTCTACAAGCACTTCAAGTCCAAGGACGGCCTGGTGCTGGCGGCCCTTCGGCGGCGGGATCAGCGGTTCCGCGAGACCTTCGCCGCGCTGGTCGAAGCGCGGGCTTCGGAGCCGCGGGCCAGGATGCTCGCCGTGTTCGACGTGCTGTCCCGGTGGTTTGAGCGGGACGATTTCCGCGGGTGCATCTTCCTGAACGCTGCGGCTGAGTTCCCCGAGGCGAACGGCCCCATCCGGCGTGCTGTCGCCGAACACAAAGCCTGGCTCCGCGAGTACCTCGGCTCGCTCGCCCGGGCCGCGGGCGCGCCAGATCCCCCCACTCTCGCGGCTGAACTGGCGGTGCTGGTGGACGGAGCGATCGCCCGCGCCCACGCCGCAGGAGAGGCGGACGCTGCGACCACCGCCCGGCGAGCAGCCGAGGCGATTGTGCGGTCAGCCTTCGCTACCGGGATGCCTGCCTAGGCCGCCTTCTCCCGCGCGTGCTCCGACCTGGCCCTTTGGCAGCTGGCCCCCTTGGCCGTTTGAAGTTCGACCACGACCGTCGTCCCCCCCCCTTGGCGAGGCTCGACCCGGATGCTCCCCCCTGCTGCCTCGACGAGTGTTCGACAGAGGGCGAGGCCGAGTCCGCTCCCTCGACTGGAAACGAACGGCTCGAACACACGATCCCTCAGGTGCAGGGGAATACCCTTGCCTGTGTCGCTAATCTCGATCGTGGCGTGCGTGTTCCATGTGGAACACTCTCTCACTCGGACGGTGAGTTCCCCGCCGCCGGGCATCATCGCTTCCCGGGCATTGAGAAGCAGGTTCAGCAGGATCTGTTCGAGGGCAGTGGCCGAGATGGCGACGCGCCCGCCGGCAGGCACCTCGATCGATACGGTGATCCCGTCCTGGTTCAACTCTCGGCCCAGATTCTGTAGGGCGGTTGTGATGCACACCGCGATCTCGCACTCGTCCGGCTGGACTCCCCCACCCTTCGCAACTGCGAGCACAGCCTCGGCGATGCCACTTGCCCGTTTGGCGGCGGAGGCGGAACGTTCCAGAGCCTTGCGAACCAACGCCGCATCTTCCGGCCTTGCGAGCGCGGCCTTGGCGTAGCCCAGCACGGGCGTCAGGATGTTGTTGACCTCGTGGGCGATCATCCCAGCAGCGATGCCGAGCATGGACAGCCGGTGCGATTCGGCCAGTTGACCCCGAAGGCGGTCGATCTCCGCTTGCAGCCTGTCGAGATGGGCCTGCGGGTCGGTCGGCGAAATCGGTTCGGTTTCGGGCATGGTAAGCGCGCGGCCTCATCCCGGGCACGATTGGGCTATCGGTCCAATCCGGTCGGAACTTGGGGCACGGTCAACGATCGCGATGCCAGACCCAGCCGTCGGGTTGACACCCGGCAACGATCCATGCCTTGATGGTGGCAGGGCGAAGATCGGCATCAACGACCGCGGCGAGGTCGAGCCAGCGGAACGCAATATCCGGTTCGAGACTCGGCACGACATTCGGCCACGCGGGGTGGTGTTCCACGTGGAACACCAGGTTGATCTCGTGTCTCAGGCGTTCTCGCTGGGTGAAGGCGTTCTCACTCACGAGCATCAGTCTGCCGGCCACGACGGTCAAGCCCGCCTCCTCCTTGAACTCCCGCACCAAAGCAGCTGAAGACGATTCGCCAAGCTCGACGTGCCCGCCGGGCAGGTACAGGTAGCCGTGCTTGCGGTTGGCGCAGACGAGGACGTGCTGCCCCCGCACGGCCAGGCCGCGGGCGATGATCTCGATGTGGCGGGGGGTGTTGGACACGGATCGCTCCGAGTGAGTTTGTAACCGAAAGAGGCATCGCTCGCATTCCGAGCGTGCGAATGCGACCCCGCCGTGGCATAATGCCCGCCATGCGCACGAAGCCGCGACGGTTGGGACGGGGTTTGAGCAGCCTGCTGGAAGCCCCAGCGCCGGTCCGCATTGAAACACAAGTGCCTGTCATTCAAGACGTTACGGCCGGTTCTGGCGTTGTCGCCCTGCCGGTTGATGCCGTCTCGCCCAGCCCGTTCCAGCCGCGAGAGCGGTTCGACGACGCGGGACTGGCCGGCTTGGCCGAATCGATCCGCCGGTCCGGCGTCATGCAACCGGTCATCGTCCGTCCGCTCGGGAGCATCGGGGGGGGGGCGCGGAAGTACGAACTCGTCGCCGGCGAGCGGCGGTGGCGTGCGGCCCGGCTGGCGGGGCTGACGACCGTGCCCGCGCTGGTGCGCGACCTCGACGACGAGTCGGCGGCCGAGTGGGCGGTGGTGGAGAACGTGCAGCGAGAGGACCTGAACCCGATCGAGCGGGCGCGTGCGCTGCGAGGGCTGGCGGAGCGGTTCGGCCTGACGCACGGCGAGATCGCGGATCGAGTGGGGCTTGAGCGGTCGAGCGTCGCCAATCTGATCCGGCTCACGGACCTTGACGCCCGCGTGCAGGAACTGATCGCGACGGGCGCGCTGTCGGCCGGGCACGGCAAGGCGCTGCTGACGGTCGCCGACGCGGCGCGAAGGGCGGCGCTGGCCGAGCGGGCGGTGCGCGAGTCGTGGACGGTGCGCCGGCTGGAGCGCGAGGCCCGGCGCACGCCGACGGTGGGGGGGGGCGAGACGGCTCAGGGGGGGGGCACACGAGAGGCCGTGATCGCCGACCTCGAGCGCCGGCTCACGCGGCATCTGGGCACGAAGGTGACGATCGTCACGGGCGCGACGGGCACGCGGGGGCGGATCGTCGTGGAGTTCTACGACCTCGACCATTTCGACGGGCTGATGACGAGGATGGGCCTGGTACAAGGCAAGTAGCACAAACGTCAAGTGAGCCAATGCGGAAGCGGCGTCCGGTGAGTGTGCGTGGGGAGCGGGGGGCACATGTACAAGCCGTGGGTCGTAGAAGGCGAGACGCCATGGGAGCCTGATGACTTCTACGGATTGTCCGCCGCCGAGGCGGACCTGTTCACGACGTGGTTCGTCGAGAGCGCCGCGGTGCGGATTGCCGCGCTCGAAGCGTTCATCGCAGCGACGCCGGGTTTCGAGGGCTGGCGCGCGGACGGCTCGCGCGAGTCGTTTGAGAGGCTCGGGCCGTGGTTCCTGGCGACGATGAGGATGCTCAGGACGCCCGAGGGTCGGCAGGTCTACGCCGACCGCCCGCTGGCCCGCTCGGTCAGCGCGGACATGGGAACGTACATGGCGGAGACGCTCAGGCATGAGGGGCCGCGCTGCGCGTGGGAGCGGTGGGATGACGAACGCGACAAGTTCCATAACCACCCGGCGCTGGTCTGGCCGAAACGGCGCGGCAAGTTCTGCCCGATCGGCACATACATCGGCGATGGCCTTTTCATCAGAGCGTTGCCGACGGACTACTACGCGGTACACTTCGATGAGTTGCTGGTCATCGCGACCTACGAACCACGCGAGTACCCGCCCGTGCCCCGGCGTGAGGGAGAGCCGGAACGCTCTCGCTGTCCGAGGTGCGGCTTCGTCTACGGTCGCGTCGCCATGCCCGAGGGCGTGTACTGCAATCACTGCGGAGACCTGGAGAAGCGCACAACCTAGCGGCTTGCACGGCATCCGCGGTTCGTCGGCGCGACCCTGACTGAGTCACGCCGGCTGGCTTGCGCTCTGCGGGGCGGCGGTCTTGGGCTGGGGCTTGCCGCCGGCGGGGTAGGCGATGCGTCCGTGATAGATCGCGGCAACGGTCTTGGAGATGGATTCGACGATGGCGGAGAGTTCGCGGAGGGTGAGGTCGCACTCGTCGAACTGGCCGTCCATCAGCCGCTTGTTGGCGAGCGAGCGGACGAGTGCGTCGATGCGGCTCGGTGTCGGCTCGCTGAGGGTGCGTGTTGCGCTCTCGACGGCGTCGGCGAGCATGAGGATCGCTGTTTCCTTGGACTGGGGCTTGGGGCCCGGGTATCGGTATTCGATCTCGCTGGGCATGTCCTTGTCGTCCGCGCCGCCTGCCTGTTCCTCGGCCTGCTTGCGGGCGCGGTGGTAGAAGAACTCGACGAGGGTGGTGCCGTGATGCTGCTCGATGAAGGGGAAGAGCGAGCGAGGCAGGCCGTACTCGCGGGCGAGTTCGACGCCGTCCTTGACGTGCCCGACGATGACGAGGAGGCTCATGGCGGGGCTGAGCTTGTCGTGCTTGTTGATCCCTCCCGACTGGTTCTCGACGAAGTACTCGGGCTTGTTCATCTTGCCGACGTCGTGGTAGAGCGCGCCGACGTAGGTGCGCAGGGGGTCCGCGCCGACGGCGTCGGCCGCTGCCTCGGCGATGCTGGCGACGTTCAGCGAGTGGTTGTAGGTGCCCGGGGCGCGCTGCTGGAGCTCGCGCAACAGCGGCTGCTTCGGATCGCGCAGCTCGATGAGCGTCATGCCGGTGGTGATGTCGAAGGCCCGTTCGATCACGGGGAGCAGGAAGAGCACGACGCCGCCGACGACCAACCCACCGATGCCGGCGAGCGCGGCATCGCCCAGGGCCTCGCGGAGCGAGTCGGCGACGATGGGCCGGTCGGCCAGACCCGCGAGCAGCGTCGCGGCGGCGAGACCGACGGCCGTGAACGCGCCCATCTTCACGAGGGCGTTGCGCTGGCGGATTTCGCGCAGCCTCCAGACAGCCATCGCCACGCCCGTGACGATGACGGCGAACATGCCGATGGACTGGTCGAGCGCGACGCACACCAGGATGCCGTGCAGACAACCGATGGCGAGCGCGACGCGCTGGTCATAGGCGATGACGACGATCGCGGCGACGAAGACCGTCGGGGCGACGCCGGTGAAGAAGATCATCCACGGCTCGGCCACCGTGGCGACGCAGGCCACCGCCTGCGCACCGACCAGCAGGCACGCGATCCAGGCGATCCGCGAGACGTTGCGTCGCATGCGCGGGCTGAAGAGGGCGGCGTAGAACGCGACGCCCGCGGCGACGGCGAAGACCGCGCCGGCGATGCTGGCCCGCCGCAGGGAGATCCGCCAGATCGGCGCGTCGGCGGCGAAGTGCTCCAGTTCCGCCCGCGCCACCTCGTACTGCGCCGGCGTCAGTGCGTACCCGCGGCTGTAGATCACCGCGCCGACGGGCCATTCGTTGACGATCGGCTCGACCGCCTCGGCGGCGGCGTTGCGCTTGGCCTCGGTCGCGGCGGCGTCATAGCGGAAGGTGGCCCGCGGCGAGGACGAGAGGCGACCGACGATCACCTGCCGCATCGGACGCGCAAACCCCGCGAGGCGGGCCGCTTCGTCGATTGCGGCGCGCAGCATCTCCGCGTCGTCGATGTTCACGGCGCGGTCGGCCTCGTGCTCGACGCGCCCGCCGGGCCCGAGGCGCAACTCCATCCGCCGCGTGATGCTCTGCGACCACCGCTGCCACTCGTCGCGCCCGAGCAGCGGCGTGCGCTCCAGGATCGCCATGAACGCGTGCACACGGTCGAGGTAGTCCGGCGACGGCTCGCCCGCGACCGCCTCGGCCTGCACCGCCGCAAGCCCCTCCTCCGTGAGCCTGAATCGCTCGCGGATGCCCGCTTCCACGTCGGCGAGCGACGAGACCGACGCGAGCGTCCGCGGCAGGTTCTCCAGCGAAGAGCGCAACTCCGCGAGCACGGGCAGGTCCGCCACGTACACGCCGGGCACGGACAGTCGCACGCTCTCGCGCTTCTTCTCCGTCTCCAGCGTGTCCACCAGCGTGAACGGCACGCGGACCAGGCGCGTCTCGTTCATCACGCGCCCGACGCTCACCAGCGGCCGCTCGCGCGTCCAGATGGCGATGCCCGCGGCTGCCGTCGCGGCAACGATCGCGATGATGACGCCCCATCCCGCAACCGGCGAGCGGTAAAGGTCGGCGAGACGCTCGCGGAAGGTTGCCTCTCCCCGGCGGCGCAAGCCGGACCGGACGCGACCGCCCCGGCGCGTGCCCGGTGAGCGAGGTCCCGTCTTGGGGGTGTCCTTGGGCATGGTGGGGGCCTGGCCGGGTCAGCCGCCCTGCAAGGGTACATCGTCCCGACCGAGGGCCTGCTCCAGCATGGCGCGGTGCCGCTCGCTGTGGTCTTCCTCGCCGTAGGCCTCGATGACCCGTTGCACGAGGGTGTGCCGCACCACGTCGGAGCCGTCCAGCCCGACCACGCCGACGCCTTGGACGCGGCGCAGCCTGCGGGCGGCGTCGATCAGGCCGCTGTCGGTCGGCTCGGGGAGGTCGATCTGGGTGACGTCGCCGGTCACGATCATCTTCGAGCCGTGTCCCATGCGGGTGAGGAACATCTTCATCTGGCCGCGGGTGGTGTTCTGGGCCTCGTCGCAGATGATGACGGCGTTGTTGAGGGTGCGGCCGCGCATGTAGGCGAGGGGCACGACCTCGATGACGTCGTTGTCCATGAAGCGGCGGATGGTGGGGAAGTCCATCATGTCGTGCAGGGCGTCGAAGAGCGGGCGGAGAAAGGGGTTGACCTTCGCCTCGAGGCCGCCGGGGAGGAAGCCGAGTTTCTCGCCCGCCTCGACGGCCGGACGCGCGAGGATGATCTTGCTGATCCGGCCGGTCTTGAGCAGATGCACGGCGGCGGCAACGGCAAGGTAGGTCTTGCCCGTGCCCGCGGGGCCGATGGCGATGACGAGGTCGTGGTCGCGGATGCAGTCGATGTAGGCCTGCTGGTTCGCGGTCTTGGGTCGGACGGGCCGGCCCGCGGCGTAGACCTCGAGCCTGCCATCCCAGTCACGGATGCCGGCGATGGGGCCGTTGGCGCGGGTCGCGCCGTCGGAGGCCATGCGTGCGCTCTCGTCGGCGATGAGGCCGAGGACATCCTGGCGGGATCGGACGGTCGCGCCGCCCGAGCGGGCCGCGCCCTCGCAGAGTCGTTCGAGTACGCTTCGCGCGACACCGACCGCGCCCGGCTCGCCGCTGACCCGGATGAGGTCGTTGCGGGCGGCGACGTTGACGCCGAGAGCCTCGCGGATCATTTTGAGGTTTCGCTCGCCAGACCCGACGACGGCGAGCCTTTCAACCCCTTCGGGGACACGAACCGTGGCGTCCAATCGAGTGATGCTCCTGGATGCACGGGCGGACAGCCCGCCCCGTTCGGAGAAGTCTAGTCGAGACCGGCGAGCCGGCCCGGAGGCCCTTCTCCTCCTCTTTTTTCTTCTCCTCCTGCCCGCCTGCGGCACGGCGGGCCGGCCGGTGAATCCGACGGCCGCGGGCGAGGGACCGGCGGTCGTGGTGGGGGACTGGGACGACGTCGAGGCCGCCGTGCGGGCCGCGCTGAGCCGACACGAGCTCACCTTCGCCCGGCGCGAGGGCAAACTCGACGACCCGGCGCTCGTCTACGTCGTGCATGGGATCCGCGACGAGCGCGGCACGCTGCGGGTCGAGCGGATCGGGGATCCCGCCAAGGGTCAGGTCGAGATCACGATCGCCTGTCGCCTCGACCCCGCGACGGGAACGGCCCGGGCGCGGGCGCTGGAACGGGACGTTGCGCGTCGCATCGAGCAGCTCAGGGGCGAGGTGGCGCGTCCGCGGGCGTGGTGACGGCTTGCTCGCGCGTTGACGACAGGGGGGGGGTGGCCGATCCCGAGAGCGGGACCGCGCCGGGGAGATCGACGGTAACGGTTGTTCCCTGTCCCCAGACCGATCGCAGCGAGACCGAGCCGCCGAGAGCGCGCACGGCGTGCTTGACGATCGCCAGGCCGAGTCCGGTGCCGCGCCGTTCGTGCGGGCCTGAGCGGGCGGCGTCCACCTGATAGAAGCGTTCAAAGACGCGCTGCTGCTGGGCGAGCGGGATGCCGATGCCGCGGTCGATGACCTCGAATCGGGCGGTGCGTCGCGCCCCGCCGTTCGGCGCGACGCCGCCGACGACGCGGACAGCCGTGCCCTCGTGGGCGAACTTGACGGCATTGTCGATCAGGTTCCGCAGGATGAGCGTGAGCAGGCGCGGGTCCGTGTCCAGCGATTCGAGCGAGGTGTCAAGCTCGAACGCGAGCGTCAGGTTGCGCTTCGCGCAGGCCTCTTCGAAGTCCGCTCGCAGCGCGGCGGCGATCTCCGAGGCGGCGCACCGCTCGATCGCCGCTCGTGTTTGGGGCGATTCGAGCCGCGACAGGTCCAGCAGGTCCGCGACGAGTTCCTCAAGCCGGGCAGCGTTCGATTCCACAAGGTGCAGCATGCGCCCGCGGATCGACGGGTCTTCGTCGCCGAACTCGCGCAGGGTTTCCAGGGCGGTTCGCATCGAGGCCAACGGCGTGCGGAGTTCGTGCGAGGCGTTGGCCACGAAGTCCGTCTTCAGCTGGACCGTCGCGGCCTGCTGGGTCACGTCGCGCAGGGCGAGGACCGCGCCGCTCGTCTCGCCGGGTGTCGGCCCGAGGTCCGCGGGTGCGGCGAAGGCCTCGAAGACCCGCACGCTCTCGCCGTCCGCGATCGGAACGGCCTCGCGCCCCGCTCGCCCCGATGAGGCGTTGGCCACCAGCGAGACCAGTTCCGGCTGCGGCAGCAGGTCTTCCACGGATCGGCCTTCGAGCGAACGCGAGCCTGTCGCCAGCAGGGCGACGGCGGCGCGGTTCGCGATCACGACCACGCCCGCGCTGTCCACGCCGAGGAGCGGCTCCTCCAGCGCGTCGACCAGCGAGCGCAGCACGTCGCCGCGAGCGTTCGCGTCGCGCAGCAGCGCCGCATCGGCCTGTGTACGGTCTTCCCTCGCGGCACGGTCCGCGGCCGAGGTGTGCAGACAAAACGCGGCTGTGAAGATCGCGATGAGCGCAGCCGACGACGCGAGCGCCGCAACGAGCGATGGCGATGCGCCCATCGGCACCGCGATCCACGCCGCCGCGAGCGACGCGAGCGCGACGCCGAGCCATGCCCACGCGGGTTGTCGCGCCGGGCGTGCGGGGGTCATGCGGTCAGCCCGTCCGTTCCGCTCCCGAGCCTGCGGCGGACGGCTCGGCCGCCTCGGGCTCGGTTGAGAAACGGTACCCGACGCCGCGCACCGTCTCGATCATCGCGCCGTCCTCCCCGAGCTTCTTGCGGAGGGCGGTGACGTGCACGTCGATCGTGCGCGGCGTGACGGTGATTCCCGGTCCGATCGCGCGACGGATCAGTCCCGCGCGCGAGACAACGCGACCCTCGGACTGCACCAGCGTGCTGAGCAGGCGGAACTCCGTCACCGTGAGTCGGATCGGCTGACCGCGGCACGAAACACGGTGGGCATCGGCGTCGATCTCGACAGGGCCGGCTCGGAGCAGGCTGGAAACCGGCGCCTGTCCGGAGGCCCGGCGCAGGACGGCCTCGATGCGGGCCAGCAGCACCTTCGTCGAGAATGGTTTGGTGATGTAGTCGTCCGCGCCCACGGCCAGACCGACCAACTGGTCCACTTCCTCCCCCTTGGCCGTCAGCATGACGATGGGGATGGAGGCCGTGGCGGCGTTGGTGCGGACGCGACCGGCAACCTCGGTGCCGGAAAGCTCGGGGAGCATCAGGTCGAGGAGGATCAGGTCAGGTTTGCGCTCGCCCAAGGCCCTGAGGGCCTGCCGCCCGTCGTGGGCGGTCGTGGTCTCATAACCCGCCTTGCGGAGGTTGAAGGCCAGCAACTCGGCCAGGTCACGCTCGTCTTCGACGATCAGAATGTGCCTGTTCGGTTGCATGTATCTGTCTGACAACGACTTATGGTTGTATTCGCGTGGCTCGGACGGGCGGTACCGCCCGAGAAATGTAGCATCGTCCCGGGCTGTCTACCCGCCCGGGAGGGTTGTGTTTGCGCGAAGAAAGTGGCTGGGCACCCCCCTGAAAGGCAGGGGAGAGGAAGGAAAAAGGTGTTGGAGAGGGGGTCGGGTGGACGAAGAGCGGGAAGAGTTTGCAATCGCTAATCAGGCCGGGTAGACTTCCGGCCGTTGCGAGTGAATACTAGCGTCCCGTGCGGAAAGGCTCGCTCGGGGCATCACGAGGGTCGGGGAAGTCTTTCGGGACTTCGGGTGGATGGGTTGAGTGGTTCTCGCGAGTCGTAGGAGTAAGCACTCACTCTGGCAGAAGGCGCGATCGCCCGAGCGTGGGCGAACGACGGATAACGAATCCGGCCTCGTGGGCCGGTGAGAACGAAGGACAGAGTTTTCGGTTACGGGACGCAGGCATTCGACGCGTTCCAAACCCCTAGCAAGGAGTCTCAGATGAGTCAGTCCAGGAAGCTTGCTTTGCTCGCGGGTGCGGCTCTGAGCCTGAACGCGTTCGGCGTTGCTTCGGCTCAGACCGCCGATCAGGACCGGGCGTACCAGGCCGAGATGCTCGCCGACGCGAGCAGCCGGACCAGCCTCCTCCAGCACGGCGGCGGCGGGCACGACGGTCAGTTCCACATCGGCGATGGGACGGGCAACTACCGCCTGAACATCGGCGGGTACACCCAGTTCCGCTACGTCCTCAACTTCCGTGACGACGACTCCGCCAGCGCGTCCGACGAGGACTTCGCCAACGGGTTCGACCTCGTCCGCGCCAACCTCGTCTTCTCGGGTAACGTCATCAACCCCGAGACCACCTTCTATATCCGCGGCGACTTCGGCGGCGGCGAGTCGGGCGACGAGGGCGGCTCCTTCAACCTGATGGAGGCGTGGGGCAACTACCAGTTCGACAACGGCGTCGGGCTGAAGTGGGGCCAGTACAAGGTGCCCGTCCTCCGCGAGTGGATGGTCTCCGATACCTACCAGCTGGCCGCCGATCGCTCCGTCACGCACTCCGTCTTCAGCCCCGGCTTCACCCAGGGCGTCGCTGTTCATTACCGCGACGAGTCGTGGGGCATCGTGGTCTCGGCCAACGACGGCCCGAGCACCGGGAGCACCTCGTTCTTCAGCCCCGCCGAGTCCGACATCGGCCTGACCGGCCGCCTCGAGATCAAGTGGGCCGGCGACTGGGAGCAGTTCGACGACTTCACCAGCTTCCGCGGCAGCACCGAGAACTACGCCGGCATGCTCGGCGCGGGCGTCCACTGGTCGCACTACGGCGACACGGCCGCCTTCTCGGGCGGCGTCCCGGTTGCCGTCGATGAGATGGACCTCATCCTCTACACCGTCGATCTCTCCATCGAGGGTGACGGCTGGAACTTCTTCGCGGCCTTCGTCGGGCAGCACAACGACCCCGATGCCGCCGACAGCTGGGACGACTTCGGCTTCGTCGTCCAGGCCGGCTGGTTCATGACCGAGCAGTTCGAGCTGTTCGGCCGCTGGGACGCCGTCTTCCCCGACGAGGATGCCTACGGGCCCGGCTCTGACGAGGACTTCCACACCCTCACCTTCGGCGCCAACTACTACTTCGTCGAGGGCAGCCACGCCGCCAAGTTCACGGCGGACATCCAGATCTTCCTCAACGAGGTCGCCGAGAACGCCCCCGTCCTCGCCACCTCGCCCAACGCCTACACCGGGCTCCTCCCCGACACCGAGGACGGCCAGGTGGCCCTCCGCTTCCAGATGCAGCTGGTCTTCTGATCCGCTGCTCTGAAGGTCAGGCAACACTCAGTGATCAACCGGCCGTCCCGCGAGGGGCGGCCGGTTCTTCTTTTGACTGATTCCAGGACACAACCGCGATTTTTCCACACGCATTTGTCCGTGGCTTGTTGATGTATAGTGCGTCCTCGCGCAACATTCATGGAGTATGAACATGTCCGCCCGATCAACCGTTCCGATCGTCGTAGCTCTGGTCGGATCGGCCGCCGCCGCGTCGAACAGCGCCGCACGCTCGACGGACCTCGACCGTTCGCCCGCGTCGTTCTCCGCTGGCGCGGCGGCATCGGCGGCCGGTCCGTTCGAGATCGTCGATGCCGAGGACGCTGCGTTCCGCCTGCGGGTCGGCGGGCAGGTGCAGTTCCGCTACATCGCCAACTTCCGCGACAGCGACGACGCCACCGACGACGGCGACTTCGGCGGCGGATTCGAGACGCGCCGCACGAAGATCAACTTCTCGGGCACCACGCTCTCGAAGGATCTCTCGTTCCGTATCGTCGCCGCATTCGATCGCACCGGCGACGGCGCGTTCAAACTCGAAGAGTCGTGGCTTCGTTACAAGCTCGGCGACGGCTGGTCCGTCCGCGCCGGGCAGTTCAAGCTGCCGTTCCTGCGCGAGGAGAACGTCTCCTCGTCCGCGCAGCTCGCGGCCGACCGCTCGGTGGCGAACGAGGTCTTCAACCAGGATTTCTCGGAGGCGGTCGAGTTCGCGCGCGAGTCCGAGTGGTGGCGTCTGCTCGCGGCGGTCTCGGACGGTTTCGGCTCGCGGAACACGGCGTTCTTCAGCCCGAAGGAGGCCGACGTCGCGCTCACGGGTCGCGTCGAGCGTCGCGTCGGCGACGCGCCGTGGAAGTCCTACGACGACCTGACGTCCTTCCGCGATTCGCCCTCGGGGTGGATGGTGGGGGGGGCGTTCCACTGGCAGCACATGGGCGACACGGCGGCGTTCTCGGGCGGCGCGCCCGCGACCGTCGCCGAGTCCGACATGATCTCCTACACCGTGGACCTCTCGGTCGAGGGGGGGGGCTGGAACCTCTTCGCGGCGTGCGTCGGGCGGTGGACCGACGCGGCGGGTGTGGAGGCGTGGGACGACTTCGGCGCGGTCGTGCAGGGCGGGTACTTCTTCACCGAGCGGACCGAGGGGTTCGCGCGGTGGGACGCGGTGTTCCCCGACAAGGATCGCGCCGACCCGCACGACAACTTTCACACCCTCACGGCGGGGCTGAACCACTACTTCATCGAGGCGAGCCACGCGGCCAAGCTCACCATCGACATGCAGATCTATCTCGACGACCAGGCGGGGAGTTCGTCGGTCGTCTCCGCGCAGACTGGCCTGGGCATGCTGCCGTCCTCGGAGGACGGCCAGATCGCGGTGCGCGTGCAGATGCAACTGCTGTTCTGAGCCGGAAGGATGCGAAGCGCGCGAAGGGTTGTGCCGCGCCGCTGACACTACATCCGTTCGACCGCCGGGATGCCGAGCACGTCGAGGCCGTCCGCGAGGACGCGGGCGGTCAGGTCGCACAGGCGGAGGCGTGAGCGCCGCGTCGCGTCGTCGTCCGCCGCAAGCACGGGGCACGCGTCGAAGAAGACGCTGAACGCGCCGGCGAGGTCGTACAGGTACGCGCAGAGCCGGTGCGGCTCCAGCGAATCACCGACGCTCCGCACCGTGCGCGGGTACCGCAGGAGCGCGAGGGCGAGGGCTTTCTCGGCCGGATGCTCGACGGCGAAGGGCGCGGCACGATGGTCGAGCGCGATGCCTCGCTCCCCGGCCTTCCGGAAGATGCTCCGGATCCGCACCAGGGCGTAGAGCAGGTACGGGCCGGTGTTGCCCTCGAACGCCAGCATCCGGTCGAACGAGAAGACGTAGTCCTTGATCCGCTCGCCCGAGAGGTCGGCGTACTTCAGCGCGGCGACGGCGACCGCGTGCGCGATCGCCCCTCGTTCGTCGGCGGGCAGATCGGGGTTCTTCTCGGCTACGGTGCGCTCGGCGCGGGCCTCGGCCTCGTCGAGCAGGTCGCTGAGTTTCACGTTCTCGCCGGTGCGGGTCTTGAAGGGGCGGTTGTCCTCGCCGAGCACCATGCCGAAGGGGGCGTGTTCGAGCCGCGCCGGCGCGCTCGCGCCCGGGCGCGTCGCGTACGACGCCTTGCGCGCCGCGGCGAAGACCTGCCGGAAGTGCAGCGACTGGCGCGCGTCGACGGCGTAGACGACGCGGTCCGCCCCCATGCCGTGCACGCGGCGCCGGATGCCCGCGAGGTCCGTCGTCGCGTAGAGGTACCCGCCGTCGCGCTTGCGGACGATGCAAGGCTCGGCGATCCCCTCGTGCTCGAGGCGCACGACGAGCGCGCCGTCCGACTCGACCGCCACGGCCCGGCTCACGAGGTCGTCCACCAGCGGCCCGAGTTCTTCGGCGTAACTGCTCTCGCCAGCGCTGTCAGCGGCGGTGATTCGCGTGTGCAGCCGCTCGCAGGTTTCGAGGCAGGCGCGCATCGTCACGTCGTAGATGCGCCGCCATACGGCGACGGTGGCGGGGTCGCGGCTCTGGAGCGCGACGAGCGTGCGCTTCGCCGAGGCAAGCCGTTCCTCCGCCTCCTCGTGCTCCGCGCGCAGTTCCGCCTCCGCCTTCGGCCCCATGCGGTAGCGCCCCACGATCTCGAGGGCCTTGCCCTGCCCGGCGCACTCGCGCTGTGCCTCGCGGTAGAGCCGGTCGAGGTCGTCGAGCGACACGCGGTCGAGGTCGATGCGGGCGGCCTCGGCCTCGCGTCGCAGGCGGTCGGTCACCATGGCGATGGGCAGGCCCCAGTCGCCGACGTGGTTCTGGCGGATGACTCGCTCGCCCAGCCGCTCGAAGGTGCGGGCGAGCGCATCGCCGATGACGGTCGAGCGCAGATGCCCGACGTGCATCTGCTTGGCGAGATTGACGCCGCACAGGTCCACGACGACGGTGCGCGGCGCCTCGGGGGGGGGGATGCCGAGTTCCGGCGTGTCCAGCCGCGCGAGCAGCGAGGCGATGGCCGCGGGGCGCAGGCGGACGTTGATGAACCCCGGCCCGGCCACGTCGCGCTCGGAGAGCGGCTCGGCGAGGTCGCCCAGGTCCGCGTGCCGCACGATCGCCAGCGCGATCTCGCGTGGGGGCCGCCCCACCGCCTTCGCCAGCGGCATCGCGGCGTTGCACTGGAAGTCCCCGAGTTCCGCTCGCTTGCTCGGCGCGATCATCGGGTCCGCGTCGGCGGGCGCGTCCGGCACGGCTGCCGCGATCGCGGCCCGGAAACGATCGGTCAATGCCTCAACGGGGTCGAACGTATCGGGAGTGTGCGGGCGAGCGTCCGTCATGGCGTGGGATGGTAGTCCGGGCGAGGACCGCGCCTTCACGGTCGCGGCTCGTTCCATGCGTCGAGAACGCCGCGGAGACGTTCGGCGAACTCCACCGCCGCGGTGCTCGGGATGAGCGCGAGTGGATCGTCGATGACGGCGACGCGTCGCCGCTCGACCGCCGGGACAGGCAATGCCGCCAGTCGTCCCAGGCGCGGTGCGATCTCATCCCAGCTCGGCGAGTCCGACGCCGCCGATCCGGGCGAGCGCGGCGCGATCAGCACGATCCCGTCCGGCGCGAGCCGAAGCACGTCCTCGGCGTTCAGCGTCACGTAGGGCTGACCCTGTTCGAGAGCGGGCACGCCGCCGAGCAACGCGAGAATCTCCTGGTGGTACGACCCTGGGCCGAGGGCGGCAGGCGGCGTCGCGGAAAGCAGCAGCAGCACACGGCCCGCCCCGCTCCGATCGACCCCGTCCGCGATGCCGTCCAGCGACGCCACGGCCGCCGCTGCCCGTGGATTGTTTGGCGCGAACTCCGCGGCGGCATCGGCGGCGAAGGCGCGGATGTCCCCGAGGCTGAGCAGGCGCACCGTACGCACCTTCCACCCGTTCGCATCGGCCAGTTCGCCGATCCGGGCGGGCAGGTCGCGCGTGCCCCATTCGAGGATGACGTGCGTCGGCCGCGCGGCGAGCAGCGATTCGTAGTTGATGCCGGACTGATCGCCGCAGACCGGCAGCGAGCGGTCGAGGACGAGATCCCACCCGTGCCGACCGACGATGCGATCCTCGAGGCCGAGGTCGCGGAGCGTGACGGCGACAGCGGGTGAGAGAGCGACGATCCGCGGCGCGCCGGCCGCGTCGCCCGGCGGCGAAGGGGGCTGCGCGTGCTCCGAGCACGCAGCGACCAGCGCGGCCGAGAAGAGCGAGAGCATCGCACGCAGGAGCCGCATCGCCACAGCCTATCCGGCGACGGACGCGCCGAAGCGAGCCTCGATCTCGCGGCGGAGAGCCTCGATCGCGCCCGCTTCGTAAAGCACGAACGGCCAGGTGCGGTCGTCCGCGACATCCGGCATCGCGGCCAGCCTCGTCAGCCGTTCGGCTTCCTCGTCGAGCCGGCGCAGGTCGTCGGCCCGCTCGGCCCGGTATCGCTCCAGAAGCGATTGCATGTCGGCGAAGTGGGGGGCCGCGTCGCCGCCCGATTCCTTGGTCGTGCGCACGCGGTCGAGGATCGCCTGCTTGGCGCGGGCGGTCGCCTCGTCGCCGATGATGGATGGGTCGTGGCGCGCCCGGTGTGCCCTCGCCCTGGCCGCCGCGGCCTCGGCCTCGGTCGGGTGTCCGTGCTCGCCGAGCGGGAGCCGAAGCGTCGCCGTCGCCAGCACAGCAGGCGCGAGGGCGGTCTCGCCGAGCCACGACGCGAACCACGCCTCGGTCACGCGGTCGTAGCCCCCGCCCGAGCCGGTCGCGCCCCCCCCCGTGCCGTGGACGAAAAGGTCGCACAGCCGACGGCGGACGAGGCCCGTCATCAGCAGACCGCGCGGCGCGAGCGTGCGCGGGTCGGCGTCGGGCAGTTCATCGCTGAAGACGGGCCTGCGCGGACGCCCAGGCTCAAGACGCCACAGCGGCAACTCGACGCGATCGCCGGCGCGATCCAGCGCACGAACGCCCGCGCCCTGGTGCGCGGCCGCGGCTTCGTTGTAGGCCCGTACGCACAGCGCGGGATCGGCGCGCATCGCACCCACGGCTTCATTGAAAGCGACTGTTGCGGAAAGTTCGGTGGCGAAGATCGCGCGCACGGCCGGCTCGCCGCCCAGCAGGTCGCGCACAGCGGCATCGGCCTGCCGAGCGAGGGATGGCGCATCGGCGTGGCGAGCGAACGCCTCGGTGGCCCGGCGCAGTCCCGCCCCGACTGCCGGGGTTGCCGCCCGTGTGTCCGCCGACGCCGCGACGCCGATCTTTGCCGCGGGCCTCATCCCCGTGGGCACGCCGGGGGCGTCCTCGTCCGCCGCGCGCAGGTCGAACTCCCCGGTCACGGTTTCGCCGCGCTCGTTGCGGGCGGGGAACCGCAGGCGCGTCGGCTCGCCCTCGTCCTGATCGACGACGAGCCACGCGGCATCCCCGCTCACGGCGCGTGCCGCGGCGGCGCAGGCGAACCACTTGGCGAGGATGCCGGGGTGCCAGACCTCCGCCTGATGCCCGGACATGACGACCGGGCATCGCGAGCGTCCGCTTCGCTCGGCGTGGTCTCTCGCCAGTGCGGCCCACGCACGAGCGTCCGGTTCGATGCGAACCTGCGCGGCTGGCGGCTGCGCTGCGCCGGCCTTCACGCGCACCCCGCCTCGACGCCGCAGAGCGCCGCGGGCGGGAGCCGGTCTGCGCAGCGTTCCAGTTCGCAGTGCAGCACCTGGCGGTAGTGGGCGAGCCGCACGGCGGAGTCGTCGAGTTGCCCGCCGAAGGTGCGCGTCGGATCGTTGTAGATGAGCCTTACCGCCAGCTCGCGGATGCGCAGCCGCGCGGCGGCGGCCTGCACCCAGAACTGCATCGGGAACGCGTACCCGTTCTCGGTGAGGCGCAGGCGACGCAACGAATCGACGCGCATCGCCTTGAACCCGCAGAACGAGTCGGTGATCTCCTCCCCCCCCGCCTCGCGGAAGACGCGGCCGAGCCGACGGTTGACCTCGCGGGTGATCTCGGCGTTGATGGCGCGGCGGTCGCGGGGGGGGGCGTCGTCCTCGGGCGTCGGCACGAGATAGCGAGAGCCGCTGATGACGTCGTGCGTG
>JAANMY010001749.1_pt1 | contig 23025 bp, 11 predicted proteins | sample 7279691 | NCBI WGS metagenome assembly JAANMY01 (sample SAMN14094543, study PRJNA606508) | bioreactor metagenome | isolation source: A lab-scale SPAN reactor treating ammonium-rich wastewater day 388 | place: Ireland: Galway | collected 2018-02-07
GGGAAATCGGGAAAAGCAGAAAGACGATTCGAGGCAGGAGTCTGCCTCAAAACCCGCGCCCGGAGCAGCGGTCGGGGTTTCTCACCAGCCTGTTAGGCATTGGCTTCAGGGTATGGGAATGGAGGCGACAGTTTACGCCGTGCCGGAGGCTGCACCAAGTGTCTTTAAAGTATCTGAGCAAGGCAGATGTTTTTCTGTAAGCCATCCAAAAAGCCTCGGAAAATTGTTATGACTTGGTAAAACCGTTGCGAAATAACGAATTTTGATGATGAATCCCTGCGGTCTTAATATTTTTGTCGTTAGGTTTTCGGGTTGGTGTATAGTATTCCAGCATCTGAGAATCCACCTGCCAGAAGGGTTTAGCACCCCATGACAAAGCAAGCCGCCATGACCAAACTCCGTTCGATTTCCAGGCCGCGTCGTACCGCGTTCGCGCTAGAACCCCGGATGCTGTTCGACGGGGCGGCGGCGGTTGCCGTCGATCAGTTCCAGCCCGAGGCGCCTGCGGAACACGATGTTGCCGATGCCACTGCAAGCGGCGTGGCCGCGCCTGAGGTTGCGGCTCAGGCAGGTAGTGGTTCCTCCCGGGTGTTGATCCTTGTCGATGAGCGGCTGGCGGGCGATCCCGCGATGATGGCGGCCTTGCCTGGCGATGCCATGGTCAGGGTGATTGCAGCCGGGGCCGATGGTCTGGATGTCGCGACCGAAGCGCTGCGGGAAGCGGCCCAGGGGGGCAGCGTTGACGCCGTCCACGTGCTCAGCCACGGCAGTGCCGGCCAGTTGAGCCTCGGGCGCGATGCCATCGATACTAGCCGCCTGACGCAAAATGCCGATCAGCTTGCCAGCTGGTCGCATTATCTCGGCGACGATGCCGACATCCTGCTTTACGGTTGCGATATCGGTGCCGGCGAACGCGGCACCACGCTTCTGCAGCAAATAGCCATGCTGACTGGCGCGGACCTGGCGGCGTCGACGAATGCCACGGGGAATGCGGCGCGCGGCGGAGACTGGCAGCTGGAATCATCAACCGGCAGCATCGAGGCGCGATCACTGGTTGCGGCTTACGATGGCTTGCTGGCGGCGCCGACGATTACCGATACGGTGACGACGCCGCGTACAACGCAGGAAGATGTGGCGCTGGCGATTACCGGCATCACGATGGCCGATAGCGACAATCCGGCCTTGGTCAGCGCCCAGTTTGCAGTCACCGGGGGCACGCTCAGCCTGGCCGGGAGCGGCTGGAGCGTGACGGCCGGGGCTAATGCGTCGTCCGCAGTGACCATCACCGGGACGATCGCCGAGATCAACGCGGCGATGAATGGTATGTCCTTTACGCCCGAGCTCCATAAAAGCGCAACGACGCCACTGTATGTTTCCCGAATAGACATTTCCGTAAGTGATCTCACGAACAACGATGGTCCGACCACGCTCGCGGTGACCAATATTGTGGTTTCGCCGGTGAATGACGCGCCGGTCGTTGCCGGGGGCGTGCCACTGGTGGTGAATGAAGGCGGGTCGGCGGCATTTGCCGCTGCGCTTGTCTCGGGCAGCGGCTTTACCCAGGCGCAGCTGGGCCTGACCGAGCACGACAACAGCCCGGTGCAGACCATCATCAAGATTAGCGGCTTGCCGTCGCAAGGAACCCTGCGTTTCAACGGCAACCCGATCACGGTCGGCTCGACGCTGTCGGTGGCGGATATTGCCCAGCTCAGCTATCAGCACAACGGTAGTCAGGTCACGTCTGCCGGGACCGACAGTTTTGTGATCGCCATCGACGATGGTGCCGGTGGCCTGCTCACCAACCAGATCGTGAATGTCACCCTGCAGCCGGTGAATCAGGCACCGGTCGTTGGGGGAAGCATCCGGGTTATCGAGGGCGAGACCGGTGTCCGGCTCGACAATAATGGTCTGTTGCCAACGATTGGCGGGTCGCGCGGGGCGATCTCGATTGTTGACCCCGAGGGTGAGGCGATTCCATCCTTGTCGATCACCAGTCTGCCGACGCACGGCAAGCTGTTCTATGACGGTACCGAAATCACGGCCGCCTCGGTCGGCAGCCCGTTTGTCGTCAGTGACCGGACGAAACTGACATACAGCCATGATGGCGGCGACAGCACGGCGGACAGTTTCAATATCCGTGTCAGCGATGCGGGTGGCGGCACCGGTACGGCGGCCACGACCGATGCAGCGGTCAACCTCAGCATCTATCCGAACGACGACGACCCGGTGCTCGCCACTAATGTGCAGCAAACGATGGCCAACGGCACGTCGTCGCTGACCATCACCAACGCTATGTTGCGGGTGACCGATACCGATTCGCCACCAAGCACGCTGACCTACACGCTCACCAGCGTCCCCGACCCGGCGCTGGGCTATTTCACCCTGAATGGCCTGATTTTGACGGCCGGTGCCAGTTTTACCCAGGCCGATATCGACGCCGGTCACGTGCGATACATCACGCGCTCGACGACCGCCCGAACCGATGCGATCTCGTTCACCGTCAAGGATGGCGGGCAGCGGATTCTGCCGGATCTGCGTGACGGCGGTATCTACGACACGCCGGCCCAAAACAGCCCGCTGACGGTCAATACCTTCCGCATTGACGTACCGGCAACGGTGACCGCAGACCCGGCCGCACTGCCCGGCAACGCGCCGGTCAACGTCGCTCCGAGCGCAGGCGGCACGAAAGCAGCCAGCTTGCTGGAGAGTGAGACCGTCGTCCTGACCTCGGCAATGCTCAATACGACCGATCCGGACAATATCCTAGCGGAACTGGTTTACCGACTCCATAGCCTGCCGACCAGTGGCAACGTAACCCTCAATGGCAGCGCGCTGCTCGTCAATCAGACCTTCACGCAGCAGGATGTCATTGACGGCAAGGTTCGCTTTGCGCACGCGGGGGGCGAGGATTTCATCGATGGCTTCAATTACACGGTCTCCGATGGTCAGCTCGTTTCGCCCCAGCAGACTTTTTCGCTGAACATCACGCCGCAGAACGATACGCCGACCGCCACCACCAGCGGCCAGTTTGTGGTGGAGGGCGGGAGTTTTGCACTAACCACCAGCCATATCGTGCTGGCCGATGCCGACAATTCGGCGTCCGACAATGAAACCGGCTATGCCGTCAATCAGGCGCTCAGTTTCCGGATCACCGGCAATGTCGCGCATGGCACGCTGAAGCTGGATGGCGTTCTGGTTAATCCGGGCTCCACCGTGGTGACGGCTGCCGACCTGGCTGCCGGCAAGTTGGTATATCAGCACAACAACACCGAAAATTACAGCGACAGCTTCAAGCTGGTGCCACTGGATAATGCCGGCGTCACCGGGGCGACAGCGACCAACCAGCTCAGTGCTGGGGCGGAGGTGACGATGCCGATCACCATCTACCCGCTCAACGACGCGCCTGCCTACCATTCAAAGTCCCAGTTGATTGCCGGTCAGGCCGGTGCCATCAAGGAAGGCGAGACGGTCACCATCGGCGGCGCGACCGGCTACGCTACCCTGAACGGAATTACCGGTTCCGGGGTGCCCACGCCACCCGGAAGCGGTGCCTATCTGATCTTTGGCGATAACGACAATTCCTCGGTCCAGCGCCAGTACCGTGTTTCAGTAGCACCGGCCAATGGCCAGATTCTGCTAAATGGCGCTGCGCTCGCCGCGGGTTCGGTATTCACGCAGGCTGATCTGGATGCCGGGAGAATCCAGTACCGGCATAACGGTTCCGAGACCAGCACCGATCAGTTTCAGTATGTCGTCAGCGATGGCGATTACTCGGTCAACGACAGCACGGTGTTTGCCCAGGGCGTGACACCGGTTCCGTCGACTTTCCTGATCGAGATCACTCCGCGCAATGATGTGCCCACCCTGACGGTGCCTACGCGGGTCGATGCCTTTGCCAATGGGGCAGGCACGACAGCGATCACCGGCATCACCATTGCCGACCCGGATCTGGCCAATGGAGTGAGCACCGGCGAAACAGATTTCGTCCGCGTCGAGATTCAGGTGCTCGATAGCGCCAATGCCGCAGTGGCTGCCGGGTTGCTCAACTACAGCGCCGCCGACCCGGCGGGGGGCGCGGCTTTCGTCAGCGGTAAGGGCAGCAACGCCCTGACCGTACAGGGCACCAAGGCCCAGGTCGATGCAGTGCTTGCTTCGCTCAATATCGGCTTTTCCAGTGATGCCGACGCCGGCAATTATAAAATTCGGGTCACCGTCGATGACCGGCTTTACAACAGCTCAGGGGTGTTGACGACTGATGCCAACGGCGGGCCGGCAACCAAGAATGCGGATGGCACCGATATCGATGCGACCAACAATCGCGTTACCAGAGATATTCAGTTACGCGCTTCGAATTCCAATGATGCGCCCATCGTCACCGGGCCGGCGCCGTTGACGGTCAATGAGGACGCAACCCTGACCTTGTCCGGGTTCACCATCAGTGATGCCGACAGTTTCGGTGAAGATGTGACGGTCACGGTGCGCCTCTATAGCGATGCTGCGCGCACGACACTCGCCAACACGAGCACACAGGGGCGTTTGCAGCTGGGGGCGACGACCGGACTGACAAGTTCAAGCGGCAACAACAGTAATACCATCACGCTGGTCGGTTCGGTGGCCGAGGTGCAGGCGGCGATCAATGACCTGAAATATGCCGGGGTTGCCAACTTCAATGGGACCGGTAGCGGCGATGGTGCGATGTATCTCAAGGTTGATGTCGCCGACTTCAATCACGCCGATGGCCAGAAAACCGGAACGGTCAATGCGGACATTGTCATCAAGCCGGTGAATGATCAGCCTACGCTTTCTGTGCCCGGCAACCAGACCCTGTCCAGTGGCACCAGCATCAGCATCACCACAGGTTTTACGGTGGGCGACGCGGTCGATATCGCTCAGGGTGCTGCGGATTATGTTGAGGTGACCGTGGCGGCGACGCGAAGCGCCATTGCCTATGGCACGCTGTCGGTGATCGCCGGTAGCGCCACAGTCGACAGCAATGGCACGGCGACCATTGTCGTCAAGGGCACGACCGCTGCAGTGCAAACGGCGCTGAATACGCTGGTTTACACCCCGACTGATCCCAACGTCGATTCGACGGTCCTCATCACCACCACGGTAGATGACAAGGAAAACGGCAAGGAAACGACCGGCGTCGGTGGCAATAACACGCGTACCGCCACCTTCAATATCAATGTGTCGGGCACCAATGATGCGCCGGTGTTTTCCGCCCCAGCGACACTGACGGTCAATGAAGACAGTACCAGTAACGCGATCGCCGGCCTGTCGATCGCCGATACGGACGATTTTGGCTCACCGATGCAGGTGACGCTCGATCTCGGTGCCTCGCCCAAGGGAACGATCACCCTGACGACCCTGACCGGGCTGACATTCACCACCGGCGACGGTACGGCAGACGGCAAGATGGTGTTCACCGGAACCGAGGCCGCCATCAACACAGCACTTGCGACCTTGAAGTTCACCCCAACCGCCAATCTGAATACGTTGGCGGGGAATGAGCAGACCCTGGTCGTTACCGTGAATGATCAGGGCAACACCGGTGCGGGGGGGGCGAAGAGCGACACAGAAAATGTCGTGATCAGCATTACTCCGGTCAACGATGCGCCGTTGCGCACTGCGGCCAGCGTGACTTTGGCCAGTGTTCCGGAGGATACGGGTAATCCGGCGGGTGCTACGGTGAACTCGATTTTTGGCCCGATTTTCAATGATGCGACCGACACCCAGACTGGCGGTTCGACGGCGAATGCGCTGGCTGGTGTCGCCGTGGTGGCCAATGCGGCAACGGCGGCCCAGGGGAAATGGCAATACGACAGTGGCAGCGGCTGGACCGATCTGCCGACGGCACCCACGCTGGCAGCGCCCTTCCTGCTCAAGTCGAGCGACCAGGTAAGATTCCTGCCGAACGCCAACTGGAACGGAACGCCGGGGCAACTGACCGTCCGCCTGATCGATGACTCATCCGGTGCCGTGAGCACCGGTGCCGGACCCAATCTGTCAGGTGCCGCCACCGGTGGTACGACTGCGTATTCCAGTGATCTCAATGCCGTGACGCTGGGCACCAGCATCACGGCAGTCAATGACGCGCCCGTTGCGTCCGGTTCGGCGACGCTGGCGGCGATCAACGAGGATACGACCAATCCGGCCGGGGCACTGGTGAGTACATTGATTACTGCCGGCCAGTATTCGGATGTCACCGATACCGTCACAGGCGGTTCGACGGCCACGGCGCTTGGCGGTCTGGCTATTGTTGGCAACACGGCCAATGCCACGACCGAAGGGCGCTGGCAGTATTCCACCAACGGCACGACCTGGGTGGATGTGCCAACGACGGCCAGCGACAGTTCGGCCTTGATCTTGCCGACGACGGCCTCCATCCGCTTCGTGCCGGTGGCCAATTACAGCGGTACGCCCGGCGGCCTGAGCGTTCGCCTTGCCGATTCGGCACAGACCCTGAGCACAGCCAGCGATATTTCCGGCGCTCTTGGCGGCACGAACACCTGGTCGGCGGCGGCCATTCCGCTGGGCACGACGGTGAATCCAATCAACGACGCGCCGTTGATCACCGCGCTCAGCGGTACGCCGGCAACGGTCGAACAGCAGCTGACGCCGGTTCGGCTCGATGGCGATGGCAATGTCACGGTGTTTGACCGTGAGCTTTCCGGCGGCAACTGGAACGGCGCCAGCCTGACCGTGCGGCGCAGCGGCGCGGTGGCGGCCTCTGATGTTTTCAGCATGATCGATGATTCTGGCACCGCAGGTGATGGCAGCGGTGTCGAGATTTCCGGCGGCAATCTGCTGGTGGATGGCGTCAATATCGGCAGCGTGACCAATGCCGGCGGTACCCTGAGCGTCAATTTCAACGCCAGTGCGACCGATGCACTGGTGGGCAAGGCAATGGGGGCAGTTGCGTACCGGAATACTTCGGATACCCCGCCGGCCACGGTACAGATCAACTTTGATCTCAATGACCGTAACAGCAATACGACCGGCGGCGGAACCAGCGGCGGCGGCCAGAACCAGGGCGGGGGCGGGCAGCTGACGCACCGCGCTTCAGTCAATGTTGCGATCACTCAGGTTAACGATGCGCCAACAATCGCCTTCCTCGACGCCGTGCGTACGGGCAATTACGTTGAAAACGGCGCGGCAGTCCAGATCGATAACAATGTCGTGGTGACCGACCCGGAACTGGATGCGACTAACTGGAACGGCGCAACGCTGACCGTATCACGCAGTGGCGGCGGGAATACCGATGACGTTTTCGGTGCCACCGGTAGCCTGGTTTTGACCGCAGGCGGCGCCGTGCAGCTGGCGGGCGTGACGGTCGGTAGCTACACCCAGAGCGGCGGTGTCCTCAGCATTGCCTTCAATGCCAACGCCACGGCGACACGCGCCGATCAGGTCGTGCAGGGGCTGACGTATCGCAACGCCAGTGACGATCCGCCCGCTTCGGTGACGCTGACCTATACCGTCAATGACCAGAATACCAATGTCGCCGGCGGGGGTGTCGCTGGTACGGGTGTCAACCAGGGGACAGGCGGGCGTCTGACGGTCACCGCGAATACGACGATCAACATCACGCGCAGCAATGATGCGCCGGTGCTGTCGGTGGCACCACCCGCCGTGGGTTACACCGAACAGGCGGTGCCGGTGCCGGTGGATGCCGGGCTGACGCTGAGCGATGCCGACGACAGTCAGATGGCTTCGGCGACCGTAAGCATCGGCGCCGGCGGCTTTGTCGCCGGTGATACGCTGGCGGTGAATACGGCAGGCACCGGCATTACCGCGACCTACAACCCGGCGACGGGCGTGCTCACCCTCAGTGGCAACGACTCTGTCGCAAATTACCAGCAGGTGCTGCGTTCGCTCAGCTTCTCGAGCACCAGTGACGATCCGACCGCGAATACGACGCGCACCGGGCGGACGCTGACCATCGCCGTGACCGATGCCAATTCGGATGGTGCCGGTGCTGCGACGACCACCACCTCGCGCAACGTCACGCTGACGCCGGTTAACGATACCCCCGTCATCAGTGGCACCGGCAGTACCCGCAGTTATACCGAAAACGGCGCGGCCATCGCGCTGGAACCGGGGCTGGCATTGAGTGATTTTGATGACACGCAGATGGATCAGGCCATCATCCGTATTCAGGCTGGTTTTGTTGCCGGCGACCGGCTCAATTTCGTCAATCAGTCCGGCATTACGGGCAGCTACGATGCCACGACCGGGGTTCTGACACTGACGGGGACAGCCACGCTGGCGCAGTATCAGGCTGCCTTGCAGAGTGTCACTTTCGATTCGACTTCCGAGAACCCGGGCAATGGCTCGCGCACCCTCCAATGGACGGTCCGCGATGTGAATTCCGATGCCGCGGCCAACGGCAAGCAGGTTTCCCTCGCAGGCACGACAACGGTCAATGTGACGCCGGTTAATGATCCGCCGGTCGCGCAAAACGACAGCAACAGTCTGGGCAAGGCCGCCACGACGCCGGTGACCGGTACTGTCCTGATTAACGACAGCGATGTGGATGCAGACCCGCTCAGCGTGACCGGCCTGGCTGGTGGTGCGGTCGGCGTGCCGCTGGTGCGCAGCACCGGCACGCTGACCTTGAATCCCGATGGTACCTACAGCTTCAGCGTTAACCCGGCCGACCCGGCCGTCGCGGCCCTGGGCGCCGGTCAGACACTGACCGAAACCTATACCTACACGGTCAGCGATGGCCACGGGGGCACGGCAACCGCAACGCTGACGATCACCATCAATGGCGCGAACAATGCGCCGGTGGCGAACGCCGATACCAACTCGATCGACGAAGGCACGGCAAGCATTTCTGCCAATGCCGCCAGCGGGACATTGCTCAACGATACCGACCTCAACAGCGACCCGTTGACCGTGACCGCACTGGGTGCCGGCGCCGGGCAGCCACTGGCCGGATTGACGCCGGTGCCCGGCGGCGGGGCTGCGGTGTCCGGTGTTTACGGGCAGTTGCAGTTGTTGCCTGACGGCAGCTATACCTACACGCTGAACAACAGCAATCCAGCCGTCAATGCGCTGGCAACGGGCGAGACGCTCAGCGACCGGTTTACCTACGCAATCAGCGATGGCAAGGGCGGCACGGCGACGGCCAATGTGGTGATTACCATCCGCGGCCAGAATGACCCGCCCGATGCGATTGACGATGTAGCTTCGGTCCCTGCCAACGGGCCGGCGGTGTCCGGGCGGGCGTTGAGCAACGATCGTGACCCGGATAGCAGCGACACCCTGACGGTGAGTGCGGTCAATGGTGCGGGGGGCAATGTCGGTGCCAGTGTTGTGGGCACGTATGGCAGCATCCAGGTGGCCGCGGACGGCAGTTACACCTACACGCCGAATACCACTACCGCCAAGGCGCTGGGAGCCGGACAGACTGCGACGGATACCTTTACCTACACCATCAGCGACGGCCACGGTGGCACAGACACGGCGACGATCACCATTACACTGAGCGGTGCCAACGATGTGCCGGTTGCCCGTGCCGATACCAACACGCTGACCGAGGATCAGGCCAGCGCCAGCGGCAACGTTCTCACCGGCAGCAAGACAACCGGCGGTGGCGTGACGACGGCCAACCCCGGCAGTGCCGACAGCGACCCGGATACCGGCGATACCTTGCTGGTCAGCGGCGTTGTCAATTCAGGCGGCGTATCCGCGGCACCGGGAACACCACTCGCCGGCAGCTTCGGGAGCCTGACGCTGAACCCGGATGGCAGCTACAGCTATGCCCTGAACACCGCCGATCCGGTGGTTCAGGCGCTGCGCCCGGGGGAAACACGCAACGAGGTCTTCACCTACACCATCAGCGATGGCAAGGGCGGAACCGCGACGGCGACATTGACGATCGAAGTCGTCGGGGCGAACGATCCACCCATTGCGGTCAACGACCAGTTCGATACCGTCGATACCGCGGGCTTCCCCGGAGGAACACCGATCAGCGGCAATCTGATGGTCAACGACAGCGATCCCGATGCCGGAGCGACCCTGAACGTGACCGCGGTCAGCGGAAGCGGGGCCGGTACCGTCGGTGGCAACACCAGCGGAAGCTTTGGCACCCTGCGGCTGAATGCGGATGGCACCTTCACCTACGATGTCGATCAGACCAATCCGGTGGTGCGGAGCTTGCTCACCGGCGATTCCCGTACCGATACCTTTACCTACACCATCAGTGACGGTTTGGGCGGCACCAGCACCGCTACCGTGACCTTCACCATTCACGGGACCAACGACGCACCGGCGGCGCACAATGACAGCAATGCGATTGCCGAAGAGCAGGCCAGTGCCAGCGGCAATGTCATCTCCGGCCTGCGCGTCACGGGCAGCGGCGCCAGTTCGACCGTTGCCGCCTCGGCGGATGCCGATCCGGATGGCGATCCGCTGACGGTCAGCGATATCCGCCGCGCCGACCCCGCCATTCCAGCGGGCGCCATCGGCGCCGGCTACGGCGGCGATTTCGGTTCGCTGACCATCAACGCCGATGGCAGTTATACCTACGCGCTCGACAACACGCTGCCGGCGGTTCAAGCCCTGAAAGCCGGCGAGACGATCAGCGATGTCTTCATCTACACGGTCAGCGATGGCCGGGGCCAGTTTGTCGATGCGACGCTGACCATCGTCATTACGGGTACCAATGATGCCCCGCTGGTGCAGCCGGATACCAACACCATCGTCGAGGATTCTCCATCGCCGGCCACCGGTTCGGTACTGCTCAACGACCGCGATCCGGACAACGGTGCCGTACTGACGATTACCGGTGTGACCAGCGGCACCGCAGGCAGCGCGCCGGTCGGTCAGGTGGCCAGTGGCGTGCCTGGCAGCTTCGGTACCTTGACCTTGAACGCCAACGGTAGCTACAGCTACCAGCTCGATAATGCCAATCCGGCGGTGCAGGCGCTGGCTGCCGGCGCGACCGCAACGGATACCTTTACGTATGCAGTGAGGGACGATCAGGGGGTTACCCGGTTCACCACGCTGACAATCACCATCATCGGTACCAATGATGCGCCTGTCGCCGTCCCGGATATCGCCGCGATTACTGCCGGCACGGGCTCGGTTACAGGCGATCTGACGCCGGGAGGCGGGACGCAGGACCGGGATGTCGATGGTGATCCGATTCAGGTCACCGGCTTTGCAAACGCGTCCGGGGCACTGGGCACGGTCGGCAGCGGCGCGACGCTGGGGGCAGGCCTCCCCGGCAGTTTTGGCAGCCTGCAGGTGGCTGGGGATGGCAGCCATCGCTACTCGCTGGACAATACCAACCCGGCCGTGCTGGCCCTCAAGGCTGGCGAGACCATCAACGAAACCTTCACCTACACGATCTCCGATGGTCAGGGCGGCTACGCCACCAGCACACTGACCATCACGATCACCGGACGCAACGATCCGCCGGTCGCGGTTAACGACGGCGTGCTGGTGACCAACGAAGACACCGCGCTGAACAACATCAACGTCCTTGGCAATGACAGCGATGTGGATGGTGATCCGCTGACGGTGACGGCAGCGAGCAGCAGTCAGGGGACGGTGACGATCAATCCGGACGGCACGCTCAACTTTGTGCCCAATGCCAATTTCAACGGTCCGGCGACGATCAGTTACACGATCAGCGATGGTCATGGCGGCACGGCCACTGCAACCGTCAGCATCAATGTCGTGGCGGTCAATGATCCGCCAGTGGCGACGGACGATAGCGGTCGCTCGCCGGATGGTGGTGCCGTTACGTTGCGGCCGCTGCTTAACGACAGTGATCCCGATGGCGATCCCTTGACGGTTTCGGCGATTGGCGGGCAGGCAGTGACGGTTGGCGCGACGGTGCCCGTCACAGGGGGCGTTGTTCGGGTCAATGCCGATGGCAGCCTGACCTTTACGCCCAACCCTGGAGTTCAGGGGCTGGTCAGCTTCCAGTACACCATTTCCGACGGCAAGGGAGGGACTTCGACGGCGACGATCCGCGTGGATGTGACGCCTGCCGGTGAAGTCTTCGTTGTCGACCCGCCGCGACCTTTGCCTAACTTGGTGTCGCCGCTGAGTATCGATCAGGCGCGCGAGCCCAGTGTGTTTTTTGACGGTGACACGTTCAATGGCGTCAGGCGCTTGCCGATTCCGTTCCATCCGGCGGTTTTCGTCAATGGTGTGGTTCAGGCAGCGCAGCTTGAGCGCCAGCAGACCGATCCGCTGTCCTTCAGTGACCCCGAGGCTGTGCGCCTGCCGGAAATGCGCAGCACGTCGATCGGTGCCGGGCTCGGTTTCGACCCTGCCTTGTTTGTTCAGCATGCCGTGCGTACTGCACAACGTGAGAGTGCCTTCCTCGACGACGTGGTCGATGGTCGCCTGTCGCGGATCAACCTGAGCAGTGATTGGCGCATCCCGACCCCGGACCTGGCCCAGCCGGACCAGAGGATGCTGGCGGTCGTGGATAATCCGGCTTTCGATGACAAGGTCGTGACGGTGGCCGGCCAACCGGCGATGTCTTTCGCCGAACTTCGCACGGCCTCGACCCTTGCCGAAAGTTCAGGCCCGACGCCTCGCGCGGCGCCGTCGTTCAGCGAGCAGTTGCGTCAGTCGAGTCGGCCATTGGTAGCCACTGATCGTGGCCGGGTCGCTCAGAAAACCAGCGTTTGATTTGAGATCGATATGACTAAGAAAAACCAGCATTCCATGAATTCAACCAGTGCTCGTCCGATGGGCAAGGGCCTTCTCCTGAGTGTCATTCCGCTCCTGCTTGCCGGTTGCGGTGCGCTCCAGCCGGTGCCTTATACCCAGGATGAAATCCAGAAACGGGTCAGCGATGACCGATCGATCATGTACAGCGCACAGGAGCCGATCAGCAAGCCGGTGACGTTTTATGAAGCGACGGCTCGGGCCTTGAAGTACAACCTCGATTACCGCCTGAAGCTGATGGAAAACGCGTTGACGCGCAGTCTGCATGACGTGGCCAGCTTTGAAATGCTGCCGCGTCTGGTCGCCGGGGCCGGCTACGTGTCGCGCAGCAATGATTCCGGCGGCCGCTCGATCGGCATCGAGGACGGCGTCGAGACCCTGCGGCCATCGACTTCGCAGGAACGTGACCGGACCCTGGCCAATCTGACCTTCTCCTGGAATGCACTGGACTTCGGTGTCTCGTATTTGCGCGCCCAGCAAAAGGCGGATCAGGTATTGATGGCGGAAGAACGCCGGCGCAAAGTGGCGCAAAACGTCATGCAGGACGTGCGCAACAGTTACTGGCGTGCGCTTGGTGCGCAAAGACTGGTGGGTCGTGTCGATGCGCTGATTGCCCGGGTCAATACCGCCCTGAATCAGGCAAAACAGGTCGAGAAAGAAGGCTTGATGCCCTTGCCGCAGGTGCTGGCCTATCAGCGGGCGTTGCTTGATGCCGTCAATCTGTTGACCTTGCGCCGCCAGGATCTGGAGTTGGCGAAGTCCGAATTGACGGCCCTGATGTCGGTGCCGCCAGGAACCCGTTTCGAACTGGCCGAGGGGAGCGATCCGGCGTTGCCGCCGGTGCCCGAGAACCTTGAAGAACTTGAGCTGATGGCGCTGGAGCTGCGGCCGGAAATCATGGAAGAGTGGTACCGCAAGCGCGTCACCGAGAATGATATCCGTGCGGCAAAGCTGCTGCTGCTGCCGAACATCAGTCTGGATGCCGGCCCGCAGTACGACTCCAATCGCTACAACTACAACAGTACCTGGGTCGATCTCGGGGCGCGGCTGTCATGGAACATCCTCAAGCTGACGCAATGGCCGGCGCTGGAGCGGGCACAGGAAAACCAGAACAAGACCGATGACATGCGCCGCGTCGCGCTGTCGATGGCGGTGCTGACCCAGGTTCGCATCGGTCAGCAACGGTACAGTCTGGCCAAGGCGGAGCTGGGTTTTGCCGAGGAAAGCCTGCGCGTCGATCAGCGCCTGCTGACCTTCGCCCAGGCGGCGGCCAAGACCCAGTTTGATTCGGAACTCGAAGTCATTCGTGCCGAAGCGCGGGCCCTGCTTGCCGAGTACCAGCGGTACGCCTCGTATTCCAATGCCCAGGCGGCCTGGGGCCGTCTCTACAACTCCGTCGGCCTCGATATCCTGCCCGGCGCGATCGAGCGAGACGATGTGCAGACTCTGGCGAAGACGATGGAAAACACCCTGTCGGTCTACGGTGAGCGCATGCTGTCACGGGCACAGGTGCCGCAACTGAGTGTCGATCCGGGCTCTGCTGCGGTGAACGCCAAATAATGGCCAAAATGATGATGCAACGGTATTTTGTCAGCGTCGGTCTGCTGACCATTCTGGCTGCTTCGGCCCATGCTCAGGTCGCGCCGACGCCTGCCACCGACCCCAACGCGATTCGTGTCCTGCTCAGTCCGGAGCTGGAGACGACGCTGGTGTCGCAGATGGTGGGCCGGATCGCAACACTGAACGCGCAGCTGGGTGGCCCGGTCAGCAAGGGGCGGGTGATTGTCGGTTTTGATTGTGGCGAAGCTAGTGCCAAGGTCCGGATGGCTCAGGCCGAGTACGACTCGGCGCGAGAAACCCTCGAAACCAAGCAGCGGCTGCGCAAGCTCGATGCGGCTGGCGATGTCGAGGTGTCGCTCGCCAATGCCGCTGCCGAGCGGGCGCGGGCAGCGATTGGCGTCAATCAGGCCCAGGCGGCGCAATGCAGCGTTGTCGCTCCGTTTTCCGGTCGCGTGGTGCGTGTTCATGTCAAACCGCATCAGGGCGTTGCCGTCGGGGCGCCGCTGGTGGAACTGGTCAGCGATGGCCCGCTGAAATTGCGCCTCAACGTGCCTTCACGGCTTTTGCGTACGCTCAAGATCGGGCAGCGTTTCGATGTCGATATCGATGAAACCGGCAAGACCTATCCTGCCAAGGTCACGGCGATCAATGCCCGGGTCGATGCCGTGGCGCAGACCGTCGAACTTGAGGCCCGCATCGATGGCCGCCCTTCGGAGCTCCTGGCAGGCATGACGGGGATTGCGCGATTTCCTCAGTAACGCGATAGTTTCAGGATGACCTCTCCTGAATCGACCTTGCCGGGCGAACTGCTGGATCGACTGGCGGCGCGTGCCATGGCGGCGACGACGCTGGCCGAACTGGCGTTTTCGCTGGCCAATGATGCCTATCCACTGCTCGGATTCCGGCAGGCGCTGGTGTTCGATGCCGCAGGCAGTAAAGAGTCGCTGATCTGCGTCTCCGGGCTGGTACGGCCGACCGAGGATAGCCCGTATCTGCTGTGGCTGAACCGCGTCTGGCCGGAGCTACTGAAACAGCTTCCCGAGCAGCCGGCGTGGCTGACATTGCCGGCCGATCATGCCGCCTGGCCGGAAATGGTGGTCGACGGCTGGCTGGAGTGGTGGCCGGCGGGCATTCTCGCCTTGCCGTTACGTCGTCGTGACGGTGAACTTCTCGGGCGTGTGGTGTTTCTGATGGATGCGCCACCGTCGCCAGTGCAGCGCGAAACATTGGCCCGACTGCAACCGACCTGGTCCTATTGCTGGGAGATGCTGGCGGGCGAGCGCCAGCCACCCTGGCGGGAAAAACTGAGGGCGCTGATCGACCGCCGACGCCGCTGGCTGCTGATTGCCCTGCTGGTCATCGTGCTGTTTCCGGTGCGGCAGTCAGCACTGGCGCCGGCGGAGATCGTGGCGATGTCGGCCTCGGTCGTGGCCTCACCGCTGGATGGTGTCGTCAAGCAGATTCATGTGCGCCCCAATCAGCCGGTCAAGGCAGGGGAGCGATTGTTCTCGCTGGATGACACGACACTGCGCAATCGTCTTGAAGTAGCGCAGAAATCGATGGCCGTGGCCGATGCCGAACTGGCGGCCATGACCCAGAAATCATTCGATGCCCCGCAAAGCAAGGGCGAACTCGCGGCGTTGACCGGGCGGGCCTACGAGCGCCGGGCCGAGTTGGCGGCGATTCAGGCACAGCTGGCACGTATCGACATCCATGCCGCTGCCGACGGCGTCGCGGTCTTTGGCGATCCGGATGACTGGCTGGGCCGCCCGGTTGCAGTCGGCGAACGCATCATGCTGCTCGCTGACCCGGCGACGCCCGGCATCCTGGTGCATCTGCCGGTCGCGGATGCCATCAACCTCGATATCGGCGCGCCGGTCAGGATGTTTTTGTCGGTGAAGCCGCTGAGCCCGCTTGATGCACGTCTGGTGGAAACCAGCTACCAGGCCGTGGTGTCGCCGATCAATGGTGTGGCGAGCTACCGTTTGCGGGCGCAACTGGAAGAAGCGTCGCCCCATGCCCGCATCGGGCTCCGCGGTACCGCCAAACTCTACGGTGGCTGGGTGGTGTTCGGCTACTACGTTTTGCGCCGGCCGTTGGCCAGTTTGCGTGAGTGGACCGGCTGGTGAGCGCTGCCGCCTTGCCGATGCCGCTGCGTGAAGATTTGCGCTTGCATGAGGCTGCCCCCGAGGGGGATGGCTCGCCGGCCTGGTCGATACAGGATCCGCTGAGCAACCGTTTTTACCGCATCGGCTGGTTTGAATTCGAGTGCCTGCTGCGCCTGCCCGGTGCGCCCGCAGCGATCGCCGAGGATATTTCGCGCTCGACGCCGCTCGCAGCGGATGCCGAGATGGTCACGGGTTTTGTCGAATTTCTCCAGCGGCACCACTTGTTACGACCCGGGGAGGCCTCGCTTCAGGGGTTCGCCCGCGACGCCCGGCAGTTGAGCTGGAAGAACTGGCAATGGTGGCTGCATCATTACCTTTTCATTCGCGTGCCGCTGGTCAAGCCCGATCGTGTTCTATCCCGCTGCCTGCCCTGGGTCAGACCGCTGCTCTCGCTGCCGGCCTTGTTCCTCATCCTCGCTGGAAGTCTGCTCGGGCTGTTTCTGGTAGCACGGCAGTGGGATGAATTCACCCACGCGCTGAGCGACATTTTCACCCCCGCCGGCATGGCAGCCTTCGCGCTGGCCTTGATGATCTCCAAGCTTTGCCATGAACTCGGCCACGCGCTGATGGCGACGCGCCACGGCGTCCGGGTTGCGCATATGGGGGTGGCGCTGGTCGTCCTCTGGCCCATGCTCTATACCGATACCTCCGAGAGCTGGCGGCTCAGGTCGAGTCGCCAACGGCTGGCAGTTTCATCGGCCGGTATTGTTGTTGAACTGGCGCTGGCCGGCCTGGCCACCCTGGCCTGGGCGCTGGCTCCCGACGGAATTTTCCGGCAGGCAATGCTCTATCTGGCGACCACCGGCTGGCTGCTGACGCTGGCGCTCAATGCCAGTCCATTCATGCGCTTTGATGGCTATTTCATCCTCACTGACCTGCTGGATTTCCCCAATCTGCACGAGCGTGCCGGGGTGCTGGCGAGAGCCTGGTTACGCAAAACACTGTTCGGGGTGACGGCGCCGGATTCCGAAAACCTGAGCCTGACCGCACGCCGCGCCCTGATCGCCTTCGCGCTCTTCACCTGGCTGTATCGCTTCACGCTGTTTCTGGGGATTGCCGTCGCGGTGTATCTGCTCTTTTTCAAGGCACTCGGCATTTTTCTTTTTGCGGTGGAAATAGCGTGGTTTATCGTCATGCCCGTCTGGCGCGAGCTCAAGGACTGGCGAGACCTGTGGCCGGCAGTCACGACCGGTCACCGGCGAAGACTGGGCCTGATCCTGCTGGTGTTGCTGTTTCTGCTGGCGTTTCCGTGGTCCTTTGATATCAAGGCGCCGGCCTGGGCGATGGCCGAATCCCGGCAACTGGTGTTTGCGCCGATGGCCGCATCGGTCGCGGATTTGCGGCCATCCGGCCCGGTCGCCAAGGGCGACACCTTGGCCCGGTTCGCCATACCGGAACTGGCCCATCGCGAGCGCAGGGCCGCGACCAGCATTCAAGCCTTGAACCAGCGCCTGACCGGCCAGGTTGCCGATGAAACCACATTGGCTGAGCGCCAGGCGACGGGTGCGCGGCTGGGCGAACAGATCGCCGAGCAACGCTCAACTCAGGACGAGCAGGCGCGATTGCGGGTCGTGGCCGAATTCGATGGCATCTGGCAGGACGTCGATCCCGGTTTGCGGCCCGGGATATGGCTGGGGGTGCGGGATCTGGTGGGCATCGTCATTGATCCACAGCGCTGGGTGGTCGATGCCTACGTCGAGGAAGCGGATGTCGATCGCCTGCAAGCCGGCGCCGATGCCCGTTTCCTGATTCATGGTGAAGTGCTGGGGCAAGCTGCCCGCGTCGTGGAAATCGATACGACCCGAACGCTGCGGCTGGCCCATCCGATGCTTGATAGCCGTTACGGTGGTCCGATTCTCACTCAGGCCAACGAAAAGATTTCGCAGCCGGTCAAGGCGCTCTATCGTGTCCGGCTTTCCTTGGACGCGCCATTGACCCCGGCGCGTGAGGCTCGGGGTGTCGTGGTCATAGAAGGCGCGCGGCACAGCCTGCTGCTGGGCTGGCTGCGCGATCTGGCGGCCTTGCTGATTCGCGAAAGCGGCTTTTAGCAGGCGACCAAGGGTCAGGCCTTGCGCAGGTAGCAGGCCTTGAGCAGCATCTGGCCGGCATCGGTCTTGCAATCGACTTCGTGGTCACCATCGACGATGCGGATGCCCTTGATCTTGGTGCCCTGCTTGAGGGTGATCGAGCTGCCCTTGACCTTGAGATCCTTGATCAGCGTCACGCTGTCGCCGCTTTGCAGCACGTTGCCGCTGGCATCCTTGACGATGCGCTCGCCATCTTCGTCGCCGCTTTCCGCAACTGCCTGCGGCCATTCGAAACCGCAGTCGGCGCAGACGTAGTTGTCGCCATCCGGGTAAGTGTTTTCAAGCGTGCATTGCGGGCAGGCGGGGATGCTGGACATACGGTTTCCTTGTGTTGAGGCGTGGCGCAGCCCATTGGCGGCGCGAGGGGCGACAGTTTACGCTCGGCGCGCCACTCAGGCGACCGGAATTTTGGCGAGGAAGCGGTCGAGCTGGTTGGCGAAGGCCTGCCGGTCGCTCTGGCTGAAGGCGTTCGGGCCACCGGTCTCGATGCCGGCACTGCGCAACTCCTCCATGAAATTGCGCATGGTCAGCCGTTCGCGGATGGTGGCGGTGGTGTACATTTCGCCGCGCGGGTTGAGCGCATGGGCGCCTTTTTCGATGACCAGTGCGGCGAGCGGGATATCGGCGGTGACGACAAGATCACCAGTCATCACCTGATCGACGATGTGTGCATCGGCAACGTCAAAGCCATGCGCGACCTGAATGGCGCGGATGAACTTCGAGGGCGGCGTGCGCAGCATCTGGTTGGCGACCAGCGTCGTCGGGATCTGCCGCCGCTCGGCGGCCCGGTAGATGATTTCCTTGATGACGCCGGGGCAGGCATCGGCATCGACCCAGATGTGCATGGTGATCTTCAGTTGCGGTGAACGCTAAAAAGTGCGTGATTTCGGGAAGGTCCGGCGGTGTCGTCACGCTCCGGAGCGCGGACGATTCAGTGGATAAAAGTCATCGCCATGGGCGCATTGTGCCATGATGCGCTGGCTTGACCATTGGATGCCCATCGCATTCCATGTGCCGCCATTCATTGCCTCCGTCTTCGCGGGAGAAATTCATGCCTCGATTTATTCGTCCCTTGCTGGCTGCAGGGCTGACCCTGCTGGCCGGGCTGGTTATTGCCCAGAGCGAGGACCGTCTGCCGCGGGAATCGGCCTATTTGGGCGAAATCCGCCGCGGGCCGGATGGCAAGTTGCAGGTGATGAACGAGGCGCCGGCGACGGATGCCGCGCAGCCGGCGGCCGCCGCAACGCTGGTCGTCGGGCCGGGGCAGAAGGTCGCAACGGTGACCGAGGCGGCCCGGCTGGCGCGGGATGGCGAGGTGATCGAGATTCGCGCCGGTGACTATCGCGGCCAGAGCGCGGTGTGGACACAAAACAATCTGATCATCCGCGGTGCCGGCGGCAGGCCGGTGATGCTGGCCGACGGCAAGAGCGCTGAGGGCAAGGCAATCTGGGTGGTACGTGGTAGGCGGGACGAAAAATATCCGGGAAACAGCCATAATAATCCCGGATAGTGGACGGAATAAAACCGGAAAACACAGGGCAGCGAATGGAGCAACTGGGCATCTTCGAGAGGACGGGAAGGATACTTGAGGGGCTGGAAGGCATCTTCTCAGAGGACGCCTTACCCAATTTTCTGATGTTCTCGGCGGCGGCTTGGGTCTGGATCAGCTTCGACGCTGATTGGTTTGTGCTGATGCTGATATTTTTCGCCGTCGTGGTTGTTCTGGCGCTGCTGCTGGCCTACGTCGGGCCGGTGCTGGCTATCGGGTTGTTCGTCATTGCCTTCGCAGCGGCGGTGCTCATTGAAGGCTGGATATTGGTCCGCCGCCTTGCCTCCCGCCGTGGCGCGCATGCTCCACGCCACGGCGGTACGTAACGCACTCAGGCCCGCAGCGCCCCGGAAATCTCGTCAATCTGCGCCTCCAGCTCGGCCCGCTTCTGCTTCAAGGCTTCGCGCTGCGTTTCCAGGTCGGCAATGGTGTTCCGGCGCTCTTCCGCCGTGGGCAGGTCTTCATTACCCCAGCGCTTGCCAAACCGCGCTTCCGCCCGCCGCATGAACTCCTCGTGAATCTGGTCGCCGAAATAGCAGCACGCTGCGCGCAGGGATAGCGTGGAACCGTCGTTGCCAAACATCCCAGTCGGCAAGTACTGATCCTTCTCAACGGTGCTCAGCGGCTCCTTATTCTGCGGGGAAGCGCCAAGGGATTCAGCATTGCGGAAGAGATTGAATTCCAGCATTCCCATATGCTCATCGGCCAGTTTCTCGATTTTCGCCCGCAGGAAACTGCCGTAGTCCTTCAGGCTGACCGGCATAGCCCGCAGCTCGTGAATCCTGCCGTCGATGCTGCCAATCTCGCGGTTGGTGTCGGCCAATTCAGTCTTGAGCGTGGAGAGCTGGCCGGTAATCGCCGAAATGGCCGATTTCAGGTTCTTGGGAAACGCTGATCAAAGCCACCCTTCCGGGATTTTTCGTCCGTGAGGCAGCAACTCCGAAATTCGCATCGTCATGACATCGAATTTCGGCTCTTTTTCAGCCCCGAATCATCGACCCGAGGCCCTTTCGGGGTTCATCGCCCCGATTTCTCGCCCTCAGGACGCACCTGTCCTGTAGGGCGCGCACAGACTTCTCTGCGACAGCACCAGATTCGCCATCGCGAACAGCACATGCAACTGCGCCGCGTTCTTCGCCAGACCCTTGTAGCGGCACTTGCGATGCCGGAACAGGTTCTTCACCACATGGAACGCGTGCTCGACCTTCGAGCGGATGCTCGCCTTGGCGTGCTCCGCCTGCTCGATGAGTTGGCGTCTCGGGTCCGTCTTGTCCAGCCTCTTGTAAGTCGTACGCCGGCGTGCGATCACGAATTCGGCCGGGCAGTCTTTCAGTTCGGGACGCTTGCCTGCACCCTGGTAACCAGCGTCGGCATGCACGTGCTTCTCCTCACCATGCAGCAGCTTGTGCGTCTGGCTCACGTCGGACGCGTTCGCCGCCGTGGCGGCAAGCGAATGAACGATGCCGGTGTGCGCATCCGTACCGATATGCGCTTTCATGCCGAAATACCACTGCTTGCCCTTCTTCGTCTGGTGCATGTCGGGGTCGCGCTCGCCCTCCTTGTTCTTCGTCGAGGGGGGCGCAGCGATCAAGGTGGCATCGACGATCGTGCCTTCGCGCAGGATCAGCCCCTGCTGACCGAGCTGTTCGCGGATCAGCGCGAAGATGCGCACCGGCATCTCGTGACGTTCGAGCAGGCGGCGAAACTTCAGCAGCGTGGTGGCATCGGGCGCCTGACGCTCGATCAGGTCGATGCCCACGAAGCGACGCACCGCGATGCTGTCGACGATGGCATCTTCAATCCCTTCGTCCGACAGGCCCAGGCAGTTCTGGCACAGATACATGCGCAGCATCGTTTCCAGCCCGACAGGCGGACGACCGCGCTCACCGCGGTAGTAGTGCGGCTCAATTAATGCCACCAGCTGCGACCACGGCACCAGACGATCCAGGTCGGTCAGAAACTTCTCCCGCCGCGTCGGCTTGCGACGCGCCGAGTACTCGAGATCGGCGAAGCTGGCTTGCTGTTTCATCTGGATGGTTGTGCCTATCGGGATGACCGGGGCATTCTACGGGGACGGGGTTAAATCAGTGTTTCCGTAGCGTACTGGAACGTTTCAGAGACACAAAAGTGGCCTCAAGTATCTGCCGTGGTAGAGGAAACAACCGTCACAAGGGAAGAGAGAAGCAAAGGGGTTACCTATTGCCCTAAAAGCATTGTCCGCTTTCAATTGAATGGCACACCTCATACAGCCGAACTTCAAACATCAGGGTTTGTTTGCAGCCGTTCTGAAAATTCAGCAAGACAGACCGCAGGCGATTGGCCTAGAGGTAAAGAAGTACAAATTCACGCCAATCCAGCAAAACCAACCCAAGTACGTTCGGTTGGGTTTGCTCTTGGTGTAGCTGACTATCTCGTCCTGTTCGTGGGGTGTGCGTGCTTTCTGCTATTGCTGCCACTTCGCCACCTCAAAGCCAAGAGCGCAGCAGCAAAGTGATGGCGGCCACCCCATTACCTAACATGGCGCTCAACCTCGCTCCCTTCGGTCGCTGGACGCTGCGCGATAAAGCCGCGCAGCGCCGGTTAGCTCTACGTTGGGCGTCACCTTGCAGCATCGGCCAAACGTCATGTCTTTCGCCGCGCAAGTGCATTCGGGCACGGCGTCGCCGCCGGTTGCTTTGGCGATGGCTGCCCGCAGCTCTTTGTGCGCAGCGGTCTGGATGCTCAACGCGTTCACTTTCATCGCCGCATCAAGCAATTCCGGCGCGGCAGCAATCAACGCGAGCGGAGCCCAATGTGTCGGTGTCGCATTGATGTACGGCCAGACAAACCGCTTCGGGTTCGCAAACCCATCCGGCTGTCCGTAGTGCCCATCAGCAATCTTGCCGTTCCTGCCGCGTAGCAAGATGCGTGTGCCGTCTGTGGGTGCGGTCTCAATCGGCTGCCATTTCATTTGTTTGCC
>JAANMY010001757.1_pt1 | contig 22998 bp, 19 predicted proteins | sample 7279691 | NCBI WGS metagenome assembly JAANMY01 (sample SAMN14094543, study PRJNA606508) | bioreactor metagenome | isolation source: A lab-scale SPAN reactor treating ammonium-rich wastewater day 388 | place: Ireland: Galway | collected 2018-02-07
GAAGACGTTGAGGGGGGGTCCGGTTTAGCGGAGAATGCCGAGCAGCCGCCCGAAACCAAGGATTTTAACAGTCTTTTGCAGGGCATTACGGGTGTGAGCGATGCTCCTGCCGAAGGTGCCGAGAACGGCGGGGCCGCGCCGCTTGCGGACGATGGCGGCTTGAAAACCCCTACTCCGCCGGCGATTGCCGAACCTGAAACCGAAGAGATCATCGAAGACGAGACGATCGGCCTGCCCGGTTCGGAGTAATTTTCAAGATCTAGCCCAGATCGGAACGCAGGTGTAGACCCTGCGAATCAGGCGTTTCTTCATCGGCCGGCAATTGGGCGTGGGCCGTTTCGTAGAGCGCGTCAGGGTTCAAGAACGGGTAGTTGCTCATCAAGACGGCGGCGGCGACATCGTTTCGGTCGCGCACCACAATATCGACATAGGCGGGGAGCTTTTCCGGGTTCACAGTGCCCTTGGCATCAATCAGAATGGTCATCATACCCAGCGCCTTGGCGTGCTTAAGGTTGGAAACGCTATCTTCCACCATTGCGAAACCGCGCCCGCGCCTTGAAGTTTCACGAGTCTGGGCTACGCCGATTTTATCGAGCAGCGCGGCGTACATGGCCGGGCTCTGGTTTTTTCCGGTGTGCCCGGGGACATCGTCTTTATGGATCACGTCATCGTGCGCGGCGCTGAAGAGATGGGTCAGGCGGTTGCGTTCCAGCGAGTATTCGGTCCATTCTTCGTTGCCGTGGGTGGCGATATAGACGCCGAGGCCCGCGCTTTTCAATGTCACGATCGCCATTTCGGGCGGTTCCGCACGGTCGAAGAAGTCGCTTTCGCGGGTGAGTTCGACAAGGTTGTGGTAATGGTCGCGCCGCAAGCGGGCCATGTCGAGCTTGTATTCGTGCTCGAAAATGTCCAGCGCGCCCCCGTATTGTGCCTTGCTTTGGTGCATCAGATATTCGATTTCGTGGGTGCCGCGGTAGGAGAGCTGGGCTTTGACGGCCATCACAGCCGCGCGGGTATGGTAATCGGGTGCGTTGTCGGGTTCGTTATACAACGTGCCATCGTTGTCGAAGATCACGCCTTCGATTCTATGGGGATGCCTGAACGGTTCGTTCCTGTTGAAAATTACAGCCATTTCACAACCCTGTCCGAACAGCGGCTTATGCCGCTTTTTTGCTTATTTTAGTCAGTATTCCCATTTTTATCGCCTATGTCAAAAGAAAGTGGGCAGGGGCGAGCGCAAAAAAAGGCCCGCGCGGGGCGGGCCTTTTTGTATTTTTCTTTCCGATCAGAAGCTTAAGCGGCTTTGGCGTTTGCCTTTTCGCGCATCTGGTCGGCGGCGGATACCATGTTTTTGAGGGCCTGTTTGACTTCCGGCCAGCCACGGGTCTTCAGACCGCAGTCCGGGTTCACCCAGATCTGGCGTTCGTCGAGAACCTTCTTGGCTTTCTCCAGAAGATCAACCATTTCCTGCGTACTGGGCACGCGCGGAGAGTGGATGTCGTATACGCCGGGGCCGATTTCGTTCGGGTATTTGTACTGTGCGAACGCATCGAGCAGCTCCATCTGGGACCGCGAGGTCTCGATGGAGATAACGTCCGCGTCCATGGCGCCGATCGAATCGATGACGTCGTTGAACTCGGAGTAGCACATGTGCGTGTGGATTTGCGTTTCGTCCTCGACACAGCAGGAGGTGATGCGGAAATCCTCCACCGCGTTTTCGAGATACGCCTTCCAGTCGGCCTTACGCAGGGGCAGACCTTCGCGGAACGCGGCCTCGTCGATCTGGATCATGCAGATGCCCGCCTTTTCAAGGTCGGCGACCTCATCGCGGATCGCCAGAGCGATCTGCTTGGAGGTCAGGCTGCGGGGCTGATCGTCGCGAACGAAGGACCATTGCAGGATCGTGATGGGGCCGGTCAACATGCCCTTCATGATCTTGCCGGTCTGTTCCTGCGCGTACTTGGACCATTCCACGGTCATCGGGTTCGGGCGGGAGACATCGCCGAAGATAATCGGCGGCTTCACGCAACGCGAGCCGTAGGACTGGACCCAGCCGAATTTCGAGAAGGTGAAACCGGCGAGCTGTTCGCCGAAATATTCCACCATGTCGTTGCGCTCGGGTTCGCCGTGAACAAGAACATCAATGCCGATTTCGTGCTGGAATTCCACAACGGCGCGGATTTCAGCCTGCATGGCTTCTTTATATTTCTTGTCGTCGATCTTGCCCGCCTTGTGGTCGGCCCGCGCCTTACGGATTTCAGCCGTTTGCGGGAAGGAGCCGATGGAGGTGGTCGGGTAGAGCGGGAGGTTCAGCGCCTTGTGCTGGATATCCTGACGCTTGGAGAAGGGCGATTTGCGCTTCTTCATGGCGGGGGTGATGTCCTCGACGCGTTTTTTGACCGCCTGATCGTGGATGCGGCTGGAGGTGCGGCGGTCTTCCTGAACCGCGTTGCTGGCCTTCAGCTGGGCTTCGATAGCGCCCTGACCTTCGTTTATGCCCTTGGCGATGGTCGAGATTTCAGAGAGTTTCTGCGTGGCGTAGGCCAGCCAGCTCTTGATCTGCTTGTCCATTTCCTTTTCGCTGTTCAGATCGACCGGCGTGTGCAGGAGCGAGCAGCTCGGCGCAACAAACACGTTGTCCGCGCCCAGTTTCGCCACGGCCTTTTCGATCAGCTTGAGCGATTTGGCGAGGTCGTTTTTCCAGATGTTGCGGCCATCAACGACGCCCACGGACAGGATCTTGCCCGCCGGGATTTTTGCCAAAGCGGCATCCAGATCGCGGTCGGCGTTGTTCGCGCCGGTGTTCGCCTGACCGGGACCACGGCAGAGGTCGATATGGAAGGCATCGACGGGCGCTGCGAAGAAGGCGTCCGCGTTATCGCGCAGCGTATCGAAGTAGCTGGTCACGATGATCTTAAGGCCGGGGACGGCTTCGCGGATTTGCTTGTAAGCATCCTTGAAGGCTTGCTGATATTGCGGCTCCAGATCGAGGGCCAGAGCGGGCTCGTCGATTTGAACCCACTGCGCGCCGAGGTCCTTGAGTTTTTTCAGGATCTCGATGTAAACCGGGAGCATCTTGGCAACCAGCGTGCTGCGGCAGGCGTCAAATCCGGCCTGTTTCTTGCCGATGCGCGCGAAGGTCACAGGGCCGACCAGAACGGGGCGGGTTTCGATGCCCAGATCTTTCGCCTCTTTGAAGTGATCGAACACTTTCGAGGAGGAGAGCTTAAAGCTCGTTTCGGCGGTGAATTCGGGAACGATATAGTGGTAGTTGGTGTCGAACCACTTGGTCATTTCCATCGCGGTCACGTCCACGCCGCCCTGCTGGCGGCCGCGGGCCATCGCGAAGTAGGTGTCCAGATCGACTTCCTTTCCGTCCCAATTGTAGCGGGCGGGCACGCAGCCGAGCGTGCAGATCATGTCGAGAACCTGATCGTAGAAGGAGAAATCGTTGGAGGGGATGTGGTTGATGCCGGCATCCTTTTGCAGTTTCCAGTTATGGGCACGCAGGGACTTCCCGGTCGCGAGAAGGTCTTCCTTTTTGCTGTTGCCTTTCCAGTAATCTTCGACGGCTTTTTTCAGTTGGCGCATATCGCCGATGCGCGGGAAGCCTAGGTTGGTAGCGAGAACCATTTAATTCCTCCATATAGGGGCTTTTTAAAACAATAAATCCTGAATGGGATAGAACGGTTCCGGGTAAAGATCAAGAAAAAAGCGTGATTCCGCGGCTTTTGCGGGCAAAATAAAATATGCAGATTTCCTCGGGGATTCAGCCGTAATGGTTTTCCGAAATGTCGGGGGCGGGGTCATCAAGCTGGTCGTTGGCGGCGGGGTCGGTAAAGATGTGCTGGCCGCTCATGAAATCCTTCGCGTGGCCGATCCATGCGCGGCCCGGCTCCTGCACCGAAAAGCTGGCGATCCGGCTGGCCCGCTTCAGGGCAATTTCGGGATCGTTGGCCTTGAGGGTAAAGAGGGCGAAGGCCGCCGTGCGGGCGTCGCCGGTGCCGAGTTGATCGACCACGGGAAACTTCATCACCGGAATCTGGCCCCGGCGGCCCTGATTCCAGGTCATAACCGGTTCGGTGCCGTCGGAGACCGCAATAAAGGCATCGGGATAGCGTGCGGTGAGGCGGGAGAAGATCCCCTCCCCGTTCTTATAGGCGCCGTTGATCATATCGGGCAAGCGGGCCTCGGCCGGGGCAAGGATGTAATTACATGCCTCCAGAGTCTTCTGGTATTTCCATGCGGCGTCATATTTGGTGATGGGGTAATCCATCAAAACAGGAATACCGAGATTGTTGGCTTCAACGGCTGCTGCTTCCGACATTTCGGGATAATGATGGGTGACGATTACGAGATCGGCGCGGCGGACGGCTTCAAGCACCTGTTCCTCAACGCCGGGATCATAAGGCTCCACCTTTTGAGGCAGCATATGGTCCAGCGGTCCTTTTGTCGCCATTTTGGCCTTGCCGAATTCCCCGGCCAGAGACACAAAACGCCCGCCCGAAAATGAAACGACGGTGTTGTCGTCCATGCGGAAATCCTGATTGCCGACCAGATCACGTGTATCAATGCCAGTTGCTTCGAGTTGGCCCAGCACCTCATGCCGCAGACTGTAATCCTGGCGTTCGCGACCGATCTTGGTGAAGAAGGTGACATGCAGGGGGATGTTCATCACACTGGCCAGTTCCTTGAGCGCGATGGCCACGTTGGCACCGCCGCCGCCCACGGCGGAGTATGAATGCTCCGCCTTGAACTTACCGTCTTCGAGCGTGTCAAGATTAGGGTGCAGGCGGACACGATCCATATTCGTGCCCCCTATAATCACAACATGTGGCGCTTTATTGCCCATGGAACCCAACACCCCTGATACTCACCCGAATATTATTGTCTTAAGTTGTTAAATTTTCTGTATTCCTCTCAAAGGATACAAAAAACGGTGGGTTCTGGCAAAAAAATTGGCTTGTGCGCCGCAGCAAGCCTCTGCGCAGTGAACTCCTGCCCTAACGCGGGGCGGGCGGCGCTGAGGGCCCGAAGAGCGGGGTTTCGGAGCGGTCATAGATTTCCGGCTCCCTTTGGCGCAGCAGCCGCTCGGTCTCGGCGAGCTGTTCAGTTGCTACGGGGTCTCCATAGGCATTGAAGGGCGTGATGCGCAGGCCGAAGCTGAGGGGCTGGTTTTCGCCGGAGTCCACGACAAGCCGTATACCACGGGAGTCGAGATCGTAGAGATAGCCCTCGAACGCCTCGTCGTTTTCGCGCAGGCTGTGAAGGTTGCGGATTTCAGGGGCCTGATCCTGCAGGGTTTCCTCGGTCAGAAATCCCAGAAGCTTTCGCGTATTGAAAACCTGTTCCTCCGTGAAGCCGTTGGGCGAATCGAGTACGGGATCGTAGCTCCAGAAGCCTCTCTGGGAGACATCTTTCTGCGGGCCTTCGAAGAAATCAACGACCTGATTCCACAGGCTGGGCCTGTATTCCACGACGTTTGTCGAGCGGCGCTGGCCCTCAAGATTGAGGCCGATGGACGGGTCGGCCCGGCGCGCGTCTTCGCGCTCCGCCGCGCGTTGCTCCTCGCGTTCGATCAACTCTCTGGGGGTCAGCCGACCATCTGTCATTATCTGTTCTCCCCTTCGCGCGGCACGCCCGTAAGTTCTTATGTGTTATGGCGTTATTTTAGCCGTGGCGGGGGTTTTATGCAAAAAAATCTTCGCGGACGAGCGTTTGGAGAGGGAATTTGTCAGGAAATCAGGATTTTTCAGTGATTTCGGACGGCGTCGCCACGGGGCCCGCACACCCCACGCAGCAGCAACCGCCACCGTGCGCGTCGCTGTGGGGGCCGAATTTTAAAGCCGATCGTTCGTCCGGGGTTTGCGCCTGAAGCTCTGAGGAGGCCTGCATAAGGGCGCAGGCTGCGGTCATTAATGCGATCACACTGCGTTTCATGGTCTTTTTTCTCCCTGTTGATGTTTGGCGAGTTATCTGACCGCCTCCGGGGCCGCCGGGGCGGGGGTGTTTGCGCATCGTTTATAGCCTTCGGCGACTTCGTCCTGCCCAATGTTGTGGACAGCCAGATGCTCGATCAGGCCCTTGATCTGCTGCGGGTTCGTGCTGGGGCTATTGCGCGAGGCCAGCAGCCATTGCCTTTGCCATGGCGGGAGGCGCTCAACAGCCTGAGGGTCGATCGGTTCGTATTGGGCGACGAAGGCGACGGTGAGGGCCGAGCCTTGTGGGGTTTTATGCAGCTTTCCGCAATCCACCGTCACGGTCGTGCCGTTCCGCAAGGTCTGGTTGAAGGTTGCCGGGGTTTCCTGCGCCGCCGCGTCCGGGGCCGAGAGGCTCAGAAAAGCGGAGAGAGCGGAGGTGGCCAGTAAATTTTGCGCTTTCATCGGCGGTTGCCCCTGATTAATATCCTTTTAATGTTATAATATAACATCATGAGCATAATCAAGGATCATTGCGCGTAAAAGCCGCTTTTTTCCGGGGAAAGTTAGGCATAACCGAGTCAGGCTAAGCATCTAAAGCGCCAAGCACTAAAGGCCCCTGAATATCGATCAGGAGCCTTGAGAATTCTTATGTGCTTACGCGCCTCTATTTTCAGGCGGCGCGCCTGCGAACGATCAGTTCGTGCCGTTCAGCGTCTCGAGGACATCGTCGATGTCTTCGGCGCCTACGATCGTCTGTTCTACATCGGTATTTTCTTCCGACGTCGCGGTTTGGTCGCCTTCAGAGTCCTGGTCGACATCAACGTCCGCACCTTCCGAATTGTTCAGAATGATACAGGTGTTGTTGGCCTGAGCCGTCGAGCCGTCGCTGTTGCCACCGCAGACCAGATTCACGATGCTGGCCGCACCGCCGCCGCTGACTCCATTGCCACTGCCGCCTTCTTCAACGGAGCGGATCAGGGATGCGATACCAGCGCGGTTCTGAGGCGTAAAGCTCCAGGGCTGGTTGTTCATCTGCGCGTGGGCCGGAACAGTGTAGAAGGCCGTGACAGCCAGAGCCGCCGCAACGATCATTTTTTTACCAGTGTTCATCTTCGTCATCTTCTTTTGCCTTTTTTTGCGAGGGTGGGGAGCGGGCCTAAACCCGCTCCCCCTCATATTTATTTGCAGTCATTCAGACGTATAAGCCTGAATTACTCGCCTGCGCTAACAGACGGGCTGTTGACGCTGATGCTGACGTTGTTACCAACGGCCGTTGCAACAGAGTTAACCAGCGGGCCTTCCAGCGCGCCGAGGTTCGCGTAGCCTTCAACAGACACGAGGCCAACGCCGGAAGTGGCGGTGACATCAGCGTAGTTGAACTGCGTCAGGTCAGCGATCAGGAATGCATCGCCTTCGGTGTTCGCATTCAGCTCAACGCTGAGGTTGTTACCAACCGCAGTTGCTTCGCTGTTAACGGAAGCATCTTCGATCAGACCAACCAGCGAGGTCGCGGTGACTTGACCGGGCTCGATCACACCAAGCAGACCGCCGAGTACAGCAGCCGTCAGGATGTCGGTGTGGGAGTTGCCAGCAGATTCGCCTTCAACTTCTACTTCTGCGTCCAGAGAAGCAACTTGGGGCTCGCGATCATCGAAGATCGGGTTGAAACCACCGAAGTTGTACTGAGCGTCATGCAGGTTGACAGCAACCGTGCTTTCGATCGACTGGTTGTTGGCAACAGCGGTTGCAACGCTGTTCACTTCCGGAAGATCAACAGCATCCTTGACGTCAACTACAGACGGTGGAACCGTGACTTCGCCGAAAGCGCGGAAGGTCAGGACCAGCTGGTCAGAACCTTCATCCAGGGTGTCGCCGAGCAGCTCAGCAGACAGGGGGCCTTCGCCGTTCCCTTCGTTTGACGGAGCCGGCAGAACGACGGAGGGGTCAACATCGTCGTTGGTGGTGGTGACGAAGGTGAAGGTTTCGTCGATTACGACTACGCCGCCTTCGCCATTACCGACAACGGGAGCATCGTTAGAAACGCCCAGAACGATAGAGGTTGCGGTAACATCGCCGATGTTCATCTGGATCTTTTCGATTTCGACCAGACCGGAGATGTCGAAGGTGTCATCAACATTGATGGTGATGTTTTCAACACTGGTAACAGTCTTGTTCCATTCCCAGTCAACATCATCGAACGCCTTGGCGGAAGTGGCACCGAAGCCCAGTACCATTACCGACGCGGACGCCAGCAAAAGGGTTTTAGTGATTTTCATTGGTAGTTACTCCTTCTTGAGAGTTGTTGGTTGTATCGGGCCGCTGTAGGTACGACTCCATGAAGTCGCTTTCCGTGAGGCCACAGCCCGGAGCCTCTGGAAGTCTTAAAAATTCAGTCATGATGTTGTAGACCGCCATTTCCGCAACAGAGCGAACGCCCAACTGCATCGGTTCGTTGCGGATTGCGCCCGCGTCGAATTCAATGAGGGTATCGCCGAAGAAGCGGAAGACGTTTGCCTCAACTTCGTAACCCAGGATCTGTTTTTGCAGGCTGGATACGTAGCGGATGGCGAAGTTACGGGAGTCGATGACGCGCAGATCCATGGCCACGTTGACCACGACCGTGCGCGCGCCGCCGCCCATGCCCTTTACAAAGAGCTGGGCTCCGCCGGATACGATATTGTAGTTCAGTTCCGTCAGAGCGCCGACGACGATAAAGTCGCTCGCCGGGAGCGCGGCGTATTGGGTCCGCGAGAGCTTCTTTTGTTCGGAGAGCTTGACTTCCGCCAAGGGGATCCGAAGATCCAGACGCTCGACCATGTGGACCTTACCGGTCTTGGCCATCGCGCTAATCACCATTTCGGAGGCGCCCTGAGTCAGGGCGTGGCCGTTTTCATCGTAATTGACCTGTCCGGTTTTGTCGGCGATCTCACCGACCGCGAAGATCGGGAGATTGTTCGCCGGAACATCGCGCATCGCCTTCAGACACTGGCTGTAGGGCGTGTCGTTATTTGTCACGTGGAAACTAAAGGCCGGCTTCACGCCAATCTTTTTGCCATCCACAGTCTGGCTCGGCGCACAGCCGGCAAGCAGGAGGCCACATAATGTGAAGCAGGTTGCTACTCTTGGAAGAAACATCTCATTCCTCAATTCGAATTGTTCAATGTTATAAAGCTGAATGAGCCTGACCTTAACGACTTATAAGTCTGGGTACAGGGGTAATATGGGCAGGGTTTTTACCCATTCGATTTACCTCTTTTGGGAATAATACCTATTAAGAGGTAGTCCTTTTTGGTTATCCCTTGACCCCTAAAGCGATTTTGCGGTATTCCTTATTTTCTTTGCCTCGGTAACGCTTCGTTTACGAATTCCGAATTAAGCTTTGTGCATGAATGGTTTCGGTTTTTACAGGCGGATATTAGGAGTTAGTGATGATCTGCGGGTTGTCATGTCCTCGTACTCCCTCTAGAATCGAAAGTTAAGGAATCACACAGGAGATTCGCATGAAGTACCCCCTATTCGTTTTCACCCTCGTTCTTGGTATCGGTTTTTGCGCCCTTCCGGCGCAGGCGCAGATGAACAATAAGCCGTTTTCCTTCAAGGGCACACCGGACGGCGGGGTGGGCATGAGCATGGGCGGCAAGCAGGCGATTCTCAATCAGGAGATCTTCGGCTCCACACCCAAAAACATGATCCGCGGCGCTGACGGCCAGCTTTTGAACCTCACCATGGGCGAAGGACGCGTGGCTATCGTTAGCAACGAAGGAAATTCCGGATTTCTTCCGGGCTTCAAGGGTTCAAGCTTCCGCGGCGATAACCCGGATATGTCTTATGGCGTTTTCAATACGTTCTTCTCACCGAGAAACAACGACGGCATATCCTCCTCAACGCTTGCGGCCCTGCATACCGGGTCGGTGATCAGCACCTGGACGGCGCGCGTGGCAACGGGCAGCGAGGGCATTTCGTTTTTGCCCAGCAGTTCGGTTGATAACTGGACCGCCATGGTTGACGGCCTGCAATAAGCGATCCAGCTGGACCATCAATTTAAAAAGGGCCGCCCGAAAGGTGGCCCTTTGACTTTGGCTCGTTCGGCTGATTTCAGTGCAGACCTTCGGCAATCGCCTTGGCTCTTCTGGCGGTGCTGATTTCCGGACAGGGAACGACCCCATTACGGATCGCCCAGATCGCCGCCTGAGTCCGGTTGCCGAGACCCAGTTTGCGAAGAATCGTCTTGAGGTGAACCTTTACAGTCGATTCCGTGATGCTGAGTTTGCGGGCTATGAATTTGTTGGTGTCGCCGTTCGCCAGACACGCGATGATGTCGAGTTCGCGGTCGGAGAGATCGTATTCGTCCGGGTCCTCGCTGCTGAAGTTGGTGACCCACGAGTCCCAGCCCTTCGTCAGGAGAGAGGCCATCGAAGTGGGGAACACTTTCTCTCCGAGCATGATGAGATTCAGGGAGCCGATAAAGGCGCTGGCCGAAATATCCTTCAGAATAAAGCCGTCCGCCCCGGCGGAAAAACAATCGCGTATCAGGATGGAGTCCATGTCCTGAGACAAAATCACGATGCGCGCATCGCGAAAGCAGGCCTTTAGGGTGTTGATCGTCAGGGTGGCGTCGTCGCTGTCCTCGTCTACGCCGCAGACGACAAGCTGGACATCCGCTCCGCAGAGCTGGGTTGCGGCATCCGCCGCATTTTTCAATTCGAGCACAGTGTCATAGTGCGACTGAACCAGAAGACTTTTCAGTCCTTCCCGAATGAATGAGTTTTTTTCAATCAGAAGGGTAGTCACTCTATTCATATACACTCACCGATATTACAACTATTAGTATATTTCTATTTATTTTTTTCGTCTACTTGCCGACACCGTTTCCGGCTTTACGCCAGACGAAACGCAACGCAGACGTTTTAAATGTGATTTGAGCGACAATGTATAGGAGCAGTTTACACAAATCAAGGAACTAATTCGGGAAAGCCGTGGGTTCTGCGCAATTTTGCTTTTCATAATCCCCGTCTCCCGGTTTCCGTAATGACTTTCAAAGTGCGATTCTCTTGTCAACTCTAGCTTTCACATTTAATCAGAAACTTTGAATATAAGACGCAGGGAAATTTAAGCGTTTCGGAAAAAAAATTTTGTTGCGTATTTACATCATAGAAAAAAAACACGCGCAGGGGGCGTGGCGGCTTTCGGTTTATGTTCTATAATGCCGTTGCTGAAGGTTTTTTTGTTGAGATGGTTTTGTACAGTGATTTTTTCCGCAACCACACTCCTCGGCACGGTTTAGTTTTCAGCTAAGTTTCTGCACATACATCGACATCAGGGGGTGCCCCATGGAATTCGACATCATTTTTTGGGATCACCAATATAATCTGAGGCTTTTCACGAATCTTGCCGTGGTCGTGGCCCTTTTTACCTCGCTGCGGTTTTTTTCCGGGATGATCGCGCACATCAACGCCTCCGAAGAGCTTTTTAAGAAGGACAACCCGGCTTTCGGCCTGACAATGGCCGGGACGGCTATCGGCGTTACGCTTATGCTGAGCGGAACAATTTACGGCGATCCGGAGATCCGTATTTTCGACGGGGCCACCATTATCGCGTTTCACGGGCTGCTCGGGCTTGGTTTTATGGCTATTACGCGGATTATCTTCGATAAGGTCGCGCTGGCCCCGATTTCGCTGCGTGATGAGATCGTCAAGGGCAATATGGCCGTTGCGATTGCGGATACGGGGAATGTTCTGGCCGCGGCCATTATAATCCGCGCTGTCATGGTTTGGTTTCCCTATACCGATCTGCAATCGATCGGGCTGCTTTGCCTGTGCTTCGCCCTTTCGCAGGTTATGCTTACCACTGCCACCCTGGCGCGTATCCGTATTTTCAAGGCCCGGCACAAGGGCTTTACGTCCGAGGGCGAACTTGAAGGCGGGAATATCGCTTACGCGCTGCAGTTCGCCGGGCGCCTGATCGGGACCGCGCTTGCCATCGGCATGGCTTCTGAGCTTGTTTCGTATGAGGATAGCGGGTTTGCGGCCATGCTTTTTGGGTGGGCGCTTATGTCCCTCATCGTGGTGGTGGTTCTTAAGGCTCTTTCCATGCTCGCCGAGCATGTCATCCTTATGAAGGTCGATCTCTCGCTGGAAATCCTCACGCAGCGGAATATCGCCGTGGGAGCCGTTCGCGGCGCTATTTACATAAGCCTTGGACTTTTGCTGGCTGAGCTTTAAATCACGCCTCTCAAAAAATCGTGAAAACAAGGGTTTCTTAAGGTTTCTTGCCGATACTGAGCGCAGGGTCCTGCCCGTTTCTGCGTATCCTTTCCAAGCCGCTTTGCATGTCTGTTTTCCGGGGTTTTTTTGTCGCTTTTTTGTACGGATGAGTTTAGAAATGACTTCCGCCTGCCTCCCCCGCACACATAAGTGCACCCAAAAGACCGCAGAGGTTGCGGACAGGGAGACTGGCGCAAAGCGGGAAGCGGAGTTGTTATGAAAAAATCTTATGTCATGGCGGGCGTATTAACGGGAGCGCTCATCCTTTGGATGCTGCCCGGTCTATTTGCCGGCCCCAAGAACGGCGAGCAAACCCTCGGAGACGAAGCCCTTCTTGTATCGGTCGAAGTTCGCACCGAAAAAAGCGAGTCTATCACCAGCGTTATCACCGCTCAGGGCGACATCACGCCCAACCGCGAGGTTACTTTGCGGGCCGAGACACATGGCAAGGTCAAGGACATCCTGATCGAGGAAGGGCAGAGCGTTCAAGAGGGCGATGTGATCCTGCGCCTTGATATGAGTGATCGGGAAATCCGGCTGGAGCGGGCGCGGGCGCGGGTCGCTGAAGCCAAGCGCAAGCATGACGCCGCGAAAAATCTGGGCCAGAAGGGTTATGCGGCGCAAAGCCGCGTGGACGAGGCGCTGGCGCTTTTGAAGGATGCGCAGGCTGAGGAGAAACAAATTCTTCTGGAGATCGAGGATACGGAAATCCGTGCCCCGTTTGACGGCATTCTGGACAAGCGCATGGTGGATATCGGCGACTATGTCAGCGTGCCTGATGAAATTATAGCCGTCGTTGACAATACACCTCTGGTGGTTGCCGTTCCGGTGCCTCAGCGCGAGATCAGCAGCCTGAAGGTCGGCGGGGCCGCCATGATCGTGAAGACCGACGGATCGCAGGTCGCCGGGAAAATCCGTTTCGTTTCGCCAAAGGCGGACCAGACAACGCGTACCTTCCGCGTCGAGATCGAAATCGCCAATCCCGCAGGCTTGGCCTCGGGGACAAGCGCGGACGTGTTTATTCCCAAGGGGAATGTCATGGCGCACGCCATCTCGCCGGGCATTCTTACGCTGGACGAGGCCGGGCAGACCGGTGTGAAGATTGTGGGTGAAGATGATACGGTTCTGTTTTTTCCGGTGAAAATTGTCAGCGCCACGCCCGGAAAACTCTATGTCAGCGGCCTTCCCGAAACGGCGCGTATTATCGTTAACGGCCAAGGTTATGTCCGTCAGGGCGAGCGGGTGCGCCCGGTAGAGGCGACGACCCCGGCCAAAGATGAGGCTCTGGATAGCGGATTGAACGATGCGCCAAACCTGCCCTCACCGTCCGGTCCGCTTGACGGCGGCGCTCCTTCGCAAGAGGGGCTGGGCGATGCAAACGCTCCCGAGAAGCACAGCCAGAAGGACGAGCCGCATGAACGCGTTGATTGACGCAACGCTGGGGAGAAGCCGCCTTATCCTTTTGCTCCTGTTGATGATCCTGATCGGCGGGATTCATTCTTTCGGGGCCATTCCCAAGGAATCGGAGCCGGATATTCCGATACCCATGATCTATGTCTCGATGTTCCATGAGGGCATTTCGCCCGAAGATTCCGAGCGGCTTTTGATTCGGCCGATGGAAAAGGAGCTCAAGGGACTGGAAGGCCTTAAGGAAATGACCGCCGTGGCGTCTGAGAGCCACGCCTCCGTCACGCTGGAGTTCAGCGCCGGGTTCGACCCGGACGAGGCGTTTCTGGACGTTCGGGAGAAGGTCGATATCGCCAAGGCCGAGTTGCCGCCCGACACCGAAGAGCCGCGCGTGGTAGAGGTCAATATTGCGCTGTTCCCAGTTTTGTCCATCGCGCTCTCGGGCCCGGTACCCGAACGCACGCTGTTGCGGATTGCGCGGGATTTGCAGGACAAGGTCGAGGGCCTGCCCGGCGTTCTGGAGGCGGAGATCGGCGGCGATCGTGATGAAATGCTCGAAGTTCTGGTCGATCCGAACGTGATGCAGAGCTATAACATCACATTTCAGGATATCTATAATCTTTTGCAGAACAACAACAGGCTGGTGGCCGCCGGAGCGATGGATACGGGCGCGGGGCGTATGGTCATCAAAGTTCCCGGCGTTATCGAGGAAGCCAAGGATATTTTCAGCCTGCCCATCAAGGTCAACGGCTCCACGGTCGTGACGTTCCGCGATGTTGCCTCCCTGCGGCGCGTGTACAAGGACCCGGAGAGCTTCGCGCGGGTGAACGGTCAGCCCGCGCTGGTTCTGGAGGTTTCCAAGCGGCTCGGGGCCAACATCATCGAGACGATCGAGGCGGTGCAAAAGCTAGTACGCGCGGAGCAGAAAAACTGGCCGGAGACGCTTCGGGTGACCTATATGCAGGATAAATCCGTGCAGATCCGGGATATGCTTAACGACCTCAACAACAACGTTTTGAGCGCGATCATCCTTGTGATGATCGTCATGGTTGCCGTTCTGGGCCTCAGGCCGTCATTACTGGTTGGCATGGCCATTCCCGGCTCGTTCCTGGCGGGGATCATGATTCTTTATTTCATGGGCATGACGATGAATATCGTCGTGCTGTTCAGCCTGATCCTTGTCTCGGGGATGCTGGTGGACGGGGCGATCGTTATTATCGAGCTGGCCGAGCGGAAAATCGCCGAGGGCTTAAGCCGGACGGAGGCGTTCGCCTTTGCCTCCAAACGGATGGCGTGGCCGGTGATCTCTTCGGCCGCTACGACGCTTGTGGTCTTTCTACCGCTCTTGTTCTGGCCGGGGATCGTAGGCGAGTTCATGAAGTTTTTGCCGATGACGGTACTGGTCACCCTGCTCTGCTCGATCTTTATGGCGCTGATTTTCATTCCGGTCGTGGGTAGCATGACCGCGAATAAAAAGGCGACCGACCAAGACGCGATTGATGCGATCAAAGCCGCAGAGAGCGGGGATCTTTCGTCGATTAAAGGGCTTGCGGGGGGGTACTTGCGCGTTTTGGGAACACTGCTCGACCGCCCCGCCTTGACGCTTCTGGCCGCTGTGCTGTTTTTGATCGGCTCTTATGTCGCGTACGGTTTTCTGGGGCGCGGGGTCGAGTTTTTCCCGGATATCGAGCCGGATTTCGTACAGGTGCAGGTGCAGGCACGGGGCGATCTGTCTATTTACGAGAAAGACGCACTGGTCAAGCGGGTGGAGCAGGATCTGCTCAAGCTTGATTCTATAAAATATGTATACGCGCGGACATTTGCGAATGTCGGCGGGGGAGAGCGTAATATGCCTGCGGACGCGATCGGCGTCGTGCAGCTGGAATTCGTCAACTGGCGCGAGCGGCGCAAAGCTTCGGAGATCATTCAGGACATCCGCGCGATCATCGCCAAGATTCCGGGCATCAAGGCGCAGGTCCGCAAGGAAGAAGGCGGGCCCAGTGAGGGCAAGCCTGTGCATGTGGAAATCCGGTCGAATACGTTTTCCAAAATCCCGCCCGCCGTTGAAAAGGTTCTCGCCATCATGGATGGGATTGGCGGGTTTGTGGATATCGAGGACAGCCGGCCCTTGCCCGGCCTTGAATGGCGCATCCAGATCGACCGGAGCGAAGCCGCCCGGTATGGTGCGGACGTTGTGACGCTGGGGTCGGCGGTGCAGATGTTGACCACCGGGCTGCTGGTTGCGGAATATACGCCGGACGATGCGGACGAGGAAATTGACATCCGCATGCGTTTCCCGGCGGACGAGCGGACGTTGGACCAGCTTCTCCAGATCAAGGTGCCAACGGCGCTGGGCCATATTCCGATCAAGAATTTCGTGACGTTCGAGACCGCTCAGAAAACCGGGACGATTACACGCGTCGATGGACGGCTTGCGATGAATATTCAGGCCGACGCCGCCGAGGGGATATTGGTGGACGAACAAGTCACCAAGCTCAAAGAGGCTGTGGAGGCGGCGCGAAACACCTTTGACCCGGATGTCGATATCGTCTTCAAAGGCGAGGACGAAGACCAGAAGGAAGCCGCGAATTTCCTGATCGGGGCGTTTTTGACGGCTGTTTTCCTGATGACGGCTATTCTGGTTACGCAATTTAACAGTTACTATCAGTCGATCCTTGTCCTGAGTGCGATTATCTTTTCGACTGCCGGGGTTTTGCTGGGGCTTTTGATCACCGGGAACGCGTTCGGCATCGTCATGGGCGGGATCGGGGTTATCGCGCTGGCGGGGATCGTGGTCAACAACAATATTATCCTGATCGATACGTATAACGATATGCGAAAGAACGGCATGGAGCCGCGCGAGGCCCTTCTGAGGACGGGTGCGCAGAGGTTGCGCCCGGTTCTGCTGACCTCCGTGACCACGGTTCTGGGGCTTATGCCCATGGTTCTGGCAATCAATCTGGATATCGTCAATCAGGATATTTCCATCGGCGCTCCCTCCACGCAGTGGTGGATCCAGCTCTCGAGTTCTATCGCCGGGGGCTTAAGTTTCGCGACCGTGCTGACGCTTTTGCTGACACCGTGTATGCTCATGCTAGGGGAAAAGATGGTCAGCTTGTTTTCCGGCGAGCGGGCAATGCCTGCTTTGCCCCCTGTGATCCGCCGTTTTTTCACGAGGTCGTCGACATGACGCGCTTGAGGCTCCGTTTACTGGTTTGTTGCTGCGCCCCGATCGCCCTCGGCGGGTGCGGTATGGCGGTTACGACCTTCGACAAGCCGGAGCAGTGGACTTCCCTGCCCGCTTCTGAAGATACGGTACAGGCCTATCCCAACGCCGGGTGGGTTGAGGATTTCGGCGATGCGCAGCTTACTGAGGCGGTCAAAATTGCGCTGGCGCATAATTACGACCTGAAACAGGCCGAGATGAATATCGCCATCGCCAAGGGGCACCTTAAAAAGGCCAAGGCGGAGCTTTTCCCGGTTTTGAATCTCAGCGGCCTCGCGCGGCGGAGCGGGTCTCTCGACAGCAGCGACGGCGGGGGCGGGTTTAATTTTTCCGGCGGGAGCGGCTTTTCCAATAATAACTTTTCGGGCGGCGGCGGGTCCACGAGTTACGATCTGACGCTGGACGCCTCGTGGGAGGCCGACGTCTGGGGCCGGGTGCGAGCGGGCAAGAGGGCCGCGCTTTATGAATATTACGCGGCGGAGAACGATTACGAGGCGGCGCGGCAATCGCTGGCCGCCCAGACCGCGCGGGCTTATCTGCTTTCGATTGAGACGGACAAGCAGCTGGCTCTGGCCCGCAGCTTCGAGAATAATCTTCAGGAAACCCTTGATGTTACTCAGGCTTTCTATGACGAAGGGCTGATCTCCTTGCAGGATATTCACCTGGTCAAGACCGACCTTGCGCGGGCGCGGGAGTCGATCCGCAACGCGGAGAGCGCCCATTTAAGCGCCCTGCGGGGCCTTGAGGTTCTTATGGGGCGCTATCCGGCCGCGAAGGCGGCGCATGGGGCGGGGTTCCCCGCCCTGCCCGATCCGGTTCCGGCGGGACTTCCGGCCGATCTTTTGGAGCGGCGGCCCGATCTGATCGCAGCGGAGCGGCGGGTAAATGCGGCGTTCGAGCGCAAGAAACAAGCGGTCACGGCCAAATTGCCGAAAATTTCCCTCACCGGGACGTTCGGAGGCAGCAGCGATGCGTTGCGCAACCTGACCGATCCGGCAAATGTTCTCTGGTCGCTGGCGGGCAATCTGCTTTTCCCGATTTTCAATGCGGGATCGTTGCAGGCGGACGTCGATATCCGCACCGCGGAGCAGGAAGCGGCAGGCGCGGCCTATAATCAGGCGGCGCTGCATGCGTTTTCGGATGTTGAGACCGCGCTCAGCAACGAGCAGCTGTTCCGCGAGCGGGCGAAGGATCTGGACGAGGCGTACGAGAATGCCCAGAAGGCTGAAACCATCGCCAACGCGAATTTCAAGGCAGGGGAGACGGATTTGCTGGACCTCCTGCAGATCAAACGGAACACCATTGCGGTTGAGATCGACCGCATCCGGGGGCAAAGGGAATTGCTGGAGCAGCGGGTTAACCTGCATCTGAGCCTCGGCGGGGCGATCCTGCGACCGGAGTCTCAGGCGCAACCTGAATCGCCGCCAGAATCCAAGGCCCCATAAAAAAACCCGGCATGAACGCCGGGTTTCTCTAAATTCCGTGTCAGCCTTGTCAGCCGCTGTCGGCTTGATCGGCTACGGTCAGTTCCGCCGAAGGACCGGTTTTAAGCGTGTGCGTCGGGCCCTTTTTAACAGCCTGAGCGAAAAGCACCTTTACAGCATTGTCGAACGTACCGCTGATCAGGATATCGCTGTTGAGCTTCACATCGTCCTGCGCCTGCCAGGTCAGGGTGACGTTGGCCTGTTTCGACCAGGAGTCCAGTGTTTCCTTCAGGCTCGAGCCGCGCTTGGCCTCCCAGATTCGAGGCTGGCTCAGCTGCGGCGCGCTTTCATTCGAGGCGGGCTCGGTTTTGGCGCTTTCGAGAGCCGTCTCAGAGGGCGGAGCGGCTTCCGGAGCCGGCGCAACCATCCTGGCCGTCTCTTCAGACTGGGATGCCTTTTCAGAAGATTTCTTCACGGCCTTGTTGGCGGGCTCAAGGGGCTTGGACTCGCCGGGGTCCAGAATAACGTTGCGGGACTTGGAGACTTTCTTAGCTTTGGGTTCCGGCTGGGGCTCGGCTTTCGCCTCCTCTACAGCTTCTAAAGGCGCAGGAGCGGGGGCAGTCTGTTGTTCAGCCGCTTCAGCGATTTCGGCTTCGTCCTGTACGGCCTTGGCTTCCTTGGCTATTTTCTTGGCTTCGCTTTCGGATACAGGCTCAAGCTTGAGTTCCTCGGCGGCAGCCTGCTGTTCTGCCGGCGCGGATTCCAGAGCGGGCAAAGGCTCAAGCGACGCGCCCTGATCCGGCTGAGCCACAGGCTCAGGCATTGCGGGGGCGTTCTTCGAGAGAATCTTTACAACGTTTCCGCTAATCGCGGCCTCAAGATTCAGAGGGCGGATCATGTCGTTCAAAACCTGATCCCACGGCTTACCGCCTTCCCAAGACACGAGATGCCCGGCATTCACGCCTTTGCCGAAGGAGAAGGCGTATTGAGCGGGCACAACCTGTTGCAGGGCCAGTGCGAGCGGCATGTCGGAGCCGAAGCCTTCAAGGACTTCATAGCCGCCTTGCCAGTTGATCTGTTCGGGCTCGGACGCGGCGACATTTGCTTCCACCGGAGGCGTAGCCTGACCGCCTTCGAGCGGATAAGGGTTGATACTCAAGCCCGCAGGCGCCGGTTCGGGAGCAGCTTCGGCGGCCGGAGCAGGCAGGATTGCATCCTGACCCTGATGGGTTTCTGTGAGGGGGAAAGGCTCCGGCGCGGTGTTATTGGCCGAGTCATCAGGCGTTACAGGCGCACTCATGACGACGGGCGCCTGGGGTTCGGGCTGCTGTTCGCGCGGCGGAGAGATTTCAATCACTTTGATTTTGTTGGATTGCTGCGGCTCGGGCTGCGCGGCGGGTGCCTCATCGGCAGGCACTTCGAAATCACCGACTTCGGGCAACGCACTGGAGTCCATGGGAATCTGAGAAGGCGCAGAGGGCGGTGGCAGCGGGGCCGGCGCACTTTTTTCAGGCGGCGTCCATTCAAAACCGGCGAAGGCGGGCGTTGTGACCGCACTCAGTGAGAGCGCCATTACGGCGAGGCTGGCGGAGGACAGAAAGCTGTTTTTCCTGATAAGCATGTGTTCGTTCCCAAATATGTAAAGACAGACCCCCTGCGCGATGCGGTACCCAAAAACGCTACGGCGACAGGCCAAGTTATGAGAGAATATCGCTAAATGTTTGAAAAAACAAGCTTCAAGACGTGGAACTTAAGGTCAGGGAGGCAGACGGGCCGAAAGCGCCAAAAATATAGTTAAGCCACAGTAAAATATAGACAATTACCCACTGTCGATAAAATGGTGGCGGTTTGATGAGAGGTGGCCCGGTCTCTCGCGGCCCACGATCCAAGCCCGAAACGCCCTGATCGCCGCAGGAAAAGACAGGCCTTTATTTTCTAAAAAGCGGAAGATGTAAAAGACCATAAACGAGATGATAATCGTGGACCAGCGCAAATAAATCAGCCAAACCGGAATCAGAAAAGCCACACGACCGTCAAAACTTAGGAAACGAATCGTGCGCATACTGTCGCGCCAGTGCCAGTTCACCTTTGCTTCCAGGTTCTCTAGCTCTTTTACCATTTTGACTCCGACGTTTAGGGACTGTGACCCAGTTTACAAAAAAATGCGGGCGCGAGGAACCTGAAAAAAAATCAGCCGGAGCCCGTGCTGGACGAAAGCAGCAGATAAGAACGGCGATCAATCAATCCGGCTTCGAATGCGATTTCCGCAGATTTCTGCATGGAGCGACCGTATTGGTTAATCATGCGCTGAATCTCATTCGGCCATTTCGTAAAATGCATGTCCATTAATTTTTCGCGCACATCGTCGGGGAACTGCATCCATTCACGCACACCGCAACGACCGCCGCCGACGCGCGGCACAAGCGCCTGGGTTACGATCAGGCGAAGTGTTTCCATAAGGGCGACTGCCCGCTCTTCGCGCTCGCTGATGTCGTAGGTGGACAGCATACGGGAGACGGTATTCGCCACGCCGAGCGTGTGGGTCGTGGTATAAACCGCGTGTCCGGTTTGCGCAGCCTCGATGGTGGCGCTGATCGTTTCGCGGTCACGGGCCTCACCGACCAGAATCACTTCCGGCTTGCGGCGCAGCGCATTTCGAATTCCGTGAGAAAAGCTGGGCAGGTGGCGCGGGATTTCGGTTTGGGAAACCAGCGAACGCGGGCTATGGATGCTGTCGTAGACGTATTCGATCGGCGCTTCATAGGTCAGCATCTTACCGCATCCTTTCGGGCGCTCCAGCAACATGCGGTTCCCGGCCGCCAGAAGTGTGGTTTTACCCGATCCGGTCGGGCCGGTGATGACGACGACCCCCTGACGCGGCGCCCAGGCATCGATGATTTCCTTTTCGATATTGAGGTCCTTCATGCTCGGCGGTTCGCTGGGCAGAGAACGCATGGTGATCTGCGCCGCATCACGTCCGCGGGACAGAACGGCCGTGATATTTACCCGGAAGCGGATCCGCGTGTATCGGTCGGGGCGGATTTCATAGGATACGTCCAGGTCCTTTGCGGATGCAAGGCGGGCGCGGGCCTCCGGGCCGTATAGCTTTTGCAGGAATATGCCCATGTCAGCCGCATCGAGTTCACGGAACGTCGCCGGGTAGAGAACGCCGTGGATCTCATTGTAGACCGGACGATCGCTCTGGATGGTAATGTCGGATGAATTTTGCTTAACGCACCAAAGAAGGAACTTGTCGACCTCCTCTTCCGTGAACCGGTTGGGTTCATCGGGCCAGGTTTGGGCGAAGTTGTCTTCCTTTTTAAGGAGGCTTACCGGTTTGCGGGCTTCCACTGATCGGCTCCCGTTACAAACTCCGGTACTCCAGTGATTTGAACGGCACGATCACCAACTCTCATTTCTTCGCCGCCACCTGTTACGCCGCGGTCAACCTGCAACGCGTAAGGGGGGGACACCATGCCTTGAGCCAGTAACAGCTTGTAGCGCACCATGCCTTCGAAGTCGAGCGTCAGGCGGCTGAGATCGTCATTGAAAATCTCATCGGCCTGTTCATAACCCAGTTTCCAGCCCTGACGGACGTATTGTTCCCAGATTTCGCGCTCATCTTCGTCTTTAGGCACCAGAAGAGCCGGGGGCGGGGTGACTTCACCCCATTCGCGCTCCAGATACTGGCGCCAGTCGCGGGGAGTCGATACGATACGGGCGTTTTTTATAATGTTGTAAATCCTGTCGGATACGGCAGCTTCCTGACCCGAGAAATCGACGATCACGGCATTCATCGCCTCGGTCACGATCGGCGGCTCGATCATGAACCCCGAAGGGGCCGCAATCAGCAGATTTCTGAAGTCGTAGACTTTATCCAGGTAGCGTGAGCGCTGATCAAGATTTTTGCGGATTTCCCATGTTCTTTTGGCCAAACCTCCACGGGCGCCAAACGAAAGGGCCGCTTCCTTGAGCGCATCAAGACGGATGTCTATAGGAAGAGCACTTTTTTCTTCTCCCTCTTTTTCAGGGACGTCGTAACCGAGAATCTCTTCGATATCCGCGGGCTCCTCGTCCGGACCGCTCAGGGGCGTTTCATCGTCAACCGGCAAAATCGCGTGAGCGGGCTGCGCAAGATGAATTGTTGCGAGCAGAAGAAGGAGGGCACAAGCGCCGATCTTGAGAGTGTTACGCATCGGTCAATACCCTTTCCTTAGCCGCCGAGACCAGCATTGGGAGCATAGTAAATTTCAACCATACGGCTCTTGGCATCCACTCTCACGTCGCCGCGCATGCCGAGCTGGAGCCCGATATCACGCAAGGAATCTACGACGCGGCGGTTTTCAACATCAAGCGATACGACGACCGGCGTGCTGGGCGTGTTACCGAGGACAAGGAAGCCATACCCGGCGCGATCAGCCAATGTCTTGGCGATGGGCTCAATCGGGCCGACCCAGTTGACCGTTACGGCGCGCGCCAATTCGGGCGGTACGTTGTCGATCGGCGAAAGCGTCGTTGCCGGGGTTCTCGCCCGCTCAACCGCCGCCAGAGTTTCCAGAGCCGCCGAGGCGCGGTCTGCGCTTTCGGCCAGCATGGCCGTTACCTTATCAGGCGAAGCGACGAGTTGGGGACTGCCTCCGCTGAAGGCCGCCTTGCTCGAAGAGGAGCCGCAACCAGTGACGAAAGCCAGACTGAACAAGAGCGGGAGAAAGAGCTGTTTACGTGACATAACTTTAAAAACCCTAATAAGACACTTT
>JAANMY010001758.1_pt1 | contig 22979 bp, 19 predicted proteins | sample 7279691 | NCBI WGS metagenome assembly JAANMY01 (sample SAMN14094543, study PRJNA606508) | bioreactor metagenome | isolation source: A lab-scale SPAN reactor treating ammonium-rich wastewater day 388 | place: Ireland: Galway | collected 2018-02-07
AAATGTCTGAGCTTTATCCGGATTTCTTTGCCAGAATATATTCACTGTTTCAAACCCGTTAAACATATTCCGGAAATTCATGTTTAAGCTTCCGTTGAGGGAAAATTTCTCGCTTTTATCGTTTCCGAATCCGATAACTCCATCAAAAGAATTCGATTTCCTTTTCTGCATGAACAGGAAAATTTGGGTCGAATCTTTGGTGAAAAGGGTTTGCGGTGGTTTGTCCAACAAAATAAAGTGATGATTTTGCAGAGATTGATTAATCTGAATTAAGTTTTTGTCGTCGTAAACCTTTCCCTGGAAGTCTTTATTTAGATTTTTTATAAATCGTTTCGGTACTTTCTCGTAACCATTAATCACGAAGCGGTCAATTTTTCTCTGATCACCTTCGACGACTGTAATTTCTACCTGAGGAATGTTGTTTTTCATACCTAGGAACTTAGATTTAACCCTGTTAAAAGCAAAACCTTTATTCCTGTAGTCATCATTGATTTTGTTCTTTAGTGAATCTAAATTCTCAGTGTAAAATTCTGATTTGAGTCTGGATGATTGCGCGATATCCTCAGCGATCCAAACTACTGCTTCATTAAAATTTATGCCTTTGTCAAAATAAATTTCAATTTTACGGTCTCCTTTAATTACATTTTTAAGTTCTGTGAGATAGTAGTTGTTTTGGGAAAGGGAATCCAGAAACTTTACAGCAGCCAAAGAGTCTTTAACCAGCGTTTTTTTGTTATTCTGTACATCAATAAGCCAATATTCTTTCTGCTGCGCACGCACAAAAAAACATAGAAATAGGAGGATTATTTGGAATAATGATTTCAATAAAGAAGTTTAAAATTGGAACTCAATTTACGTAAGTTTATTATACAGAGAAAATATATTTTTTGGAGATGAATGCATGCGTTTTTTCGATCTCTATCATATATAGTTGGGTTTATGCTGGCTTTTGGTTTCGGGCTAAAAATTAATTCTTTACCTTTATTGCTTCAATCAATTGTGTAGAATCCATCTTGTTATCACCGTGTTTTTATGAAGAAAATAGGTTTGTTTTTCGGAAGTTTCAATCCCATTCATATTGGTCATTTAATTTTGGCGAACTACATTCTCGAAAATTCTGATATGGATGAACTTTGGTTTGTTGTAAGCCCTCAGAATCCTTTTAAAGACAAAAAATCGCTGCTCAAAGATCATAACCGCCTAGATATGGTGCAGTTGGCCATTAAAAATTATCCGAATATGAGAGCGTCCAGTGTAGAGTTCTCATTACCTAAACCCAGCTATACGATTGACACGCTTACTTATCTTCATGAAAAATATCCCGATTATTCATTTTCACTGATGATGGGCGAAGACAATCTGAACGGCCTCGCAAAATGGAAGAATTCTGAAAATTTAATAGCAAATCATCAGATTATTGTTTATCCGCGCGCTTTTGAAGGGGAGAAAAAAGATCATGAGTATTTGCAACACGAAAATATCTCGCTAATTAAGGCTCCGGTGATCGAGATTTCAGCTACAGAGATCCGGAGTATGATAAAAGCAGGAAAAAATGTGAGACCAATGCTGCCGCCGGAAGTTTTTGAATATCTCGACGGAAGCGCATTTTATAAATAGAAAGAGACCAATACAGTAAGAAATTATGAACATCATAGAAAATTTTTTCGCTAAATATCCTCAGGATAAAATCGTGAAATGGTTTAAGCAGGTATGTCTTGCGGAAGCAATTTCATGGTTTTTCCTCTTCTCGGCCATGGTATGGATCAGATACGACAGAGAAGGAATTCTGCCTACGATTTATATTATAATTGTTGGCAACATTCACGGATTGTTTTTTACGCTTTATCTGATGCTGCTGCTGCCTGCAAGAAAAATTTTTGAGTGGGATGACGAGGATACCGTCTTCGCATTATTGGCTGCTTTCTTTCCTTTTGCAACGATCTGGGCCGATAAAAAGCTTGGTAAATTTAACAGAGAAGAAAATTAATATTTGCAAAAATAAGGAGATCATGTAAAGTGGAAGTTAGCTTCCACTTTTTTTATGTGTCATGTAACAAATACATCTTTCCTGTTGTCTTATTGGTAGACAGTAAAATCCTTGCTAAAATTATTTAACTGATAATCAAAACGTTAAAACCGCTCTTTATTTTATTTTACTACTTTGCATTGCATATTACTAAAATAAATATATATCTTTGCAATACAAAAAACTAAAAGCTCAAAAAACTAATAATCAATTAAGAAAGGAGGAGGAAAAAAACTATTCATTATTGAACTGATAACCAAATCAGAAACTAATAACCAAAATCTTCCTTCTTTCTTTTTAAAATTTAACCATGAAAAAACTCATTATTTCACTTTCACTTCTTACAGGAATCATAACCTTCGGTCAGGCCACATCAAAAACGGATACTGCAAAAGTGCAGAATATACAGGAAGTTCTGATGACTAAGAAAGTCTTCAAAAAAGAAAGCGACCGGTTCGTCTATGACATTTCAAACGCACCTGTTGCTAAAGGAAATACGACGTTTGATATTCTTAAGCAGACACCACTTATTTCCAGCACTGATGAGAGCACCCTAAAAATTGCTGGTAAAAACAATGCTGTAATTTATATAGATGGAAGAAAATCGAATATGGATGCGCAATCTCTGGTTCAGTTTCTTAAAAATACACCAGCTGAAAATATTCAGAAAATAGAAGTTATTACAATGCCGGGAAGTGAATTTCAGGTGGATGCTTCGGACGGAATCATCAATATTGTAATGAAGAAAAAAATGACTAACGGTCTTAACGGGAACATGAGGATGGCGAGTACTGCAAATATTTACAGTGACAACTCAGCCAGTTTTTCAGCAAATTACCGAAAGGATAAGTTGGGAGTATCCGCCAATCTATCAGGCGGCGAAAATATAAGAGCCCAGTCCTACATTTTGAAAAACGGAAACAGTAAAGCCACTAACGAGTCTGTAGGAGACATTGTTGATCCTAACCAAAATCTCGGTGGATATCTGAATATCGATTATCAACTGACCGAAAGATCCAATGTAGCGCTAACCTGGAATACCTGGGCAAACAAGAGTTATAATTCTACTGTAGACCTTTTTAATACCATTAGAACTCTGGAAGATAATATTTGGAAGACCAATTATACCCGGTCCAAAAATAAAGAAGATGCCCGCTCGTACAATAACAGTCTGAATCTGAATTATGAACTGAAAACCGACAGCCTGGGAAGTAAACTTAATTTGAACGCAGCATACTTAAATTATAAGAGATTCCAGACGACTGAAAACAATACTTTTGTTTCCACGGCAAACGGAACAGATCTGTATAAATCTAAATATGTTGAACAAAATCTTCCCCAATTGATTGACAATTTTTCCGGAATGGCAGACTATATTCAGAAGTTCAACAAAGATCTCACCATTTCTGTAGGAGGAAATTACAACAAAACCAAAACGGATAATGATACCAAAAGTGTTACTTCAATATTAAATGAAGACGAATCTTTAGCCGTGCTTTACGATGAGAACGGAATTTTATTAGATAATCCTAAAAATGAACCGAACCATTTTCTTTACGACGAAAATATCTATGGCATTTATCTTACTGTTGAAAAAAAGTTCTCCGACAAATTCTCCGGAAAGGCGGGTACACGTTATGAAATTACCAAAAGTGTGGGAACCTCCGACAATGCACAGGATATAAACCTGAGACGTATCGAACGTAATTACAGTAATGTCTTGCCTTACGTAAGTCTCAATTATGCGATCAACGATAACAATAATCTTTCATACGCATTTTCCAGCAGAATGAGAAGGCCAAGTTTCTGGGAGATTAATCCGGTGAAAAATATTCTTACCGAGAACAATTATGTCCAGAACAATCCGTTTGTAAAGGCTTCTTCATCTTATAATCATGAACTTACTTATATGTTCAAGAATTCTTATTTTCTTATTTTAAATCACTCTCTGCAAAAAGATGTCATCACGCAGGTTCCGTTGCAGGGAATTCCGGTTCGTGCCGATGGTGAGGAAGAAACGCGGAATCAACTCCGCTATATCCGGACCAATTTTGGCGATAAGCAGGAACTGTCGGCAATGTTCGGTATTCAGAAGGCTTTCTTCAAACAGGCATGGACTACTAATTTTAATATTGGCGTTCAGCATAATAGAAATAAAGGAAGCTTAAGTGTAGACCCTACAACCGGAGATATTTTTCCGCTGTACACGAACAACACGAACTCAACCAGTTTTGTTGTACAAACCAACAATAATATCCGGTTAGATCAAAAGAAAACCTGGTTTGCAGGAATAAACTTTTTTTATGTTGATCAGCAGCAGATTGAACTCGGAATGCTGAAAGATTTTGCAAGTCTTGATCTGAGTATAAAAAAGACATGGAATGCCTGGACTTTTACTGTGAACTTAAATGATATCCTGAAAACAAATATTGTTGAAGTTGAAGATTATCAGCAGAACGGGAACTATAATTATGTACAGAACAATATGTACAGACAAAGTGTAGGTGCAAGTATCGTTTACAATTTCGGAAACCAGAAGGTGAAAAAAGTAAGAAATATCGAGAATGCATCAGATGAAATAAAGTCCAGAACAAGATAAATTTTTTCTAAACTCAATTATATTTTCACAAGAAATCCCCGGAATTTTTTCCGGGGATTTTTTATTGAACCATTTTATTAATTACTCTTCGGCAAAAATACTTCCGCCAACATGCATCTTGCGCTTCCGCCGCCATTTGTTTCAATTGTATTCAAATCTGAATGGATGATCTCGCAATATTTCTCTATAGCTGATATCTGTTCCGCAGTTAGGGATTTATAAGCGCTTAAGCTCATTACCAAAAATTTATCACCGTTGTTATTTTGTACCTGAAGCATATTACCTGCGAACTGTTGCAGCTGATCTTCGGAGATTTCAATGATTTCCTTTCCGGTGGATTTTATCACTTCCTGAACTTTTTCGCATTCCAGTTCATCATCAATACATTCCAGGCAAATAACCACAAATTTATCGGCTACACACATCATTACATTCGTATGATAAATTGGCAGCCTTTCGCCACCTGCATTTTGATAAGAATGAAAAACTACCGGCCGGAACCCAAATTTACTGCAAAACTGTCGGAAAAGTTCCTCATCCAACCTCAGTGAAACCGAACCGTACGCAATTTTATGGTCATGATCGAAAATCATGCTTCCGGTTCCTTCCAGAAATTTTTCCTGATTTTCAAAATGGGATAAATCATCGATTTCTGAAATTTCAAAACCATTATCTTTAAGGATTTCTAAAATATCAGTGCGGCGTTCAACTCTTCTGTTTGGCGCAAACATCGGGTACAGAACAACTTTGCCGTCGTTATGAAAACTTACCCAGTTGTTTGGGAAAATTGAATCGGGAGAGTGTGGCTCCAAGGTATCTTTTACTGTAATAACATGAACTCCTTTACTCTTTAATTTAGCAACAAAATTGTTGAATTCCTGCAGTGCTTTGGTCTGGATGTCAGCATCTTTCTGCTCGATCTGAAAGTAATTATTTTCCGCTGTCTGGGAATTATATCCGAAAGCGACAGGTTCTACCATCAGAATGGTGCTGGCTGTTTGCATAAAATAGGGTTTTTATTAGTATTGATCTGCTATTGAACAAAAATACTTAAATTTATAGATATAAAAAATCCATGTTAGAAATTGCCTGTTTTGAAATCACTTCTGCTGAAACTGCCTTGAAGTCAGTTGCCGACCGCATCGAATTTTGCGCTGATATCGCGCTTGGCGGAACTACTCCCGATTTCTATGAATTCCTTCACCTCAAAAGAACTTTTAATACTCCGGTTTATGTAATGATCAGGCCAAAAGGAGGTTCGTTTTTTTATTCCGATGCCGAATTTACAGCAATGAAAAGCAGTATCATTACTTTCAGGGAAGCGGGAGCTGACGGTTTTGTATTTGGAGTTTTAAATGCGCACAGCGAAATTGATGAAGAAAAAAATGAAGAACTTCTTACGCTTGCCGGCCATATTCCCTGCACTTTTCACCGGGCTTTTGACCGGACACCGGATCTGGAAAAATCCATTCAGACTTTAATCAGGCTCGGTTTTAAAACAGTTTTAACTTCAGGCGGAAAACCCACGGCGATCGAAGGGAAGGAAAACCTTAAAAAACTGATAAAAAAATATGGTGACCAGATTGAAATCCTGATTGGCGGCGGGGTGCGCTCAGAAAATATTTCGGAACTGAAGGAATTTACCGGCGGAACAAGTTTTCATTCCTCCGCAATTTTAAAGTACGACAGTTTTGCAAGTGATGACGAAATTAAGAAGCTTAAGATGCTGAGTTCATAGCAGGTTGGTATTTATTCCCGGGCAAGAGGTAGGGTAGAGCAACGTAGCAGTCCTCCCATCTTGGATATTTCGCGGTACGGAATTTCCTCCACCGTCATCCCCCATTCACTTCGAAGATGATTGTTCATTCTGGTAAATGACGTATCTGAGACAACAATATCTTCGGAAATCGAAAAGATGTTAGGATTCATTTCGAACATTTCCTGCTTCGTAACATGGAAACAGTTTTCTTCTCCGAAAATGTCTATCAGAAGCCTGCAATCACTTTCATCCACAAAGCCGTCTTTATAGATGATACATTTATCTTTCCCAACCGGATTGAAAGTGCAATCCAGATGTAAAATTCCCTGGAAAGGATCAGTATCGTTTTTCTTAAGTTCAAGATCTATGATTCTTTTCTTTGGGAAATATTCTTTAAGGATTTCAATCGCATATTCGTTGGTTCTGGCGGTTTTAAAGTTTCTGTAATCTTCAGAAAAGCATGTTCCTATGAACAGAAAATCATTCCACACAATCACGTCACCACCTTCAATATGCGCGGTGTCCGGCAGATTTATAATTTTCTTCCAGCCGACTCTTGCAAATATTTTACGGTACGCATCCTGTTCATCGTATCTGTCTTGAATGATATTTGAGATAATCATTTTATCCTCAATAACAAAGGCAACATCGCGGGCAAAAACCTGATTGTAATTCTCAATAAGATGAGGGCGATAAACTTCCACGCCGTGTTTCAAAAGCACTTTCTCAAACTCGGTCATCTCATGAACAATATCCTGTTCCTGAGGATAAATGCCGTTTTGTATCGAGTGATAAGACTTCGCATCGAAGCTCTCTTCTAGGGAATGTGGAGCGCCAATGGAATTTGGCATTCCGAGTACAACAGATTTAAGTTTTGAAGTTTCGTTATGGATATTGAGTTTCATAGTAAAATGTGATGGTCCCAAATTTAAACAATCGGTTTGACTTAAGAAAATTTTTGATTCCTGTACATATCATACTAATCTAAAGAGTACTCGCTCAGTGTGACAGAATGTCATTTCTTAACTTCAGCATAAAATTTGCATCAAATATGAAAATATAATTAAAATCTTATAATTGTTGTTAATCTTTAGTTAAAACTGAAACAGACCGCTTTTCGTCAATACTTATTAAGTGTTAAATTTGAAGCAATAACCAAATAAGAAAAATATTTAAATAATTTATGAAGATGACAGATACCCTGAAAAAACTTATTCCCTACGCTGTTGTTGGGGTAATCTCCGGAGCAACAACTTTCGGAGCTATCAATTATTTCAATGTGCAGAATGAGGATTCGCAGTTCTCTTATTTCGCACCCAAAAACAGCGATGCAAAGTATGCATCGTTTAATATGACCGGAGTTGGAGATGACTTTGTAAAAGCATCAAAAATGACTGTTCCGGCGGTGGTAAGTATTAAGAATTATTCAAATAGAACCTCTCAACGAAGCGAACAGGATTTGTTTGATCAGTTCTTCGGCAATCCGTTTGGTGGGCAGCCCAAACAGCAGCAGGTTCCAAAAGACATGCCTTCCGGAATGGGTTCCGGAGTAATTATCTCACCAGACGGTTATATTATTTCTAATAACCACGTAATTGCGGGGGCTACTAAACTGGAAGTGGTGCTTTCAAACAAAAAATCATATGTTGCAAATCTAGTTGGGACTGATCCGACTACAGATATCGCACTTCTGAAAATTGAAGAAAAAGGCTTGCCTTACCTGAATTTTGCCAATTCTGATAATGTGGAAGTTGGGCAGTGGGTTCTGGCAGTTGGAAATCCGATGGGTCTGAATTCTACCGTAACTGCGGGTATTGTTTCTGCGAAAGGTAGAAGTATTGATCTTTTAAGCCAGCAGTCCAGAACACCGATTGAAAGTTTTATCCAAACCGATGCAGCAATTAATCCCGGAAACTCCGGAGGTGCACTGGTAAATCCAAATGGTGAGCTTATTGGTATTAACTCCGCGATCTCATCAAAAACCGGGTATTACGAAGGTTATGGTTTTGCAGTGCCTTCGAATCTTGCGAGAAAGGTAGTGGAAGATATTAAGCAATTCGGTTTGGTTCAAAGAGGATTTTTAGGAGTTGAGACTCTGGATCTTTCTGACCAGAGACAGGTTGCCAATTACAATCAGCAAAGAAAAACCAATCTCAAAGCTGGCGAAGGTGTCTATATTATTAATGTTTCTGAAAAAGGAGGTGCCGAAAGTGCAGGTCTGAGATCCGGAGATATCATTACAAAAGTTGACAACACCACAGTATCTAGCTATTACGATCTGTCGTTCGCCGTTGGAAGCCGCAGACCGGGAGATAAGGTAGCAGTAACTTACCTTAGAAATGGCAAATCGAACACCGTAAATGTTACGCTGCGTGACCAAAAAGGAGGAACATCTTTCAGAAGTAAGGCAGATTTAACAGTTACTGAAAAAATAGGATCAGATTTTGAACCTTTAAGCGAACGATTTAAAACAGATTACGGTTTAAACAGCGGAGTAATTGCCAAGAATGTAGCTGAAGGAAGCGAAATGGCAAAGATCGGTGTTGTAGATAATTATATCGTTATTGAAGTTAATGGTAAACCGGTAAATTCCCAGAAGGATATTGAAAAAATTCTGCAGGGATACAGTGGAAACGTACAGGTGAAATATGTTGATGAATACGGAAGAATTACCACAAGAGGCTTTAAAATGCCCTAATTAAATAGTAAAATAAAAAACGCAACTTGATTAAGTTGCGTTTTTTTTGTGCTGTAGTTTTTTTAATCTTTTCTTTTTCCGTTCATAAATCACTTCTGTAATTTTACCTCCAATCCATGAAAAAGGGAAGAAAGTCAAAAAGATTAAGATCTTATAAAAGGTAGGATGGTAAGGGAAAATAATAATATCGAGCATTGCGATGAAAAGCAGAATAAAACCGATTAATATCGCGTAAGCCACTTTCGCATATTTTACGATGATTGCTGTAATTACTCCGCCAACAGTTGCAGCAATTCCCGATGAAATCAGGAGTGCAACATAAAAGTAGGGTTTGTTTTTCATCGCTTGCAGAAGCTGTTCCCAATGACCGAATGGAGCATACTCATCATAGGTAATCCATGATGAATTCAGTCTTACACCCAAAGAAATTATGAGCGCTGCAACAGCGAGACCTACTAAAACCGCAATGGTGTTCCGAATGAAATTCATTTAAAACTAATGTGCAATCATTGAAATTTCAATATCAACATTTTTTGGAAGACACGAAACCTGTACAGTTTCTCTTGCCGGATAACTTTCAGCATCCAGGTACGAGGCATAAATATCATTCATTACCGCAAAATCATCCATGTTTTTAAGGAAAATAGTAGCTTTTACCACATTTTTAAAAGTCAAACCTGCTTCTGTTAAGATCGCCTCAAGATTTTTCATCACTTGATGAGTCTCTTTTTCAATGCCTTCTTCAAGTTTACCTGTTTGGGGATTCAGTGGAATCTGCCCGGAAATGTATAAAACTCCGTTGGCAAAATTAGCCTGCGAATAAGGGCCAATTGCGGCGGGAGCTTCAGAAGTAGAAATTATTTTTTTCATAACAATAATATTGGCAAATATAAAACTAATGTTTAAACCTTTAAAATTTAGAAGGGAGCATTTGGTTGGGTAAAACTACGGTCCTTATATTTCAGGGCGTCGCGAAGGATATTCGCCTTGATTCCGATAAAGAAATCGTAGACTTTATACTGTCCATAAGGGATCCAGTTAAAATTGATGGTAAAACTTCGCTGATCTCGCGAAAAACCAAGCTGCGTATTCGCAATTTCTTTTGAAATCACATCGTAATACAGGTTTCCGGTAATATTCCAGAATGGAGTAAGCTTTATACTTCCATCTAACCCCACGGAAGCCATTTTATTCCCAAAACGGGTCAGACTTCTGGTATAACTGTACTGAGCATTAATGTTTAAGGTCCAGGGCTGGCTGAACCGCGCATAATTATCATCATCAAAATAATAATCCTCGTTGCGGATTTCTCCTTTTTTGTTGTACTTTTTAGAAAGGTCTTCTTTGTCTTTCTTTTGGAATATTTCGCTGCTCAAAGGGTAAGAAAGCTGGGCATTGAAACCCTGAACACTAAAGCGCCCAAAATTTTCGGTCCGGATTCCGGTGTCCTCACCAGGTGCGAAAATAACTTGGTAAGGTTCCAGATTTAATCCGGTATTGATATTAAGTTTTTCGAATACTGTGGTTTGTCCGCTAAAACTGAAGATCGACCATTTATGCGTCGGCGCTGCGAAATTGTAATTGGTGTTGAAATTTAAACTTTCGAAGATCTTAATCTTTTTGATGCCTGTAGAATCTTTTTTAGAACGTACTTTCATCTCCAAATTATTGTTCACCGAAAAACTCAGTGCCTGAACAAGCCCCGAATTTGGTGATCCAATGATTCCGCGGTCAAAAATAGAGTAAGGAGTCATCTCACCACGGTCATTAGCGTAATTTTTATAATAGCCGAAACCTGGAGCTGAAAAATCCGGAGAGTAGCTGAAACCAATTTGCGGCGTCAACATGTGACGGATTGCCTGGATTGACGAATTTTTCTTAAAGTTCAGCATTCCGTAAAGCACAGTCTGCAAGCTTGCACCAGTGGAAAATGAAGAATAGCCGGCAATCTTTTTATTCAGAATATCATCAACACGGTTGGTTATTGGGTTGTAACTTCTTGTCAGCGTTTTTGTCGTTAAAGCATTGTCGACATTAGCAGAAAGCGAGAAGGTAAAATACTTGGCAATCGTTGTATTGGTGCCCAAAGTAATATTGTTTTTCAGGCCGGTCTGCATTTTATCCCACATGGTTTGGGTGAAAAGTTCGCCTTCGTTGGTCTGTACATAATTATTAAAATTGAGACCTGTATTTACTGTAATGTTTTCCAAAAGACCCTGCCTTACGCCCGTTTTAGGTTTAAATAAGTAGAACTGATTGATTGCGACATTCAGTACCGGCAGTTTTAAATCTGCCAACCCTGTAGAAAAATTCTGGGAGTAAGATGACGTTCCTGTGATTGTAATCGGAAGCGTGAGAAACCTTTTAACTACACTTACACTGGAGTTTTGCTGTGCATTGAGATTGTTTTGGTTGAACGCGTAATTATTGTTTACGGTATTGTTATAAAATTTATTACTTACTACATCAACCGATGCCGAAAAAGTAAGAAATGGATTAGCTTTACTGTCCTGCTGATGGCGCCACGCAATCCTGTAAGTACGGCTTTTGGAATAATCTGATAAACCTTTGATTCCACGCACGGTGTTTCCTACATCTGCCGAAAAGTTACCCGAGTAGCGGTAGTTTTTCTTGTAATTCATTTCCGGCCGGAGATTCCAGCTTCCTTTAGTATAAATATCTGCAAGGATTTTCAGGTCAAAATGTTCGCCGATCGGTTGATAGTATCCCAGGGAATTCAGGAAAAACCCGACATCTTCTCTTTCTCCAAAACTCGGAATCAGAATTCCCGCACTTCGTTTATCGGAGAAAGGTAATATCGCAAAAGGCATAATGAGTGGAGTAGGAACCTGCTCAATATACATTTGAATCGGCCCGGTAATCACCTGTGATTTGTCTTTTCCTTTAATCAGTTTAATGTTTGGCGCGAGCAGATAATAATCCGCGATTGTGTCTTTTTTCTTGATGAAGTATTCGTCGGTTGTATATTTTCCGCGACGCATGAAGAAAACAGAATCGTTGTATTTCTTGGTCTTTTCGGCGATAATGACGCCTTCGCTTTCTTCAGTTCTTGCGTTGAAGGCAATTGCCTGGCGGGTTTTGATGTTGTAAGTAAACTCGTCGTATTCGTATTTTTTACCGCCCTGTACCGCAACCGCAGGATTCTTAATTCTTCCTAAAGAATCGAGTTCACCTCGTGCAAAAATCATCGATTTGTTCCAATCGATCGAAATGTAATCGGCGTCAATCTGCATATCCTGATATTTTACCTGCGCCTTCTTATTAAGATAGGTCATCTTTTTAGGGATATCATTGCGGATGTTGTCGGCTTTTGTTTCTACCACAGCTTCAAGTTGTTCCCTTGGAACAAGAATGGTGTCGGCCTTGCGAATAGTATCATTAACTATCTTATTTTCAGGCAGAATTTGAGCGTTAGAATGTGCTAAAAAACTGTTAAAAATTAGGATAATTAGAATTTGTAATATATTTTTGAAGCCGGTTTTGACCAAAGCGATATTTTCTGTAATTTGTGGTCAAAATTAGCATAATTTTTAAAATGTAATGATGATTGACTATAGTTTTTCTTTTAAAAAATATTTTTTCTTCTTTTTCATCCTTTTTTTCTCAATCACAAGTGCTCAGAAAAAATTCACCGTAGTTTTAGATGCCGGGCATGGGGGATCTGATCATGGTGCAAACCGCAATTATAGTGAAACGGGTACTTTGCGGGAAAAAGACGTAACCCTCGCCATTGTTTTGAAATTGGGCAGAATGCTGGAAAAAAACAAAGACTTTAAAATTATTTACACCCGCAAAATCGATGAGTTCCCGTCGCTTACCGAGAGAACTACTCTGGCAAACAGGAGCAAGGCGGATCTTTTCGTATCAGTACATTGTAATGCGAGTACGAAGACTGCACCGTATGGGACGGAAACATTTGTTCAGGGACCAGATCAGAATAAAACCAACCTGGAGGTGGCAAAGGCAGAGAACGATGTGATTTTTCTGGACGAAAGAGATAGGGAAATGTTTGCTTCCTACGATCCTAAATCGCCCGAATCCTTAATTGCGCTGAAAATTCAGCAAAGCAAGTATTTGGAAAGCAGTCTGCTTTTCGGCAGTTTTGTAGAAGGGAATTTCGTAAAAAAGAACAAAAGATATTCGCGTGGTGTTAAGCAACAGAATTTACACGTTTTAAGGCTTAACGCCATGCCGTCTGTATTGATTGAGACTGGCTTCATCAGCAACTACGATGACGCCATGTATCTGGCTTCCGAAAAAGGACAAACAGAGATTGCAGAAAGTATTTATGATGCGATTATTGATTATAAGAAAGCAATTGACAGAAATGCCACGTCTGCCCCAAAGGTTGAACCGGTGCCTGAGGAAAAACCTCTCAAAAACGATTTCAGAATCCTACTGATGTCTTCGCCTTCGAAGTACAATTCCGGTGATCCTGCGCTGAAAGGGCTTAATTATGTTCTTCCAATTAAGGAGAATGGGCTGTATAAGTATTATTATGGTACTACCAATATGGCATCGGTGCGGGATAATAATCTGAAAACGGCTAGAGATGCAGGGTTTAAGAATGCAACATCAATCTCATTCATTCCTAACCAGAAGCTGGGAATAGGTTATTATACATTAGAAATTGCGGTAAGTCCACAAAAGTTGAGTTCTAACTCAGCAGTGCTCAATACGCTTAAAAATGTGAACCGCGTCAAAGAAAATGGAAGTTTTTATTATACCTACGGAAAATTTTCAAGCTTGGAAGAAGCGGTTAAAGAGCAGAAAGACATAGAGTTGAAGGGTGTAAAAAATACAGTTATTCAAAAAGTAGTGAAATAACGTGCGAAGTAGTCTTGCAGGATTGAAAGTAAATTTATATTTTTGCAGTCCTCAAAACAAAGGCCTATTCGTCTAGTGGTAAGGACTCAAGATTTTCATTCTTGCAACAGGGGTTCGATTCCCCTATAGGCTACAAAAGATGAAAATTTAAAAAAAAAATTAAAAACTATTTGGTGCGATAAAAATATTTTATATCTTTGCACCCACATTTAGGAAACGATATGGCAAATCATAAATCAGCTCTGAAAAGAATCAGACAAAGCGAAAAGAAAAGATTAAGAAACAGATACTATCACAAGACTGCTAGAACAGCTTTGAAAGGTCTGAGAAATGAAGAAGATAAAAAAGTTGCAGCAGAACAGTTGCCGTTAGTGATCTCTTTGTTGGATAAATTGGTGAAGAAAAACATCATCCACAAAAACAAAGCTGCTAACTTGAAAAGTAAATTAACTAAGCACGTTAATAAATTAGCGTAACCTTATAAAAGACGCACGGCCCGTTCGTCTATCGGTTAGGACCTCAGGTTTTCATCCTGGTAAGAGGGGTTCGACTCCCCTACGGGCTACTTAACTTCCGAAATTAATTTTTCGGAAGTTTTTTTATGTTTATATTTGATAAGTTTTTATTTTATGAAGATACTTATACTTAACGGTCCAAATCTTAACCTTCTCGGAACCCGGGAACCTGAAATTTACGGAAATGTTTCTATGGAAGATTATATGAAAGATCTTCAGACTAAATTTCCCCAGCATGAAATACATTATTCTCAGTCTAATGTAGAGGGCGAAATAATTAATGTGATACAGTATGACGATTTCGATGCTTTGATTGTTAATCCGGGAGCATTTACCCATTATTCTTACGCAATTGCTGACTGCCTTAAAAATATTTCAAAACCTAAAGTAGAAGTTCATATCAGCAATCTTTACAAAAGAGAAGAATTCAGGCAAAAGTCGGTTACTGCATCGCATACGGATGGTGTACTGAGTGGTTTCGGGCTGAAAGGATATGAGTTGGCTATTATTAGTCTGGGAAGTTAACTCCTAATAATACATCGCATAAAAATTGAAGTTTATAGCGCTTGCATTATTTTACACTTTATAAGAAGGAATGATTCTTGCAAATCCAAAAGCATAAACTATTATGAAAAAAATGCTTCACCTACTAACTTTTGCTGTACTTGCTTCCTGCGCTAAAGAAAAGGAAACTGTAAAAGTGCAGAACGCTACCGAAAATGTGACTAAGTTTGTGGACAGTTCACGAACTTCTACCATGCAAAATGCTGAATACGCGCCAGCATTTAAAATTATTCCTCTTGATATTGCCCCGGAAAAAGGTCGTTCTGTTTTTACGCAGGATGGCAAAACGCTGTTTTATTTTGACCAAAACTCCAATAAGGGTGTGATTAGGATTGACGGAACGGATCACATACTCGACCGTTTTGATTTCAATGAAAACAATTACACGCTCTATGGCAATGGAGTAGTAATAGAAGCCACTAATGGCGATTTTAAGGAAATGGTGAGCGACTGTCTACATGGTAGCTTCCCAGACGTCAAGATTTCCGTAAACGGTAAAGTTCTCAATCTTGTCAATATCAATCTCCAGGATTGCCCCGCGTACTGATTTTAAATTTCCTCATTATCCGTCCACTGCGATTCATCGAATGACTGGCTGTCTTCCGCAAGAAGTTCGGCTTCACGCTCCAGAGATTCCTTCACAGTAAACGTGATTTTATCTTTCAACTGCTCTTTGGCGAGTTTCCTTACCATCGCTTTATCTATTACCATGAATCTTTTTCCAAGTCTTCTCGCTGCATAGGATCGCATACCTGTAGCTTTCAAGATGTCTACCGCCATATCTACTGCTGTCCCTAAAGTTTCCCTATAAATATTATCAACACCGTTATTATAAAAATCATACGCATCGAGCCTGTTCTTTGCGCGGACAAATATTTTCAGCTGCGGATAATTTTTCCGGGCATATTCCAGAATGAATTTATTTTTTTCAGGATCGTCCAGACATAAAATCAACAAATCGGCAGTTTCTGCACCGGCAGACCTTAGAATTCCTGGTTTAGTGGCATCGCCAAAATAGACCTTAAAATGATTTGATTTCAATAGATTTACCCTTTCGGCATCGTTGTCAAGAACCGTCGCCTGTATTCCGTTTACCCGCAGAAGCCGCCCAACAGTACTTCCGAAATGACCGAAACCTACGATAATTATTTTGCGCTCTTTAATAGGTTCCGTAGTCTCAGGATCATCATTATTTGTAATGAATCGAGGTTCTATCAGTTTCTCATTAATAATGAGTAATACAGGCGTAACACACATTGTAATGGCAGTTATTGCCATGAGCTGGGCGTTGAGTTCGGGATTCAGTAGATATAATTTGGTGGAATAGTTTACCAGTACAAAAGAAAATTCGCCGATCTGAGATAGTGCAAAAGCTACGATTAAGTTCTGATCCAATTTGAGCTTAAAAAATTTACCCACCCCAAACAGGACTGCGAATTTCACGATGAGTACAATTACCGTGGTAGTAAAAATAAACATTGGATCCTTTAGGATTACAAAAAAATTAATGGTCGCGCCCACACTGACAAAAAACACTGCAAGAAGAAGACCTTTGAAAGGCTCAATCTGGCTTTCTAATTCGTGTCGGAATTCACTTGTAGCCAGCATCACTCCGGCGAGAAAAGCTCCAAGCGCGGGGCTCAGACCTACCGATGCCATCAGTTCTGAAACACCGATTACGAGAAACAATGATGAAGCGGTAAGCAATTCATTCATTCCGGATCGTGATACATAGCGTAGAAAAGGCACAAAAACATACCGCCCCAGGATTATGAGAATTAAAACTCCTATAATGATTGAAAAAGGTTGCAGCCAGTCGGGCAAGTATTGCAGCACGATCTCATGTTCATTATCTTCGGGTCTTTTTGCCAAAACGGGTAGAAGCGCCAAAATCGGGATGACCGACATATCCTGAAAAAGCAGGATAGAAAATGATGCTTCGCCGGCATCGGTACGGAAAATGTTCTTTTCTTTTAAAGTCTGAAGTACGATTGCGGTGGATGAAAGCGCAAAGCAGATTGCAGTTACCAAAGCCTGATCTGTTTGCCATTTAGCAAAATAGAAAATCCCAAAAAGAACAATTATTGTAATTAGCATCTGGCTGAGACCCATGCCAATAATTTTCTTCCGGATTTTCCAGAATTTTTTCGGCTCAAACTCTAGGCCTACAATGAAAAGCAGCATAATTACACCGAATTCTGTCGCATGCATAATGTCATCAGAGTCTTTCCCTGTAAGTTTCAAACCGAATGGACCGATGATGATTCCGCCTAGAATAAATCCGATAACCGAGCTGAGTCCCAACTTTCGTACAAGCGGAACCATAATAATCGCAGCACCCAAAAAGATGAGGGCAGTCATTGCCAGTGAATTTTCGCTCATGGTGTACGCAAGGTTTTCCGGATTTCTGTTGTATATTTTGCTAAATCTACCGCTGTTAATTCGTCGGCGTTATGTATCGCCAGTATTTCCTTTACTTCTATGCCGTTTACTTTCAGGGAAAGAATCAGGAATTTCATCAGCTCCGGAACTGTGGTGTTATATAGTCCGTCTGGAGAATAATTTTCTTCTTTGCCACCCAAGGTTACAATTATGAAAGCATCTTTATTCTGTAACGGATGATTCTGCTCTGCCATCCACTTGATATCGAAAACTTCATCAATCCAAAGTTTCAGAAGCGGCGGACAGGTAAACCAAATCAATGGGAAATGAAACACCAACCTTTCATATTCACGGATTCTCTTTCTTTCGCGGAAACTTGCAATATGAAAATCCGGATATTCTTCGTATAAATCTTTGAAATCTACATTTTCAAGATTATCATAAGCTTTTACTAACTCTACATTGGCATGTGAGTATTCAAAATGAGGATGTGCAAAAATGATCAGCGTCTTTTTCACCAACTAATGTTTTTATAAAATTATGAAAAAATAAAAATCATTACTGTTTATCACTGAAAATTATTCTTATTTTTGAGAAATGAAGGCAGTACAAGTCGTTTCAGATCATTACGTTAAAAAATTTCTGGATTTCCCTGCAGCACTTTTTGCTGATGACAAAAACTACATCCGCCCGCTCGATAAAGACATTGAGGCGGTCTTTGATCCAAAAAAAAATAAATTTTTCCGCTTCGGTGAATGTGAAAGATTTCTATTCTACAACGAAAAAAATGAAACGGTTGGTAAATTTGCAGTATTTATCAATAAAAAATATCGCCAGTCACAGCCGACAGGTGGAATAGGTTTTTTCGACTGTATCAATGATCAGAACACCGCAGATTTTATGTTTGATTTTGCTAAAAAACGCCTTCAGGAAAAAGGAATGGAAGCGATGGACGGACCGATTAATTTCGGAGAGCGCGACCAATTTTGGGGTCTCTTGATCGATGGATTTTCGGAGCCGTTGTATGCAATGAACTATAATGCACCTTATTACCAGGAACTTTTTGAGAATTATGGTTTCAAAATCTATTTTAATCAGTTGTGTTTCGGCAGAAAAATTCATGCACCTGTAAGTGAAAATTTTGTCCGTATGCATGAGAGAATTTCAAAAAACCCCGCCATTTCCGCCAGAAGAATGAAGGTGAATGAGCTGGAAAAATTTGCTGCGGATTTTACGGAAGTTTATAACAGAGCCTGGGCCAGTCACGGAGAAGGCAAACAACTTACCAAGGTACATACACTAAAACTTTTTACGACACTTAAGCCTGTAATTAATGAGCATATTTCCTGGTTTATTTACGAAAATGAAAAACCAATTGCAATGTGGATGAATATTCCCGACCTGAATCAATGGTTTAAATTTCTCGACGGAAAATTTGGGTTATGGCAAAAACTGAAATTTTTGTGGGTGAAGAAATTCAAAACCAACAAAAAAATGGTAGGGTTGGTTTTTGGGATCGTTCCGGAATGGCAACGCAAAGGTATCGACGGATATATGATCTGGGAAGGCACGAAACATTTCCGGAAAACCACGCAGTTTGAAAACTATGAAATGCAGTGGATTGGTGATTTTAATCCGAAAATGATCAGGATTGCCGAGAGTCTCGAAACTGAAGTTACCAGAAAATTAGCGACTTACCGATATTTGTTTGACCAAACCAAAGAGTTTGAAAGTCATAAAATACTGTGATTCTAAAAATCCTAGTTAAACTTTACGTCACGGATATTCAGGTAGTAGGTAATATTCCCTTTCCAGTGATTTTCTTCTGCGGTGAATGCGATATCAAACGATTTCTCCCTGAACTCTTCAGCATATTTTCCAAGTTTAAAGCCTACGCACTCGATATTTCTACCCGATGATTCCTGGCGGATGTAGAATTTGATATGACTGTTGTCTTTACCCATTGTTTTGACGTAGCCGGCAACTTTTTGGTTTTTCAAAACTAAAACAGGTTTCATATTGTGAGGTCCAAATGGCGCCAGTTTTCTGTGAAAGTTAAAGAAATCCTTGTTGAGGTCATCGATCTGCACAACGGAATCAATTTTTATACTGGGTTCTTTCTGATGTTCCTGAATTTTTTCGGCAACTATTTTTTCGAACTTTTCCCGGAAGAGTTCGAATTTAGCTTTTTCCATTGAAAGTCCGGCAGCTGCAGGATGTCCGCCGAATTTCAGGAAAAATTCAGAGCAGTTTTCGAGTGCATCATGCACGTCAAAATCAGCCACAGATCTTGCCGACGCCACCATTTCACCGTTATTCCCATCGGTAAAAACCAAAGTTGGCTTGTAATAAGTTTCAATCAGTCTGGAAGCTACAATTCCGATAACGCCTTTGTTCCAGCTTGAGCCATAGACGACTGTGGTGAAATTTTGAAGCTGGCCTGTTTCTTCGACCTGTAAAAGGGCTTCGGTTGTGCTGCTCATATCCATTTCGCGGCGCGAATCATTCAGAGTGATGATATCATTCACTATTTGCTGAGCCTGTTTCAGATTGTCTGAAACCATCAGTTCAACGGCAGCTTTCCCATGTGAGATTCTTCCGGCAGCATTTATTTTGGGAGCAATTTCAAAAACAATATTGGAGATTTCAAAAGTGGCCAATTTGTCTTCCGGAATCAGCATTCTTAATCCCAAATTACGGGATTTGCGCAATACTTTCAGTCCCTGTTTTGCCAACACCCGGTTTTCTCCGGTCATAGAAACAATATCTGCTGCGATAGAAATCGCAAGTAAATCCGTAAGTTCAAAAAGTTCTGCCTCAGGAATCTTATAAATAGTATTTAATCCCTGGCAAAGTTTAAAGCCAACGCCACATCCTGAAAGTTCCTTGAACGGATACCGGCAGTCATTTCTTTTAGGATCGAGAACAGCGACTGCCTTTGGAATTTCTTCTCCCGGTAGATGATGATCGCAGATGATAAAATCAACTCCGCGTTGTTTAGCATATTCAATTTTATCGATTGCTTTAATGCCACAATCCAGCGCGATAATGAGGGAGAAACCATTTTCTTTTGCGAAATCGATTCCTTCCGTGGAAATTCCGTACCCTTCAGAATTCCTGTCGGGAATGTAAAAATCGAGATATTTTTTATCAACAATCTTGCTGAGGTAAAGGTACATGAGTGCAACAGCGGTGGTTCCGTCAACATCATAATCGCCATAGACCAGAATTTTTTCGCCATTTTCAATTGCTGTCGCAATACGGTCTACAGCAAGCTGCATGTCTTTCATGAGGAAAGGATTGTGAATATCGTTGAGGTTGGGTTTAAAAAATTCCCTTGCTTTTTGATAGTTATCAATTCCTCTGAGAACGAGAATTTTGGATTCAAATGTACCAAAACCAAGCGAGGAGCTTATTCCATCAACAATATCTTCATCGGGTTCAGGTTTGTATATCCACTTTTGACTCATAATCTCACAAAAATACAAAAAAAGGATGGAAGAGGAGCGTGGGCTTAAAGCAAAAAACCGCTCAATATTTTGAACGGTTTTGTTTGTTTTAGAGTGCTTACAGTTTAAGAATACATCTGCTGCTGAAGTTCTTTTACTTTTTTATCTGCAAGATATTCGTCATACGACATTTCACGGTCGATAATACCTTTTGGAGTTAATTCGATGATTCTGTTACAAACTGTCTCAAGCATTTCGTGGTCATGAGAAGCCAGCAGAACTGTTCCTTTAAAATTGGTTAATGAGTTGTTGAGGGTTGTAATACTCTCCAAATCCAGGTGATTCGTTGGTTCATCCATTAAAAGGACATTAGCTTTCTGAAGCATCATTCGCGAGAACATGCAGCGCATTTTTTCACCTCCGGATAGTACGGTACAGGATTTTAAAGCTTCATCACCGGAGAACAGCATTTTTCCCAGGAAACCTCTCATGAATTCCTCATGTCTTTCTTCATCGTTTTTTGTAAACTGTCTTAACCAATCTACCAAATTGATGTCTTCCTGAAAGAAACTGGTGTTATCCAGTGGCATATAAGACTGCGTAGTCGTAATTCCCCAGTTGAATGTGCCTTTATCAGCAGTAGTGTTGCCACCAAGAATTTGGAAAAATTCGGTAATGGCTAAACTGTTTTTAGACAGGATCGCTACTTTATCACCTTTTTTAAGATTCAGATCGATATTAGAAAAAAGAAGTTCGCCGTCCTTGGTTTTTTCAAGGCCTTTTACCTCAAGGATCTGGTCACCGGCTTCACGCTCAGTATCGAATATTATGGCAGGATATCTTCTTGAAGATGGTTTAATGTCATCGATATTCAATTTATCAATCATCTTTTTTCTTGCCGTTGCCTGCTTTGCTTTCGCAACGTTAGAAGAGAATCTTGCGATGAAGTCCTGAAGTTCTTTTTTCTTTTCCTCTGCCTTTTTGTTAGCCTGCTGACGCTGTCTTGTAGCCAACTGAGAAGCTTGATACCAGAAAGTGTAATTACCAGTGTATAAATTTAACTTAGAATAATCTAAATCCGCAATGTTGGTACATACCGTATCTAAAAAGTGACGGTCGTGAGAAACTACAATAACGGTATTTTCGTAAGTTGAAAGGAAATCTTCCAGCCATGAAATCGTTTCGATATCAAGGTCATTGGTAGGTTCATCAAGAATTAAAACATCAGGGTTGCCAAATAATGCCTGCGCAAGAAGAACCTTTACCTTATTCTGGTTCTCGAGTTCGACCATCATTTGATAATGCATCTCGTCTTTAATTCCTACATTTGAAAGCATTGTCATCGCATCGGATTCCGAATTCCATCCGCCCATTTCGTCATAAATAACGCCAAGTTCGCCTGCTTTGATACCGTCTGCATCCGAGAAATCCTCTTTAGCGTAAAGAGCATCCATTTCTTCTTTGATTTCGAAGAGTTTTTTGTTTCCTCTGAGTACGGTTTCTAATACTGTGAAATTATCGTAAGCAAAGTGATCCTGTTCTAAAACAGACATTCTTTTGCCGGGCTCAAGGGAAACGTTACCAGTGGTTGGGTCCTGCTGGCCAGTAAGTATTTTAAGGAAAGTAGATTTACCGGCTCCATTTGCGCCGATGATTCCGTAGCAGTTTCCTTTGGTAAACATGATGTTCACGTCGTCGAAAAGTACTCTTTTTCCGAATTGTAATGATAAATTAGATACTGTTAACATATTGTTTTGTAAATTTGGCGCAAAATTACGAAAAGAAATCGGGTTTTGCATTCGATTTAAATTTTCAGGTAAAACGGAGGTAATCACCTCTTTAAGATTATGAAAAATTTCGTTAAAAATTCTTAAAATTAACATTTATATCCGGCAAAGGTTTTTGCACTGAAATGAAGATAGAAAAAACAGTTAACATTTTCAATAAGCGGGCCCGATTCGAATATGAGATTTTAGAAGAAATCGAGGCTGGTATGGTGCTTACGGGTACAGAGATAAAATCTTTGCGATCTTCTAAAGCAAGTATTACGGAGTCGTTTTGTCAGTTTATTGATGGGGAATTATACATCATCAATATGATGATTGATGAACATAAATTGGGAACATTTTATAATCATAA
>JAANMY010001759.1_pt1 | contig 22975 bp, 18 predicted proteins | sample 7279691 | NCBI WGS metagenome assembly JAANMY01 (sample SAMN14094543, study PRJNA606508) | bioreactor metagenome | isolation source: A lab-scale SPAN reactor treating ammonium-rich wastewater day 388 | place: Ireland: Galway | collected 2018-02-07
TGTTCTCTTTTATCCGTGTATACAAGCCTTTTTTCAGGGCAGTTCCCCATGCGACTTCGTTGCGCCACGGGGGATGAAATTTTGTATACACGGATCGGAAGGAACACAGATTTTTATTAATCCGTGTTCCTTCCGATCCGTGTATACAAGCCTTTTTTCAGGGCAGAAGTAACTACTCAGGCATAGGGTGAGACAAAAGACAAATGTAGCGCTAATGAGCGGCAAACAAAGTGCAGATGAGTCGAGACGAAATACGAGCAGTCTATAGCCCGGGGGAAGAAGCGATTGTGACCCTGCGATTGATGGGGTACGCTTTCTCGTTCCGGAGGCGTATCAAAACCAAGACGGCGGGTCTGCGCGGGACGCACTGTTTTCCCGTAGACCCGCTTTGGTTTCGATACGCCTCGAAGACTCGGCTCAACCGGCGCTGATCTTCAGTCGCTCAATCGGCGTTGGTTTTCAGCATCCCATCACCCCATCATCTCACCCCAACTCCGCCAGATTCGCCTGTAGTTGCACCCGCTGGCCGCGCAATTCCTCCAACTTCGCCTTCTCCCGGCCCACCACCTGCTCCGGCGCTTTGGCGAGAAAACCCTCATTCGCCAGCAACCCGTCAATGCGGGCGATCTGGCCGTCCACATTTTCCATCTCTTTTTGCAGCCGCACGCGCTCGGCCTCCATATCCACCAGACCGGCCAGGGGCAGATAGACGGTCACGCCGCCGACGGCCAGGGCCACGGATTTGGCCGGCGCCGGCAGGTCGGCGGCGATCTGCAAAGTGTCGCCTTCGATTTTGGCCTGGCTGACCAGTAGGGCCACATTTTCCTGAACCAGCCCTGCGTATTCCCCGGCGGCAATCAGCGCGGCCACCCGGCGGCCCGGCTCCACATTGTATTCGCTGCGCGCATTGCGCACGGCCCGGATCATCTCCTGCAAGCGGCCAAAGTCCGCTTCGGCTGCGGCGTCGGCCAGACTGGAGGCAGCGGGCCAACGGCTGGTCATCAGCGCCTCGCCCGCTTCGCTCACACCGGGCAGGTGGCTCCAGATGGCTTCGGTGACAAAGGGCATATAGGGATGCAGCAGGCGCATGGACTGTTCCAGCACATAGGCCAGCACCTGGCGGGTCTCTTGAGCAGCGGCCGGGTCGCCGCCGTAGAGCCGGATTTTGGCGGCCTCGATGTACCAGTCGCAATACTCATTCCAGAGAAATTCGTATAGCTGACGACCCGCTTCGCCCAACTGCCAATCCCCCACCAGCCGGGTCGCATTCTCCCGCACGTTTTCCAGGCGGCTGAGAATCCAGCGGTCGGACAGATCGAGCCGGGCCGGGTCGGGCAGGGCGTAGGTGACCCCGTGGCTGTCGTCGGTCCGGGCCAGGGCCATCGTGGCCTCTGCCAGATTCATCAGCACAAAGCGGGCCGCATTCCAGATTTTGTTGGCAAAGTTGCGGTTGGCCTCGATCCGGGTCAGGCTCAGCTTCATATCGTTGCCCGGTGTGCCGCCGGTGAGCAGGCTGAAGCGCAGGGCATCGGTGCCGTATTCGTAGATTAAATCCAGCGGGTCCATCACATTGCCCAGGCTCTTGCTCATCTTGCGCCCAGTCTCGTCCCGCACCAGCCCGTGGAGATAGACGGTGTGGAAGGGCACTTCCCCGGTGAAGTGCAGGCCCAGGGCAATCATCCGGGCCACCCAGAAGAAGAGGATGTCGTAGCCGGTTTCCATCACCGATGTGGGGTGATAGCGGGCCAGGTCCGCGGTCTGGGCCGGCCAACCCAATGTGCTGAAGGGCCACAGCCCGCTGCTGAACCAGGTGTCCAGCACGTCCGGGTCCTGTTCCAGGGCCACCGGTTCGCCGTAGTGGGCGGTGGCCTGCTCTTTGGCGTCGCTTTCGCTGCGGGCCGCGAACTGATGGCCGTCCGGTCCGTACCAGACGGGGATGCGGTGGCCCCACCAGAGCTGGCGGCTGATACACCAATCCCGGATATTCTCCATCCAATTGTAATACACTTTGTCGAAGCGTTCCGGCACAATGCGAATCTGGCCCGAACGCACGGCTTCGATGGCGGGACCGGCCAGGGGTTGCATCTTTACAAACCACTGGGTGCTGAGCAGGGGTTCCACGACTGTATGGCAGCGCTCGCAGTGGCCCACCTGATGGGGGCGCATCTTCTCCTCCACCACCAGCCCCGCGGCCCGCATATCTTCCCACAGCTTTGTGCGCGCGGCGAAGCGGTCCAGCCCGGCGTAGGGGCCAGCCTCCGGGTTGAGGGTGGCGTCTTTGTGAAGTATATTGATGGCGGGCAGGTCGTGGCGCTTGCCGATTTCGTAATCGTTGGGGTCGTGGCCGGGGGTGACTTTCAGCGCGCCCGTGCCAAAGGCCGGGTCCACGTACACGTCGGCGATGATGGGAATCTCCCGGCCCAAAATCGGCACCAGCGCGCTCTTGCCCACCAGATGGGCGTAGCGCTCGTCCTCCGGATGGACGGCCACGGCAGTATCACCCAGGATTGTCTCCGGTCGGGTGGTGCTGACCTCCAAATAGCCGCCCTCCTTCAACGGGTAGCGGAAGGTGTAGAATTTGCCCTCCACCTCCTCGTGGATCACTTCCAGATCGCTGATGGCGCTCTGGCAGCGGGGACACCAGTTGACCAGATAGTTGCCCCGATAGATCAGCCCTTCTTCGTAGAGGCGGATGAAGGCTTCCAGCACTGCGTCGCTCAGCCCGTCGTCCAGGGTAAAGCGCTCCCGCCCCCAGTCGCAGGAGATGCCCATTCGCCGCTGCTGCTGGGTGATGCGCCCGTGATATTCGTCCTTCCAGTCCCACACTTCCTGGACAAAGCGCTCCCGGCCCAGGTCGTGGCGGCTGACGCCCTGCTCGGCCAGCTTCTTTTCCACCACATTTTGGGTGGCGATGCCCGCGTGGTCCGTGCCGGGAACCCAGAGGGTCGGTCTGCCCGCCATCCGGTGGTAGCGGATGAGCATATCCTCGACGCTGCTGGTGATGGCGTGGCCCAAATGCAGCGCGCCGGTCACATTGGGCGGCGGCATAGAGATGACGAAGGCGTCGGCGTCGGGATCGGCCAGACCGCTCTCCATCTGCTGCTCCGGGTGGAAGAAACCGGACTTCTCCCACCAGGCGTAGAGCTTCTCCTCCCACTCTTTGGGGTTGTACGTCTTGGGCATTTCCTGTTGCGCTGCCATCGATTTTTACACCTTTCAAACGAAAAAGGACACGGATTTGCACGGAGTTACTACTCAGGTGCGACGCACTCGCCAGGAGTGTATTCTCGCACAAAGATCGTGTGGCGAGTGCGTCGCACCTGAAACCTGAATGGTTATTACACGGATAAAAAAGGACAAAAAAAGTCGCTTCATCTCAAAGGACGAAGCGACTCCGCGGTGCCACCTTTGTTAGTGAACGGTTGTCGTAGGTGACTAGCGCCGGTTGAGTAGGCTGCGGCAGTATGCAGCCGTATCGAAACCAAGCGGGTCAAACCGACATCAACTCGTAGACCCGCTCGCTTGATTTCGATACGCCTCGAAGACTCGGCACTCAATCAGCGCTCACTGATCTATTCAGACCCATTCACTCTCTCAACGCGCTAACGGGCGGACCCGGACGGAGCTACTCTCTCAGTATGTCCCACTATTTCCAAGCCTGACCCAGGACTCTGGACTGGTGACTACCGACTGTTCACTCCGCCAACCTTCCCGGCGACTTCTCCCCTGCGCCTGCGAACGCCTCTTTCAGCCGTGAAAGCGTCTCTCTGCCGCCCGCTGGGGGATACTGCTCCGGTGCAATGTCATTCGTTGCAATGTCATTGACTTTGCGTATGCTTTTGGTCTGAAAAGTATAGCGGGGGGCGGAAGGTCTGTCAACTTTCCGTCGATACTATTTTCGTCCTGGAAACGTGATGCGTGAAACGTGAAAAAGGCCGGATGATCTCACGTTTCACGTTTCTATGGGAAAGATCAGCCAACCGCCTCTTTCTGTCGCAGGGACCGCACAACCGTTACCCCTACCACCAGCAGGGTGGCCGGGATGACCACATACAGCATCGCATCGGCAAAGACAGAGAGGCGCACATTGCGGGTGGCGGAGAGAATCAGATAGGCGGTGTAGGCGATGTAATAGCCCAGCAGCAGCGCCCCTTCCCAGCGGGAGATGCGGCTGCCTGTGAAAAAGAGGGGCAGACAGATGGCGGCCACGGCCACCATTACGGGAATGTCGATGGCGATGGCTGTCTCCGAGACAGCGATGCCACCTTTTGTAAACAGCCCGCCGATGCCCAGTACCGCCAGAATATTGAAGATATTGCTGCCCACCACATTGCCCACGGCGATATCCCGCTCGCCCCGGATGCTGGCGACAATCGATGTGGCGACTTCTGGCAGGGATGTGCCAATCGCCACAATCGTCAGCCCAATCACCAACTGGCTGACCCCCAGCGCTTCGGCAAAGGCCACCGCGCCATCCACCAGCCAGCGGGAACCGAGCGCCAGCGCGCCCAGCCCACCCGCCACCAGCAGCAGATCGACCGGCCAGGTGCGGGCTTTGGCGCTGGATGCGCCGAAGGCTTCCGCGTACTCTGCCTGCACAGCTTTGCTTTCCCGGCGGCTCTGGTAGATTGTAAAAAGTACATAAGCCACCAGCCCCAGCGCCAGAATCAGGCACTCTCCCCGGCTGAGCGATGCATCCTGCACGAAGATGAGCACCAGCAGAGAGAGGCCGATCATCAGCGGCACATCCCAGCGGATCAATTGCTGGGAGATAATCAGCGGTGTGATCAGCGCCGAGACGCCCAGAATAAAGAGGACGTTGAAGATATTGCTGCCCACCACATTGCCCACCATCAGAGCGGGCTGACCGGAGATGGCGGTCTGGATGCTCACCATCAGTTCCGGCGAGCTGGTGCCAAAAGCCACGACCGTCAGCCCGACCACCAGCGGCGAAATCCCCATGGCCACCGCCAGCCGGGACGCCCCCCGCACCAAAATCTCTGCGCCGCCGATGAGGAAAAGAAGCCCCAAAACGAAGAAACCGATTGTCGCCAGTTGCATAGGAAGTGTGAGCCTTGTCAAGTGTGATAAAAGAAAAAATTGAGTAACTGCTCAGACATACTCTGCTTATTAACCACGGAAAACACAGAACACACTGAAAGAAGCGAAGAACTTCCGCGTATTCTGTGTTTTCAGTGGTTATTTCTGTCGTTGGCTGAGTAGTTACAAAATCGAAATCTGCTCTGCGCAATCTGCGTTCATCTGCGAAAATCTGCGTTCAAAATCTATCCGCTTCGATCCGCCCTTTCCGCTCCATCCGCGTTCCATTCCTCCGCCTACCGCTCCGGCAGGAAACCGGCGGCGGCGGTCAATTCATCCTCCTTGCGCCGGCGGCCCAACACCCGCATCCGAATGCGCGTCGGGTTGCCCGCCCCGTCCAGATCGATCTCCGCCTTGCGCGACAGATAGACCGCCTCGCCTGCGCTCAGCCGGGGCCACAGGGAAAAGTAGACCACCTGGGCCGCTTCGTTGTAGACAGCCTCCCCCGACGGCGACGGATCGCCCTGGGGGTGGGGCGTGCCCGTATAGTTTTGACGCAGCCAGCGGCCAATCCCCAGCCGCTTGTTGTCCACAATCTGCACGCCCAGCAGCCGGTAATTCCCCACAATCGCGTCCACATCCAGCTTAATGCGCTCATCCGCGGGGCTGGCCGGGCGAAAACGGATTTCGATCAGGTCCTGCTGTTGCAGCCAGATGGCCCGGAAGGGGACGGTGTAGGTGAGGGAATGGGTGTCGTTCAAGAGAGACTCCTTTGCGTATTTCGTATAGCGTATTGCGTAGATCAGTGAGCGCCGGTTGAGCGGTGTCCTGAGCCTGTCGAAGGGTAGCCGAGTCTTCGAGGCGTATCGAAACCAGAGCGAACGGGTCTACAGGCGATCTCGTGTTAACCCGCTGGATTTCGACAGGCTCAATCTAAAGGTTTCGATACGGCGGGAAAAAGCTCCCGCCTACTCAACCGGCGCTGGTCTTGGGGCGAAAGGCAATACGCAATACGCAGTACGCACTACTGCTCATTAATCACTATGTCACTGATCACTGTAAGTTCCCTCTCCAAATCCTTCGGCGCGGAAGATTTATTTTCCGGCGTCACATTTTCGGTTGCCAAAGGCGCGCGGCTTGCGATCGTCGGTCCCAACGGCATCGGCAAGACGACGTTGTTGCGCATTCTCATCGGGCAGGAAGAAGCCTCCGGCGGGACGATCACGCGCGCCAGGAACCTCCGTATCGGCTATCTCTCGCAGGAGGCGGACTTTGAGCTGACGGGCGTGCTATGGGACGTGTGCCTCGAGCCGTTCGCGGACCTCATCCGCATGGCAGGGGAGATGAGAAAACTCGAAGATGAAATGTCCGACCCCTCAAAGCGGGAACAGGCATTGGTCCGCTATGGAAGCGTGCAACATGAGTTCGAGCGGCGCGGCGGATATTTGTATGAAGTCCAGATCAAGCAGGTGCTCACCGGTCTGGGATTCAGCGAATCCGATTATCACATGTCGCTCGATCATCTTTCAGGCGGACAGCGCACGCGCGCACATCTGGCGCGTCTGTTGTTGTCGAATCCTGATCTATTGCTTCTCGATGAGCCGACCAACCATCTCGACATCAAAGCCGTCGAGTGGCTCGAAGGTTATCTAACGCTGTGGGAGGGCGCGGCGATCATCGTCTCGCACGACCGTTATTTCCTCGACCATGCCTGCAACGCACTGCTCGAAATGGCGGTCAGCGGATCGGAATATTATCGCGGCAATTACACGACCTATTTGAGCGAGCGCGAGAACCGCTGGGCGCATCGAGTGGAGGTCTTCGAGGCTGAGCGCGAGAAGTTGATGAAGGATGTTGAATACATCAAGAAAAATATTTCGGGGCAGAACGTGCAGCAAGCCAAGGGCAAACTGCGGCGCTTGACGCGCGTGGTGCAGGCGATCGAACAGGTGGGCATGGATGCGGTGGTCGGCACGAATTGGTCGCAGTTGGATGTGGAGACCACGACTTCGCCGTTCAGCGTGGAGGAAGCCGAGCGCCGTGTGCGTGCGCTTCGTCCGCCGCGACGCGTCACACCCGACCTGCACCTGCATCTGCGCACCGCGAGTCGGTCCGGCGATCTGGTGATTCGCACGAAGGATCTGAAAGTTGGGTATCCCCCCGAAGACGGTCTGCCCGAAAAATTTTTGTTTTCCGCGCCCGATATTGAATTGAGACGCCTCGACTGCGCGGCGTTGATCGGACCGAACGGCGCGGGCAAATCAACGTTCCTCAAGACGATCCTCGGCTCCATCTCCCCGCTGGCTGGTGAGGCGACTCTGGGAGCGAGTCTGCACGTGGGCTATTTCGCGCAGGCGCACGAGGGACTCGATCCTGAGAAAACGGTCCTCGATGAGATCCTCGCCGCGTCTCCGGGCATGCTGCCGTATCAGGGACGCGACTATCTCGGCAAATATCTCTTCTCCGGCGATGACGTGTTCAAACTGGTCTCGATGCTCTCCGGCGGCGAACGCGGACGTTTAGCCCTGGCAAAACTCGCATTGCAGGATACGAACCTGTTATTGCTCGACGAACCGACCAATCATCTCGATATTCCCTCGCAGGAAGTGTTGCAATCGGTATTGGATAATTATCAAGGCACGATCCTGTTGGTCACACATGACCGTTATCTCGTGGACGCGCTCGCGACGCAGATCTGGGAGATCAATCCCGATGAGTCGCAGATGATTACATTCAACGGAACGTACTCTCAAATGAAAGAGGAAAGAAGGAAGGAAGAGGAACGCAAAGCGGCGCAACGATCTCCAGTCTCCAATTCTCCAATTTTCAATTCTCGCAGTGTAAAAAACGCAAAGAATAAAGAGACGAAGGAAGAACGCCGCCGCGTCGCCCAGTTGCAGGAATTGGAAAACGCCATCGCCGAACTCGAAGCGATGCTGGCGAATCTGTCCATGCAGTTGGAGAGTCCGTTTGTGAAGCCCGCCGAAGCCGCCAAATTGGGGACGGAATACGAGCGCGTGCAGAAGGAAATGGATGTGAAGTTGAACGAGTGGGAGAGGATGCAGGGGTAAAACCGCTAACCAGATATAAACGCTGAAGACCGGAGATCGCTCCAGTCTTCAGCGTTTATCATTTTACATGAATGGTTCAGGCAACCAAAGCCAGTTCTTTTATCAGTGACTGCGGCAAAGAGATTGGTGAAAAGTAACTGGCAGGGAAAAGATAATCCTCGCCTGACTCATCTATCACGCGGATCATTTTATGGTTTTCAGCTTCCTTATCGGGAAGGACCTGATAGATCTTGCGCGGTTCAAGCGAAGCTTGATAGCCTTCGTTGTTGATGCAAACCACAAATTGAGATGTTCCTTTAGCAGTAGCCATTCTCATTTTCCTAGAATACGTTTGACCTTGAAATCTTTCTTTCCGATTCCATGCGCTTCATACCAGTGAATCTCAGCAAAGACCGTTGTATCATCCGGCAGGCGGACAGTGGCAATGCCTTTCAGTTTTCTCCAGCGACCTTTGCCATACATCCTTTGCAGACGGTCGAGCTCACGAATCGAACGCCCGACTGCAATGGTTTCAATGTCCGCGATTTCGCTGAGGATTTCGACTTCAGAGTCCATGATAAAGTTGGCGCTCCGACGCAATTATAAGCCAAATAATTCGCGCCATGTTCAACGCAAGGTGCTATACTGAAAGCGGACTTCCGTTTCCCAAAGGAGGCACACATGTCCTGGAAGAACCAATTGCGATGCGACTCACTGCCGTGGTTGCTGGAGTCTGAGAATCCTGGAGTCCGTTATCTGGCGATGCGGGATCTGCTCGACCTTTCCCCTGGCGACAAAAAGTTGAAATCCACGCGCAAGTCCGCGCACAAGGAGGGACCGATTGGGGTGATTCTCTCGCACATGGAGCAGGAAGGTTATTGGGTCAGGGTGGGACCGGGATATAACCCGAAGTACAGGTCAACCGTGTGGTCAATCATTCTGCTGGCGCAACTCGGCGCGGATGTTGATGAAGACAAACGGATCGCGCAAGCCTGCAACTATCTGCTCGATCACATGTGCGAAGGCGGTCAGTTCACGACGACGACCTCCGGCGCTCCCTCGGGGACTGTGGACTGCCTGCAAGGGAATCTGTTGTGGTCGTTGATGGAGTTGGGATTCGATGATTCGCGCATGGACAAAGCCTTCGAGTGGATGGCGCGCACAGTCACGGGAGAGGGCATCGCCCCGAAGGAAGACGGGGATGCGACAGTCCGTTATTACGCGTACAAAAGCGGACCCGGCTTTGCCTGCGGTGTGAATAACAATCTTCCCTGCGCCTGGGGCGGAGTCAAAGTTTTGCTGGCGTTGAGTCAGGTTCCGGTTAAGAAAAGAACGCCGCTCATTAAGCGGGCGATCAAACAGGGTGTGGATTTCATCTTCGGCATCGAGCCGTCCACCGCAAATTATCCAACGCGTGACGGCGCGAAACCCAACCGCGCCTGGTGGAAGTTCGGCTTCCCCGTGTTCTACGTCACGGATCTGCTGCAACTGGCGGAGGCGACGATCCAATTGGGATACGGCAAAGACAAACGCCTCGCGCCCACGCTCGACCTGATCCGCGAAAAACAAAACGAGCGCGGTCAATGGCTGATGGAATACGATTACATCGGCAAGACCTGGCTCGATTTTGGCAAAAAGCGCGAACCGAATGAGTGGGTCACGCTGCGGGCGTTGAAGGCGCTGAAGAGGGCTAAAGACGCCTCTTCTGAAAAGACCTGATCGTATCCATTTCTTTATCCAACGCGCCGGGAAAAACTCTTCTCGACACATTCATTCCGTTCTACGCGCCATCGTCCTTCGGCGGCGCGGCGGGACCGTAATCCAATATCTGCCGCATCTGCGTCCCTCCCTCCGGCGGACCGACGATCCCCTTATCTTCCATCACATCCACAAGCCGCGCGGCGCGCGTGTACCCGATGCGTAATCGCCTCTGCAACATGGAGACAGAGGCGCGTCCCTCCTTGCGAACGAGGTCAACCGCTTCGGCGAGCAGCGGATCGGCGTTGGCGTCTTCCGCCGCCACGTCGTCGAACATGGCGGTTTGTTTGAGCGGCGCGTCAGACCTGGGAATGTCTGCGGGCATGGCCGGCGCGGCATAGGGGCTCGCGCCTCCCAATTGGGCGCGCCAGAAATCCACCAGGTTCGTAATCTCACGATCCGAGACGAACACACCCTGCAGGCGGACCGGGGCGGGCGCGTCCGGCGCCTGGAAGAGCATGTCGCCGCGCCCCAGCAATCGCTCCGCGCCGGGCTGGTCGAGGATGACGCGGCTGTCGGTGTTGGAGGCAACCGCAAAGGCGATGCGAGCCGGGAAGTTCGCCTTGATGAGTCCCGTCACCACGTCCACGGACGGGCGCTGGGTGGCGAGGATCATGTGGATGCCGGTGGCGCGCGCCAGCTGCGCGAGACGCGTGATGGTCTGCTCTGTGTCGGTCGGCGAGATCATCATCAGGTCCGCCAGTTCGTCAATGACGACGATCAGCAGCGGAAGCCGCTTTTGTCCCTGCAGTTTCATGCGGGCGTTGTATTCCGTGATGTTGCGCGCGCCGATCTGCGAGAACATGTGATACCGCCTGTCCATTTCGCGGGTCATCCATTGCAATGCGCCGATCACGCGCTCCACCTCCACGACCACCGGCGAAAGCAGGTGCGGGATGCCGTTGTAACCGGTCAACTCCACGCGTTTGGGGTCCACGAGGATCAACTTCAATTCGTCGGGCGTGTTATGCAAAAGCAGGCACGTGAGGATCGAGTTCACACAGACCGATTTGCCGGAACCTGTGGTGCCGGCGATCAACAGGTGAGGCATGTTTTCCAGCGTCGTGCTGACCGGGTGTCCCGTCACGTCCCTGCCGAGGGCGAACTTCAGCGGGTTCGCGTTGCGCTGGAACGGTTCGCTCTCGACGATATCGCGCAAAGCGACGAGCGTCATTTCGTCGTTCGGCACCTCGATGCCCACGTAACTGTGACCCGGCACCGGCGCCTGGATGCGGATGCGCGGCGCGGCGAGCGCGAGGGCAAGATCGTCCGCCAGCGAGGCGATCTTGTTGACGCGCACCTTCATGCGCCCGCTTCGAGTCTCGACGAAAAGCGGCTCCACCCCGAATTGCGTGATCGCCGGTCCGCGATTGATCTCCACCACCTGCACCGGCGCGCCGAAGGACGCCAGCGTCTCCTGGATCAATCGGGCGCGCTGCTGGATGAACTCCTCGTTGACCTCCGGCGCGGAACCCGATTCAAGGATGTTCTTCACCTCCGGCAACTGCCATTGAATGACCGCCTCCGCCGGTTTCACGGTTCGGACCGGCGCGCCCAGTGCGGGAGGTTCGTGGACGACGGGTTCGGGACGGTTCAGAGGCGTAAACCCGTTCGAGGCGACCTGCGCGGCTTCAGCCGATGCCGGGGCTTCCGTTTTGGCGAGGCGTCGAGCGAGTTCCTCCCTCAGGCGCGCGTACACAGGACCGACCCACTTGAACATTTCCTGTATTTCGATGTCGAAGGTCATGGTCGCGGCGATCAAGAACCACGCCAGCAGGGAAACGATCGCGCCGCCCCTGCCGAAATACTCGAACAAAAATTTCTGGAACGCGCTTCCGATGAAACCGCCGCCCGCCCCGTCCATCGCGGCCTGATCCGCCAGTTCGGGCGCGGCGATGATCGTGTGCATGGTTGCCAACAGCCACAGAAACAGGAGAATGATCCCGGTGGCGCGTTCCAACGTGAGCGGGGGAAGTTTCTCGATGCGGCGCAGGATGAGCCAGACGCCCATCACGATCAAACCGATCGGCAGGATGTAGATGCCCCAGCCGAAGGCGCGGCTCAACATGCCGATCAGGCTCTCAGTGACGGCGCTTCGCTGCGCCGAGAAAAGGATGAGGACCGTCAACACGCCTACCACAGCCATCACCGCGCCGATCACGTCCAGTTTGCGTTCGTCGGAAAGCGAATCCCAAAAGGAAAGAGAAGCAGGTTCCGGCGTAGTGTGAGGCGAGGTCCTTCTCCGTTTTGGGGAAGACCCATCCCGGCCGGGCGTCGTTCCCTTTGCTCTCGATCCGGCTTTGGTCTTGTTCGGGGAAAACGGTGTCTTGAGCGGCATGTTTCCCGGAGTATAGCACAAATGGTCTGGTTTTCATTTGGGGTAAAATTGCGTCACTGACGTAATGCGCCGTCCCGAAGGTTTGGGCGAACGATAAAGCCGAACTACGCTACCTTCGGGACGTTGTGCGTAAACGATAAGGATCCTCCATTGTTCGAAATACTATTTCTCGGCACTTCCGCATCCGCCCCCTCGGCAAAGCGCGGGCTTTCCGCGCAGATCGTCAAACACGACGAGCATCGTTTTCTGGTGGATTGCGGCGAAGGCACGCAACGACAGATCTTGCAATCCGGCGCGGGGTTCAAGAACCTGACGAAGATCCTGCTCACGCACGGACATCTCGATCACATTCTGGGGCTGGGCGGTTTGCTCAGCACGTTCCTGCGCTGGGAGGCGATTGACGAACTCGACATCTTCGGCGGGCGCGCCACGCTCGACCGCGTCCACGCGCTGGTCTACGACGTGGTCCTGCGCGGCAACCAGCCTCCCATGCCTTTGCGTATGCACGAGATCAAACCCGGCGCGTTCTTCGAGGCGGACGATTTCACCGTCGCCGCCTTCCCGGTCTCGCATCGCGGACCGGATTGCCTGGGATACGTCTTCGAGGGGAAGGCGCGCCGCCCGTTCCTCCCCGAAAAAGCGGATGCGCTCGGAGTCCCGTTCGGACCGGAACGCCGCGAACTGGTCGAGGGCAAAAGCATCACCCTGCCCGACGGTAAACGCGTCACGCCTGACGATGTGCTGGGTCCGCTGACGAAGGGCGCGAAACTCGTCCTGGTCGGCGACGCGGGGCGGACGGACAACCTGCTCGAGGTCGCGAAGGACGCGGACGCGCTGGTGATCGAGTCAACTTATCTGGAGGAAGAGGCGGAGATGGCGAGTCAGTTTTCCCACATGACCGCGCGTCGAGCCGCGGAGTTTGCCGCCCAGGCGGGAATCAAAAAGTTGATCTTGACCCACATCTCGCGCAGGTATCGCGCCAGGGACGTGTTGAAGGAAGCCAAAGCCGTTTTTCCGAATTCGGTCGTGGCGCGGGATTTCGACGTGTTTCAGGTCAAGCGCGAGGGATGATGGATTTGTCATTGCGAGCGGAGCGAAGCAATCCCCCATCCTCGGGACACAACCTGTCGTGAGGAGATTGCTTTGCTCGGTCTCGATACGGCGGAAGAACACTGCCTACTCGACCAGCGCTCGCAACGACATCACATCGAATCGCTCGGTCTCGATACGGCAGAAGAACGCTGCCTACCCGACCAGCGCTCGCAATAACATCACATCGAATCGCTCGTCATAATGAACAGCGGGGTCATCTCGAAACTTTCGAACTTGGGACGCAGGCGGTCGGTGTTGTAAAAACGATCCACGTTGACGAACTTCTTGGTGCTGGTGACGATGTCCACCGGGATGTTGTCGTAACGTCCGTTCTTGAGGACGACCAGGCGCCCATGCACGTTCTTGAGGATCAGGTCCAGTGCGAGGTTCCCGTAAGCCATGGGGACGATGGAGTCGATTGCGTCCGGGTCGCCGCAGCGGACGAGGTATCCCAATTTCTGGGTCACGGTATCCACCGAGCGCCCATTGTTGTGCTTCGCGGTAAGTTCCTTCAATCTTTCTGAAACGAGATCGCCGATGCCGCCCAGTTTGGCGTGACCGAAGGCGTCGGTGGTCTTGTCCTTGAACACCATCTCGCCGCCCTCGAACATGGCGCCTTCCGAGACCAGCACCACCGAATAATGACTCGGGTTGTACCTGCGGTCGTGCATCAACAGTTCGGCAAGCCGTTCGATGTTGAACTTGTACTCGGGGATCACACAGCGATGCGACGCGCCCGCCATGGCGGGAAGCATGGCTGTAAAACCCGCATATCGCCCGAAGACCTCCAGAACCATCAATCGTTCGTGCGAGCCAGCCACGGTCCGCAGGCTGTTCGAGAGTTCGATGGTGCGCGTGACGCAGGTGCTGAACCCGATGCAGTAATCCGTGCCTGGCACGTCGTTGTCCATTGTTTTCGGGATGGCGACCACCTTTATCCCCTCCTGGTACATGCGGACAGCGTAACTCAACGTATCGTCGCCGCCGATGGGGATGAGATAGTCTATGCCGAGAAAGTCGAGATTCTTGAGAACTTCCTCGGTCACGTCGTTGACTTCGTTGTTGTATTTGTCCCTCAAGTGTTCCGGTATCCGGTCGAACCTGGCTTTTGCCGGGTTCGTGCGCGAGGTGTGCAGGAACGTGCCGCCCGTCCGTCCCGCCTTGTTGACGACCTCCTCGGTCAATGCCTGGTAATTGTTGCTGTTATCGGCGTCCTTCTCGCGGACCAAATCCATCAAGCCAGCCCAGCCGCGGCGGATGCCGATCACCTTGTATCCTTCGCGGAGCGCGCGGATGGTCACCGCGCGGATCGCCGGGTTGAGTCCGGGGACGTCGCCGCCGCCGGTCAGAATCCCGATTGTGCCTTTCTTTTTTTCGTTCATATCTGTATGCCTCCTGCGCGTATGCGCGCAATGTCATTCTGTTATCGAGGCGATATTGTACAACCTCCGCGCATGAAAAGGGAATACCAAAGGCGCTGTGTCACGCAGACAAGCAACTTTTCACATTTTTTCGTGTTTCAACCCATGGCGTTGTCCGAATCCGTTTTGCAAAAAGGAGATCGCATGGATATTCTTTCTCAATTACAACAACTCGCCACCAATTTTCTCCTGCCTTTGCTGGCTGTGATCGTTGGCTTGTTTGTGGCATGGGTGGTGGCGCGCATCGGCGCATTCCTGGTGCGGCGCGGACTGGAACGACTCAGGATTGACGAACGCGCCTCGAAATCGCTGGGAACCAGCACCCAGATCACCAAATGGGTCAGCGGGTTGACGTTCTGGCTGTTATTCATCGTCGTGATCTGGCAACTGGCAATCGCGGCTCAGACCTACGCCGGAGTATCACAGGCGGCGGTCGTCGAATCGCCGCTCGGCGTTCTTCTCACCACCTGGCTTGGCAGGATCGTCAACGTGGGCGTATTCCTGTTGGTGGCATGGCTCGTCGCCAGTTTGCTTCGCTTCCTCGTGGTGCGCGTCCTCGACATGACCCGCCTCGAGGAACGTTTGGGCGAGAATGTTCCGGGCGAAAAGACCGCCGCCGCGAACGTGAACCGCTCCATTGGACAGGCGATCTTCTGGCTGACCTTCCTCATCTTCATGCCGTCCATTTTGGGCAGTCTTGGGCTTGGGGAAACCGCCACCTCGGTTCAGTCGCTGGTCAACCTGCTGCTCGGATACATCCCCGGCATCATCGGCGCGGTGATCATCCTGATCCTGGGCGCGCTGCTGGCGCGCATCGTGCGCCAGATCGTGACCGGTTTCCTGGAGGGAATCGGCGTGGATCGACTCGGGGAACGCGTCGGGTTGAGCAGGGAACAGAGCGCGCAGCCGCTGTCGGCTTTGTTGGGAACCGTGGTCTACATCCTGATCATGATCCCGGTGGTCATCCAGGCGTTGAATACCCTCGGCCTGCCGGTGATCTCGGATATCGGGACACAGTTGCTTGGCAGCGTTACCAGCGCGATCCTGAGCATTCTCGGCGCGGCTGTGATCCTGACCGTGGCATATTACATCGCCAAATTCATCGCGGACGTGGTCTCGAGTTTGTTGGCGGGAATCGGGGTGAATCGCATTCCGTCGGCGCTCGGTTTCAAGACGGCGGAGGGCGCCGCTCTTTCCAGCGTGATCGGATACGTCGTGCTGGTGGCGGTCATGTTGTTCGCCGTTCAAGGCACGGCGGAGGCGATCGGGCTTCCATCCATCGCTGGGGTGGTCGGAAGTCTCATCGCCCTGGGCGGCAACGTGTTGCTGGGGATCGTGATCTTCCTTGCGGGACTCTATCTTGCCAACGTCGCATCCAACGTGATCACATCCACCGGCGGCGCCGAAGCCACATTCCTGGCAAACATCACGCGCTGGGCGATCCTGATCTTCGTGGCGGGCATCGCGCTCAACCAGGCAGGCGTGACCCTGGCGGCGAACGTGATCCAGATCATCCTGCTCGCCGTAGGCGCGGCGTTTGCGCTTGCCTTTGGTCTGGGCGGGCGCGACGCGGCGGCGGAACAGGTGCAAAAGTGGTTCAGCCGGGCGCCTGAACCGGAGACACCCAAAGCCAAACGCGCCAAGAAGTAAGTTTACAAGACCTCCGAGTTCTTGAAGAACTCGGAGGTCTTTTTGACCTTATATCATCGTCGGCTCTTCGTACACGCCGAAGACTTCCTTCATCACTTGAACGATCTCGCCCAGCGTCGCGTATGCGTGGACGGCTTCCATGATGTACGGCATCGTATTCTCCGTCCCTCCCATTGCGATGCGCAGGCGATCCAGCGCCTGACCGACGCGCCCGTTATCGCGCGTTTTCCGTAACTCCGCCAGACGCTTCACCTGTCTTTCATAACCGGCTGGATCCATCTCGAGGAGCGGGATCGTCAGCGGTTTCTTTTCCGCGTAGGCGTTGACGCCGACGATCTTGCGGATGCCCTGATCAATCTCGCGCTGATAGCGATACGCCGCGTCCGCGATCTCGCTTTGGAAGAATCCCTTTTCGATGGCGGGGATGACGCCCCCCAATTCCTCGACGCGCCGGAAGTAATCGTAAGCCTGCTGTTCGATGCGGTCGGTCATCGCCTCGACGAAGAAACTTCCACCCAATGGATCAACGGTGTTTACCACGCCCGATTCTTCCGCGATGATCTGCTGTGTGCGCAGAGCGATGGTCACGGCATGTTCGGAGGGAAGGGCGAGCGCTTCATCGAGTGAATTGGTGTGAAGGCTCTGCGTGCCGCCGAGGACAGCGGCAAGTGCCTGGATCGCAACCCGGACAACATTGTTCTCCGGCTGCTGCGCGGTGAGACTGACTCCCGCCGTCTGCGTGTGGAAGCGCAACAACCACGAGCGAGGATTCTTCGCCTTGAACGTTTCCCTCATCTCCCGCGCCCATATCCTGCGCGCGGCTCGATATTTGGCGATCTCCTCGAAGAAGTCGTTGTGCGCGTTGAAGAAGAAGGAGAGGCGCGGCGCGAACTCATCCACATCCATGCCGCGGGCGATGCCCCAGCGCACGTATTCGAGTCCATCGCCCAACGTGAATGCCAGTTCCTGCGCGGCGGTGGAACCCGCCTCACGGATGTGGTATCCGCTGATCGAAATGGTGTTCCATTGCGGGACTTTCTGAGAGCCGAATTCCATCGTATCCACGACAAGCCGCATCGAAGGTTCGGGCGGGAAGATGTATTCCTTTTGGGCAATAAACTCTTTGAGGATGTCGTTCTGGATCGTGCCGCGCAGTTGATCGGGGCGCACGCCTTTGTTTTCCGCGGCGGCGATGTACATCGCCCAGATGATCGCGGCGGGGGAATTGATGGTCATGCTCGTGGACACCTTGTCGAGCGGGATGCCGTCGAGCAGGATTTCCATGTCCTTCAAGGAAGAGACCGCCACGCCGCACTTGCCGAACTCGCCCAATGCTTCCGGCTGGTCGGTGTCGTAGCCCATCAACGTCGCGAGATCGAACGCAATGGATAAACCTGTTTGACCTTGTTCCAGTAAATATTTGAAGCGGGCGTTCGTCTCCTCCGCGGTGCCGAAGCCCGCGAACATGCGCATCGTCCACAGTTTGGAGCGGTGAAGCGTCGGGTGGACTCCGCGTGTAAACGGGTATTCGCCCGGAAGTCCAAGGGAGGAGGCGTAGTCCATGTCCGCCACGTCGAGCGGGGTGTAGAGTCGGTTGATCGGTTCGGAGGAGGTTGTGATGAAATCTTCCATTCGCTCCGGTAAAGAGTTAAGCGCCTTGCTGAGCGATGTCTCCTCCCATTGCTCGAGCGATTCTTTTAATTCTTCAAGTTTGTTCTTATCATACATGGCAACTCCTTTGGTGAAGTAACAGGATTATAACCCGACCCCCACCGCCCCGCGAGGCGGGACACCTCCCCCAAATTCCGAATGAATTATTTGGATAATTATTCAATACATCTCTACGGAATTTGGGGGAGGCTGGGAGGGGGTGGTATACTCGCCTCAATAAAAAGGTTCTTATGCCCCGCTTCGAAATAGACATTGACCCCTGCGACCACCTCACCGCTGACGCCATCGGCAATCCGGGTCAGCGGGTCTTTTATATCCAAGCCTTTCAGGAACAGCGCACCATCACGGTGATCATCGAGAAGGCGCAATTGCATTCGCTCGCCATCGGCGTGGAACAGTTCCTGGCGCAGATCGGCGCGCAGAACCCGAACCTCCCCGAAGCCTCCGGTGATTACGTGGAGGACGTGATGCGCATCAACCCGCCCGTGGATCCGCTCTTTCGCGCCGGCGAGATCGGTCTCGGCTACGACAAGGAACGCGACAAGGTCGTGCTGTTCGTCAAGGAAATATTGACCGAGGAGGACGACCCGGAGAACGCGGCGGTGATCCGCTTTTGGGCGACGCGCGCCCAAATGCGTCAACTGGCGCGCTGGGGCGTGGAGGTCGTCTCACGCGGCCGCCCGATCTGCCCGCAATGCGGTCAGCCCGAGGAACCCGAGGGGCATTTTTGTCCCAAGAAGAACGGGCATTTGCATTAACCCTTGCGTTGAAGGTCAAACGTCAAAGGTCAACACATGACGTTCGACTTTCGACGTTTGACGAAGAGATGAGCCACCCCCAAGCCGATTTACAACAAGCTTTTGCGAATGGCGACCTTGAGATCAAAGGTCAATTCACGCTCGGCTCGAACTACACCTTCCTCGTCGAAGTCACATACGAAGACCGAAAATATCCCGCTGTGTACAAACCCACGCGCGGCGAACAACCATTATGGGACTTTGAAGAGAGCACGCTGGCTTTGCGCGAGGTCGCCGCGTACCTCGTCAGCGAGGCGCTGGGCTTTCACATCGTCCCGTTCACGGCGCTGCGCGAGGAAGGTCCCTACGGCGCGGGTTCGCTCCAGCAATTCGTCGAACACGATCCCGACTATCATTATTTCAATTTCACGCCCGAAGACAAACTGCTCCTCAAACCTGTCACGCTCTTCGACCTGCTCGTCAACAACGCGGACCGCAAGGGCGGTCACGTTTTCTTCGAGAACGACACCCGCAGACTCTACGCCATAGATCACGGGATTTGCTTCCACGAACAGGACAAACTCCGCACCGTGCTTTGGGATTTCGGCGGGCAAAAAATTCCGGATGACCTGCTCCCGCGTCTTTCTCTGACCTCGAACCTGCTCGCCGACCTTGAGCCGTATCTCAGCCCGCGCGAGATCGAAGCCCTCCAAGCCCGCGCGGACGCGATCCTCCAACGCGGCGTCTTTCCCCGCCAACCGCGCGACCGCCGCGCGATCCCGTGGCCCCCGTTATAACCATATCATTGCGAGCGGAGGGTCGAGTAGGCGGCAGGTCTTGATATCCTCTTCGGGTTACTCGACCATCGCCGCCGTATCGAGACCCGGAGCGAAGCAATCCACAACTTTGACGGAGATTGCTTCTCGAAGACTCGCAATGACGGGATAGGAGTATCCATGCGCTACAACCTCTGCTTCATCGGCTTCGGCAACGTCGCCCGCGCGCTCGTGAGATTGCTCGAACGCAAACGCGGACTGCTCGAATCGAAATACAACATCACCTATTCGATCACCGGCATTGCCACAGGCAGACATGGCTTCGCGGTGAACCCGGAAGGCTTGGATATCAACCAGGCGTTGGAGAAAGTGGAAAGTGGAAAATCCCTCTTTCCACTTTCCACTTTCCAAGTCGAAGACTCCCTCGCGGTAATTCGTTACTCGAATGCCGCCGTCATGTTCGAGAACTCTCCCGTCAATCACGAAACGGGCCAGCCCGCCATTGACCACGTCCGCGCCGCGCTGGAGGCGGGACAGCACGTCGTCACCGCCAACAAAGGGACGGTCGTTCACGGCTACCGCGAATTGACCGCGCTGGCCGAATCAAAAGGCAGAAAGTTCCTGTTCGAGTCCACAGTGTTAGGCGGCTCGCCTTTGTTCTCGATCTTTCGAGAGACACTCCCACTTGCGGAACTTCACTCCTTCAAAGGCATCCTCAACGCCACGACCAACCTCATCCTCTCGCGCATGGAAGGATCGGGAATTCGGGGAATTAGGGCTGTGTAGAAATCCAGCCTGTTTTGCAACAAAATCTGCAAACCGCAACTCCAGTAAGTTGAACAGGAAAGTATAGGTAATTCGTCCTGGTGAAGCAAGCTTGATTATCGGGGCCGGAACGATTGGCCCCGCAAGGTAGTTAAAATCGGGACGAGAGGGGAGTTCGAGTTAAACCTCGGAAGGGTTAGGAGTAGAAAAAATGTATCATCGAGTCACAAGTCTGATTCTGCTTGGCGTGCTGCTTTTGGGTTCCCTTGCCTGGGCTGGCGACAAGGCAGAGGCGGAGGCCAAAGCCTTGGCAGCCAAGGAACGTGCCCTTGTTTTGGCAAAGAGCGCGAAGTCAGATGCGGACGGTGCCTTCTTGGGCATTGTCCCTGAAGAAGTAACTTCTGATATTGCTTCAGATTATGGAGTCCAAACCGGGCAAGGTGTCTTGGTCGAAAGCGTCGTGGGAGGTTCACCAGCCGAGAAGGCAAGACTTCGGTCAAACGACATCCTGATCTCAGTTAATGGACAGAAGGTGACTGGGCCATCAGAATTGCGTGTGCAACTCAACAAGTTCAAGCTTGGCGATGAAGTCTCGCTTGTTTACAAGCGGGGCGGCAATGAGCGTTCGGCAGCAGTTAAACTTGAAGGCAAAGAGCGAGAGTTTGGCGACATGAGGTGGTTCTCAATGGAGAAAGAGGGTGCCCCCGTGCCGCACGGATTTCGCTGGGAAGGAATGAAGCCGTCGTCTGCGGCATTCGCTGGTGTTGTCACTGTGACTGTTGCTGAAGGTGATGAGGTCAAGGCTGGAGATGCAGTCGCAATCATCGAGGCTATGAAGATGGAAGCAACAATCACTGCTTCTGTTGACGGCAAGATTGAACGCGTTGTGGTTCCTGCTGCAACGAAGGTGGAAGGTGGCGACTTGATCGTCGTCGTTTCCTAAACCTTTCTGTAAAAAGCCCCGCGTCTTCCTCATGGAGCAGGCGGGGCTTTTTGGGCCAAGATGGGAGATGGGTGAGTTGGATTTGGTCTGATTCGACACTTTTAAGGGCAGAGCGGAGATTTGAAGATGGAGACCAAGGCTCAAAGGGAATCCATGCCGTCTTGGTTTAATACTGCACCCCGCTAATGAAAATCATTACTATTAGGTGTCATGATCGACCATGCACACGATTCCTGCTCACCAACTCTGCGCCGTGACTTGGAGGTCACCGGACAAATCCAACCTGAGAAAGCTGTGGATTTAGCAGCGCCGTACGAGGGGAAGGTTGCCGCAATAACGAAGGTGACCTCCTCAAATATGGAGCACACCATCACGCAGGCCTCAAAAGCTAAGGAGGTGGTGGTGCTCATTGGTCACTCCCTGCTGCCCACATTTCAGGATTTGGAAAAAGACATTCTGCACTTTCAGGCAGGTAATAAAGGGCGATTTTCTGTAGCGATTGTTGATCCTGATCGCAGTGCAGATGTAGTTGCCAGATTTAGGCCAAAACAGATTCCGGTGGCATACGTGGTGAAAGATGGCGCCAGCATTGCGGAGTTCAACTCACTCAACAAGGAGCCGGTTGCACAATGGCTTGATCATTTTGTGTCGCGGGAAACGATCCCCAATGAAAAAGAGGGGGACGTCGATAAGCAAATAGACCTGCGCCTGTGGCGGGCGGCGGAATTGGTGAACGCCGGTGATTTTCGCGCGGCGTTGGCGTTGTATGAGCAGTTGCCGCAGGATGCGACGGTGAAGCGGGCGCACGCGGCGGTGTCGGTATTGGCGCGGATGTCTGTGGCGGATCGCGGAGAGGATCCGATCGAGAAGTCGCGCCGGGATCCAGACGATGTGAACAAGGCGCTGGCGGCGGCGGATATGTATGTGTTGCTGGATCAGCCAGACACAGCGCTCGCGCACCTTGCAGCACTATTGCCAAAACCGGAGGCTGCCCGGCGGATCGTGGAATTGCTGAACTTGTTTGATCCGCTGGACCTGGTCGCATTGGAAATCAGGGCGCAGGTGGCGAATGCATTGAGCTAAGAAAACACTTTAAATATTCTAAGAAACAGTTCAAGTTTTGCTGTAGTTTAGATATGCCAAGGCAATGACACAAGGAGGCAAATGAAGAAGACCATGAGAGCTGCGATCGGGCTCGCTGTTTCCACTGCCATGACATTTGGGATGGCTCCGAGCGCACACGCTTTTACCGCACTGTCGAGCAACATTTTTGCCCCACCAGCTCGCAATACTGAAAATGCGAACGGCGATGTGAGTCAGGTTGAATTAGAAGTATTTGCGCTCGTTAACCAGCATCGAATTGCCCATGGTGTAGCACCGTTGGCGATGAATGAGTCTCTTAATTCCGGCTCTAAGAGCTGGTCTTATGCAATGTCGCGAACCGGAAATTTTGTTCATTCCAGTGGCGGAAACTATGCCGAGAATATTTACTGGGCTAGCAATATCCGCCCAGCTTCGCTCATTTTTGAAAGCTGGAAGAACTCACCTGGGCATAACCGGAATATGCTAGACACGCGCTACTCCCAGATTGGTGTCGGAGTTGTCTATGATAGTTCTGGCCAAACGTGGGCGACAACTCAGTTTTATTTTTAGTGCAAAAAGGGCTACGAAAAGTAGTGTGACCAGTGCTTTTTGCGGACATGGTCGATGATTGAAGGACATTTTATAGGCTGT
>JAANMY010001760.1_pt1 | contig 22962 bp, 17 predicted proteins | sample 7279691 | NCBI WGS metagenome assembly JAANMY01 (sample SAMN14094543, study PRJNA606508) | bioreactor metagenome | isolation source: A lab-scale SPAN reactor treating ammonium-rich wastewater day 388 | place: Ireland: Galway | collected 2018-02-07
TCATCCAGTACCACCAGCGAAGGAATAAGGCCGCCCGGACCTCCAGGCGGCGACGGAACCGACTGCCAAAACCCCTACCGCCCTAGCGCTGTAGTGCTAGCCGATCCCTTCCAGGTAGATTTCGCCCAGGTTCTCCAGCAGCGGTTCGATTGACAGAAAGCGCACGGTCGCCGGCGCCTGGCGCAACCCCTCGATCCGCGGCACGCCATGTTTGCGGTTCTCGACGCTCACGCCCCATCAGATGTACGGCAGCTGCGCCGCGAACGACAGCCGCGTCTTGAGCAGGTCGCGCATGCGCTCGGCGCGCTTGGTCAGTACCTGGTAGGTGTGCCAGTCCGCCATCTGCATCACGCGCACCACCTGCTCGACGTAGCCGTCCGGCACGTCCTCGTGGAACAAGTCGCTCATCGAGTTGACGAAGATCGTCTTCGGCAATGCCCAGCGTAAGCGCGGGGCGCGGGGAACGGCGCATGGGAGCCTCCGTGAGCGCGGAAACGGGCTTCAGAGGTCAGCGACGGCCTTCTGCATCTGCTCCAGGATCTTGCGGGTTTCCGCGGTCGATTCGTCGAGGCGCGACTGGATCCGCCGCACCTCCGCCGTCTCTCCTCCGCCCATGCCGCGCAGTTGCTGGACCTCGGCCGCCACCCGCATGTCGGCCTTGAACCCGACGAGCTGCAGGCTGCCGTCCGCGAGGAGGTCGGTCACCTCCCTGTGTTCGGCGGCGGCCTCCGGGACGCGCGCCAAGGCCAGCTCGACCCGGCCCAGCTGCTGCTTGTAGTTCTCCGCGCTGGAGCCGTCCTTGAGGAGCTTGTTGAGCGTCAGCGCCTCGCGGAGGAACTCGGCCATCTTCTCCTTGAACTCCTTCACCTTCGGGTCGTTCTCGGAGAGGCGCGGCTTTTTCGGCTCGGGCGGCTTGACCGACTCCTGCGGCTCCTGCGCGGACGCCTCGGCGGGTGGAGCGGGCGGCGGGGCGGTGATGCGGCCGAGGTAGTAGGCGGCGGGCAGCAGGGCGAGGGCAGCGGCGGCGATGACCGGAGCGCGCAGCCAGATCGGATAACCGCGCCGCGCGCGTGGAGCGGCCGGCGCCTGGGGCTGCGGGCTCGGAGCGTGGTCCTTCGCGGGAGGAAGAGGGGGCGTGGCCTTCGGAGCGGGGCCGCCGAGCTGCAGTCGCTGGCGGCAGCCGGGGCACTTGACCTTCTTGCCGGCGGCCTGGTCGGGGGCCGTGAACGGGCGAGCGCAGAAGGGACAAACGACAGCGAGCGGCATGGCACCGGACTTTCGGCGGGCGCGGGGTTCGGAACCGGGGGTGCGGTCCGTCCGGTCGGCGGTCGCTCAGGCGGAAGAGAGGGATCGCACGCCCGCGTTCATGAAACTATGGCGCGGGCCGAGGTGCAAGAGAAATGTGCCGCGGGTTCCGGAGACCGGAGGGAGAGATTCTTACGCCCGGACGTGATGCTGGTGAGAGTAGATGGCCTTGTCCAGCCCGAACGTCTGGGTAAGGACCGCCTCGGTCATCACCTCGCTCGGCGCGCCCTGGCACTGGACGCGGCCCTCCTTCAGGCAAAGGACGTGGTGGGCGTGCTGGCTGACGACGGTCAGCTCGTGCGACACCAGCAGGATCGTCACCTGCCGATCCCGGTTGACGCGCGCGATCAGGTCGTAGAACTTCTCCTGGTCCTTGAAGTCGATGCCGGCCGCCGGCTCGTCGAGCAGCAGCAGTTCCGGGTGCGGCTGCAGCGCCAGGCCGAGCAGGACGCGCTGCTGCTCGCCGCCGGAGATCGCCGCCACCGGCGCGTCGAGCATGGTGAGCGGCAGCCCGACGCGGTCCATCATCTCCTGAAGGGTGCGCTCGACGCGCCGGCTGACGCCCAGGAACAGCGGCCGCTTCTGCATCGCCAGCGCGAGCAGATCGCGCACCGTCAACGGCAGGTTCGCGTCGATGCGCAGCTTCTGCGGGACGTAGCCGACGTGGCTGGGCTCCTGGCGCGTGTGGTCGTGGCCGCAGTGGAAGTCGATCCGGCCGGTGTACGACACCTCCTTCAGGACCGCCTTGAGCAGGGTCGTCTTGCCCGAGCCGTTCAGTCCGATCAGGGCGGTGATCCGGCCGCGGGCGATGTCGGCGTCCAGGCCGCGCAGGATCGGGTTGCCGCCGAGAGAAACGTGCAGGTCGCGAATGCTCACCAGCGGTGGCGTCATGACAGGGCCTTCGCCAGGTTGTCCAGGTTCGTCTTCATCTGCTGCTCGTAGTAGTCCGGCCGGAGATCCCACGGGGAGGTTTCGATCGGGTCGAGTTCGATGATCGTCATGTCCGGCACGTCGCGGCGCAGGCGCTCCTGCAAGGTTTCGGCGGCGGCCCGGCTGTACTGCGGCTCGACGCCGATCACGCGGATGCCCTTCGCCCTGGCCAGGTCGCCGAGCTTCACGATCCGGACGGCGTCCGCCTCGATCCCCGGCTGCACCTGGATCGCCCCCTCCACCACCAGTCCGAAGGAGCGGCGGAAGTACTCGAACGAATTGTGGTTGGTGATGAAGCTGCGGCTCGTCTTGCCGGCGAGCTTCTCCCGGCCGTACTCCTTGAGCTTGTGCAACCGGGCGATGTACGCGTCGGCCCGCGCGCGGTAGGCGTCCTGGCGCGTCGGGTTCAGCTCCTGGAGGATCTTGCAAATCTGGTCGGTCATCAGGACCGCCTCGTCGATACCCAGCCAGACGTGCGGGTCGTGCTCGCCGTGGGCGCAGTCGCACTTGCCGCCCGCGTGCTTGTGGTTCTTGTCGATCGGGATCAGGGTGCCGGTCGGGATGGTCTCGCCGACCTTGCGGACCAGGTGCGGGTTCGGGTTGCCGGAGTTGTTGACGACACTGGCCGTGAAGTCGTCCAGCCCCAACCCATTCACGAGGAACACATCGGCCCGGCGGGCGATGATCGCGTCCTCGGCGGTCGGCTGATGGTCGTGCGGCCCGCGCGTGGTGAGCAGGCTCCGTACCTGGGCGTCGTCCCCGGCGACATTCTTCGCGAAGCAGTACAGCGGCGGGAACGAGACGAGCACGCGCGGCCCCTTGCCCGGAACCTTCGCCCACGGATCTTCCCGCTTGCTGCACCCGGACAGCGTCGCCGCCAGCCCGAGCATGCCGACAAGCAGGACCGGCCACGTTCGCATGGCACCTCTCCTTGTGGGAATACTTCGTAATACCTCGCAGCCATTCTAACAAGGTCCGACCGCAGCGACAATGCCTTCTTTGCTCGGGGCGCGAATTCTTCCCCAGAAATCCGGTTGGAGGGTTGAGGCGAACGGCCGCGGCGCCGGTTTCCTCGACAGAAACCATTGATTCCATGCTGACAGGTGCGTTAAACTTGGAACGCCTGGAGAACATGGGCAATCTAATCGTCGGCGCTCCGCCTCGTATGCCCCGGGGCAGGACGGGAGCGCTCTTCCCTGACCCATCCGGTCAGCGGCATTAAGGTCCATTCCTGGACCGACGCCACGGTTTGGAGAGCCGTGCTGGCAGCACAGGGTTGGCGGGGCTGCGAGGGAGCCTCCTGCCATCCAGGGGGTCGGTTGCGCGCTCCGGCGCGTGCCGGCCTGAGGGGTTCGACGAGCCATGCGCAGAGTCGTGGTGACGGGCCTGGGAGTGGTCGCGCCGAACGGGATTGGCAAGGAGGCGTTCTGGTCGGCGTGTCTGAACGGCCGCAGCGGCGTCGGCCCGATCCGTAGTTTTGATGCCTCCGGCCACCCGGTCCGCGTCGCCGCCGAGGTCGCCGACTTCGACGTCGCCCGCTACCTGCCGCCGTCCCAGCGTAAGAGCCTCAAGATCATGGGGCGGGCAATGCGTTTCGCCGTCGGGGCGGCGGGCCTGGCGGTCGCCGACGCGGGCCTCGAACTGAGCCGGGCGGACCCGGAGCGCGTCGGCGTCGTGATGGGGACGGGACTGGTGCCGGTGGACCTGGCGGAGCTGGCCCCGGCCCTCGCCGAGGCGTGCAACGGCACCGGCGTGTTCGACCCGCAAAAGCTCGGCCGGCAGGGGGCCGGGGCGCTGTTCCCGCTGTGGATCCTCAAGTATCTGCCGAACATGGTGGCGGCCCACATCTCACTTGCGTTCGGCGCCCAGGGGCCGAACAGTACGATCACGACGGCGTGTTCGGCCGGGACGCAGGCGATCGGCGAGGGGTTCCGGCTGATCGCGCGCGGCGACGCCGACGTGGTCCTCGCGGGCGGGTCCGACAGCCGCATCGACCCGCTGCTGATCCTGGCGTACACGGCGCTCGGGGCGCTGAGCCGGGGGGAGCGGCCGCCGGCGGAGATCTCGCGCCCCTACGACCGCGACCGCGACGGCTTCGTGCTCGGCGAGGGGGCCGGTGTGCTGGTGCTGGAGGACTACGAGCGAGCGCAGCGCCGCGGCGCGGAGATCTACGCCGAGGTGCTCGGGCTGGGCAGCAGCTTCGACGGGTACGCGGTGACCAAGCCGGATCCGGAGGGGCGCGGGGCGGCGCGGGCGATCCTGTCGGCCTTGCAGGAGGCCCGCCTGGATCCCGCCGACGTGGACTACATCAACGCCCACGGCACGAGCACGCGCCTGAACGACCTGATGGAGACGGTGGCGGTCAAGCGCGTTTTCGGTGCGGGGGCGAAGACGCCTCCGCTATCGTCGATCAAGTCGATGGTCGGCCACCTGATCGGGGCGGCGGGAGCGGTCGAGGCGGTCGCGCTGGCGCTGACGCTACGTCACGGGGCGCTGCCGCCGACGATCAACCTGACCCGCCCTGACCCGGAGTGCGACCTGGACTACGTGCCGAACACAGCCCGCGAGCTGCGCGTGCGGACCGCCGTCTCGACGAGCTTCGGGTTCGGCGGGCAGAACGCGGCGCTGGTCATGCAGCGCATGTGAGTACTCGCTCTCCGCGTACCGAAATCCGCTTCTCACCGTCCGTCGCGCGGTTCCGTCTCGCCGAACCCGGCCGCCAGGCGGAGGTGCTGTTCCAGGTCGAGCGTCTCCGCCCGGGCGGCCGGGTCGAGGTCGAGGTCGTCGAGCTTGCGGTCGATGTCCGGCTTGCCGAGCGGCTGGTTCGGGAAGCTCGCAAGGGCGCCGCGCAGGTTCTTGCGCCGGTGGGCGTACAGGTCGCGCAGGAAGTGGCGCAGCCGCTGCACGTCGCCGACCCGAGCACGTTTGACCGCATCCGGCCGGATCAGAACGATCGCCGAATCGACCTCCGGGCGTGGCCAGAACACCGCCGGCGGCAGCTTGCGCACCAGCCGAACCTCGGCCAGGTTCTGCACCAGCACCGCCAGGGCGCCGTAGTCCCTGGTACTCGGCGTCGCCATCAGCCGCTCGGCAATCTCCCACTGGACCGTCACGACCATGCGCTCGAACGGCAGGTCGGTCAGCAGGAAGTTGGTGATGACCGGCGTCGCGACCGCATAAGGCAGGTTCGCGACCAGCTTGAGCCGCCGGCACCCGGACCGCGCGCGCAGCTCCGTCAGCGCGTCGAGCACCGCCGAGTTGAGGCGGTTCTTGTTCGCCAGGACGTCGGCGTGCAGCAGCGTCAAGTTCGGCCGGTCGCCGAGCCCCTCGCTCACCAGGGAATGAAAGTCCGCATCGATCTCAACGCTCAGCACGGCGCCGGCGTGGCCGACCAGCTTCGCCGTCAGGCTGCCGGTGCCGCTGCCGATCTCGACCGCCAGATCCTCGGACGACAACTCGGCGGCACGCACCAACAGGTCGATCAGGTTCAGGTCGATGAGGAAGTTCTGCCCGAGTTTGTTCCTCGGTCGGATGCCACGCTGGTCGAAGAGTTCGCGCAGGTACGAGAGCGTTTGCCGCGGGGCAGGGCGCCGGCTCAGGTCCACGGGCTGTTCGTCATTTGCCATGTTGCTCATGCTCGCCGCGCCTCGGGCGGGCTGAAAGGTCCAAGGGCTTGCAGGTACTTCCAGATGTACTTCGCGAACAGATCCGTTTCCAGGTTAACCGTCGCGCCGACGGTCTTGAAGCCCAGTGTCGTGACGGCGAGCGTGTGCGGGATCAGGGCGACGCTGAAGCGATTCCTCTCCACGTCCACCACGGTCAGGCTGATGCCGTCCACCGCCACCGACCCCTTGGGAACCATCTGCGCGGCCAGTTCCTCCGCGCAGGCGAACCAGACCGTTTCCCACTCGCCCTGCCGATCCCGGCTCGCGATGCGCCCGAGGCCATCGACGTGCCCCTGAACCAGGTGGCCGCCGAGCCGATCGCCGAGCCGCAGCGAGCGCTCGAGGTTGACGCGGTCGCCGGGCCGCAGCTCGCCCAGGTTGGTGCGGCGCAGCGTCTCCGGGCCGGCCTGAAAGCGGAAGGTGTCGCCCTCCACCCCGACCACCGTCAGGCAGCAGCCGTTGACCGCGACGCTCTCGCCCAGCACCAGCTGCGGGGCGATGACCGATTCGCTGAGGTGCAGCACCCGCCCCTCGCCATCGGGATCGAGGCGGCGCACGGTGCCGAGCACTTCGACAAGGCCGGTGAACATGACACTCCCTGAGTTCGACTCGTGTGGTCCTTCACAACTCCTCTTGGGCTCATCATGATGGATGGGCGAGTGACAGCAGAGTAATCTGGATCGTCAGCGGTTGAGGATAACGGCTCCGAATCGGTCCCGCAAGCACCCCTGGTGCGACCCGCCTCCCCCGTTCTTGAGAGAAACCCCGGACTGCCCGCGAAACCCGGCATCATTTTCGCTACGTTGAAAGCGGTTTGCCTCTCCCGGGGTTACCCCGCAGCCGATACTGTTTATGCACCCCCTCACTCCGAGGGGCGCTCCCATGACGCCTTTCATCCTTGGTTCCGCCATCACCGGAGTCCGCAGTCCATGTCAGCCCAACTCGATCCCCGACTCACCGACAACCTCCGTCGCTGGCAGCAGTCCGGCCAGCCCTACGCCTGGGTCGATGCCCACGGCGGTCAGTGGGGCCACGGCGACTGGCTCACCCTGCTCGCCAACCTTCGCCATTCGCCGTTCTGGCCGCTCGACCCCGCCGCCGTCCAGAACTTGCTCGACCGCCTGGCGCGCGAGCGGGCCAACCTGCACCGCCTGATCCGGTCGGAAATGGTCGGGCGCTGGGTCGAGGCCCGCCAGGGCGAATGGGGCCATGCCGACTGGCTCGCCTTGCTGGACGTCTTGCACACGGCCGGCTACTGGCCGATCCAGCCCGAAGCCGTCCGCGCCCTCCTGGAGGGTCTTACCCGGCAGTGGCACAACCTGCGGGCCTGGGAGCAGTCCGGCGCCCCTCGCCGATGGGTCGAGGGACACAGCGGCGAGTGGACGCACGGCGACTGGCTGGAACTGGTGGCGGCGCTGCAGCAGTCGGAGTTCTGGCCCCTCGACCTGCATGTGGTCGGCGCGCTGCTGGAGCGGTGCAAGGGAAGCTACCGCAACCTGCGCCTCTGGGTGGCGTCCGGCTGGCCGCGCCGGTGGGTGGAGGCGCATCGCGGGCGGTGGGGCCACGATGACTGGAACGCCCTGCTGGAGGCGGTCCGCTGGTCCCCGTACTGGCCGCTCGACGCGGAAGCCGCCGGAGAGGCGCTGGACGAGGTCCGGCGGATGTGGCTCAACCTGCGCCGGTGGGAGCGTTCGGGGGAGCCGCGGCAGTGGGTGAACGCCCGCCGCGGGCGGTGGGGGCATGGTGACTGGCTGGACCTGCTGGACGGCCTGCGGCGATCGGAGTTCTGGCCGCTCGAGCTGGAGGCGGTCGGCGAGGTGCTGGCGGACCTGCAGCAGGAGTGGCGCAACCTCGGGCGCTGGCACGAGTCGGGCGAGGTGTGGTGGTGGATCGAGACGCACCAGGGGCGATGGGACCGCGACCAGTGGCTGGCGCTGTGGGCGGACCTGCAGGTGTCGGCGTTCGGGCCGCTGGACGCCGCGGCGACCGAGGAGGTGCTGCGCCAGGTCACGGCCGAGTGGTGGAACCTGCGCTACTGGCGCGATTCCGGCCAGCCGCGACGCTGGGTCGAGGCGCATCAGGGGCGGTGGGACCACGACGAGTGGCTCGCCCTGCTCGACAGCCTGCGCCGCTCGCCGTACTGGCCGCTGGAGCCGGTGCGCGTCGGGGTGGTGCTGGAGCAGGCGAAGCGGGAGTACGGGAATCTCCAGCGCTGGGAGGCGTCGGGCCAGCCGCGGCGCTGGGCCGAGGCCCGCGGGGGGCAGTGGGATCCCGGCGGTCTGGCCGCACTGCTCGACGAGCTGCAGCACTCGGAATTCTGGCCGCTCGACCCGGTTCAGGTGGAGGGGTTGCTCGAGCAGTCGGCCGGCGAGGTCCGCAACCTGCGCCGGTGGCGTGAATCCGGGGCGGCCCGCCGCTGGGTCGAGGCGCGGCCGGGCGGGTGGGGCGACGCAGACTGGCAATCCCTGCTGGAGGAGCTGCGGGCGTCCGAATTCTGGCCGGTCAGCCCGGCCGGCGTTGGCCGGATGCTGGAGGAGATCCGCGCGGGAACCGGCTCGGCAAGTGCCGTCACCCGCGAGGTGAGCGAGGGCGGGAAAAGAGCGGCGTGACCCCTTCGTCAATGCGGGCGGATGTCGTCGAGGCTCGGCGCCGGCAGCGTGCGCCGGCGCAGACTGCGCAGGAGGAGCGACCGGCCGGCGAAGCCCAGGGCGTAGCCCCAGAACAGGGCAGCCAGGGCGATCTCACGGAACAGGACGATGACGAGCGCGGCCAGGATGACCTGAACGAGGTGGCTCAGGTGCCGCCGGCCGCGCAGCGCCTGCTTGGTCACGTGCGGATAGGCGATCCGCGAAACCATCAGGAGGGCGACCGTCAGCGCACCGATCGGCGCCCAGACCTCGACGAGACGCTGGACGCTGACGCGGAGCACCTCGACATCGGCCTCGGGCCAGTAGAGAGCGAGCTTGGCGGGCAGTTCCCCGCGGAGGATCGCGAGCGAGGCGAGGCAGCCGGCGGCGCCAGGCGAGGGCAGCCCGCGGAAGCGCTTGTGGCTGGCCGGGTCGGGGGTGTTCTCGACGTTGAAGCGGGCCAGGCGCAAAACGGCGCAGACCATGTACAGCACGGCGATGGCGGTCAGCAGCTGGTGCAGGAGCGGACGCGGCTCCCAGCCGGGGCCGAGGCGGAGCAGGAGGAAGGCGGGCGCGACGCCGAAGCTGATGGCGTCGCACAGGCTGTCGAGTTCGCCGCCGAACTTGCTCGCGGTGCGCGACAGGCGGGCGACGTAGCCGTCCAGCGCGTCGAACAGCATGGCGGCGACGATCAACCACCCGCTGAGGGCGAAGTAGGGGTCCGCTCCGGCGGCGCCGTTGGAGCCGATCTGGCTGGCGCAGAGGATGGCCGCGAACCCACAAACTCCGTTCCCAAGCGTCAACAACGTCGGGATGATGGCGATTTTCTTCACGGTCAACACGTCCTTCAGGTGCGTTCCCCCATCCTCCAGGGCACGGAATGTAGGTTAGGATAACGCGAAGGAGGGGCGCGTTCCAGTTGATTCGTGAAAAAAAGGACGAAGTGAGAGGGCAAAGCCCACGGGGACGCGCCCCGTGGGTCGAGTCGCCCGTGCTTCGCCCACGGGACATATCCCGTGGGCTTTCTCCAGCCCCTCCTCCCTCACACCCATTCCGGGTAGCGCTTGCCGAGCGAGGCGCGTTGCTCCCCGGGCGGCAGGCTTCGGAGGATGCTCCGGCCCTCGCACTCGGCGAGATCAACGTGGACCGGCAGCGGTAGCGGGTTCCCCTGGCAGTCGGTCAGCACCGCCACCACCGGCCGCGCCGGGGCCGCCAGGTCGCGCTTGCCGTGCCCCGCCACCACCACGCCGATGGCGCCATCGCCCAGTTCCACCACCGACCCCGGCGGATAGAACGCCAGCTGCAGCAGGCGCTCCGCCTGCTGCTGGTCCAGCGCGCCTTTCTCCGCCAGCAGCAGCGTGTCGGTCAGCGCGGTCCGGGTTTCCAGCGCGGCCCGGTGCGGCCGCGGCGCGCACAGGGCCGCGTAGACGTCGCATACCGCCAGCAGGCGCACCATCGGCTTGATCTGCGCGTCGCGCAGCCCGGCCGGATACCCGGTGCCGTCCAGCCGCTCGTGGTGGCCGGCCGCGGCCTCGATCAGCCACAGGGCGTGCGGGGACAGGCGGCTGACATGGTCCGCTCCGATCGCCGCATGGGCCTCGATCGACCGCCGCTCCGCGTCGTCGAGCGGGCCGGGCTTGGCCAGCACCTCGGCCGGCACCCCCAGCATGCCGACGTCGTGGACGAGGGCCGCCAGGACCGGCTCCAGCGGCCGCGAGCGCCACTCCGGGTCGTGTCGGGTCAGGCGCACCAGCACCTGCGCGGTAAGCAGGCTGTGGGCGGCCACGAAGCGCGCTGGGTCGCGGGCGTCGGCCGTCGGGAAGCGCAGCGGCCGTCCCTGGTGGGCGTCGTCCAGCACCGACTCGGCCAGCGCGGTGAAGGCGCCCATCTCGACAGACCTCCCCCCGGCCAGCCCGCTCAGCAGATCGGCGAGAGTTTCCAGCCGGCCCCGGTCGCGCCGCCGCTGATCGACCGCCCCGTTGAGAATGCTGAGCCGATCGCCCACCACGCCGAGGACCGCCTCCAGCCCCTCACACAGGCGGATCTGGGCGCTGGGCGCCTCCGGGAAAGCCTGGACGGTGCGCAGGACCGTCTCGGTCATGGCAACCGTCTCGCGGTAGAGGGCGGCGAGCGGGTCGTCATCCTCGCACTGCAGCAGCGGCTCGTCCCCCAGGGTGCGCAGCTGGAGCAGCAGGTCGCGACTCTGCTTGAGGAGCCGCGCCGCCCGGGCGGTCAGCTGCGACGGCAGCATCACGCCGTCCCCGCCTGCCGCGCCACCCGGCGCGAGCTGGCGCAGGGCGCCGTCGAGCAGGTGCGTCTGCCGCGCCCCGGCCGCGACCTTGCGCTCCAGAGTGGCGACCGGGTCGGCCCCCTTCTCGACGAGGGAGGCGGCGGCGGTCCCGGCATCGTGCAGCAGTCCCTGCGCCTGTTCCAGGCGCTGGCGCAGGACGGCGATCTTGCTCAACAGAACCTGGGTTTCGGTCATGGTCGTGCCCCCGTGAAGGCCCCTGGATGTTTGGCAGATCGGTCTTGCCACGGCCCGCGCCCCCGCGCGGCCGCCGCACGCCCGGCCAGGAGCACCGGGCAGGGGCCGTCCGAAATGTGGAAGAGGAGATGTCCTTGTTGCATCGTCGCGCGGGGCGCGCGGACTTTAACGATTGGTGGCGCTTTCGTGGAAATGACCGAAGGAGCGGATGGGCAAAATGCACGGGCAGGAGTGAAGGCGCCGCCCTGCCAACCCGGTGCTGGCGCTCCGGACTGGTCGGCCGGCGCTGCCTACGACCGAACGAGAACCCGCGTCCCCCCGAGCGGCGGGCGAGCAGGGGCCATCGCCGGTTCGACCGGACCGAACGATCGGTCCTCGGCCGATCGCAGCCGCTCGCGCTCCGCGGCCAGATAGGCGTGCGGGTCGTGCTCCAGTGCCCCCGGCGGGAGCCAGTCCCACAGCGGACCCAGGTCGCGCCGGATCGCGTCCACGTAGAATTGCGGCAGGGCCGTTGTCTCCTGCTCGAAGAACGGGCGGAACTGCGGATCGGTGTCCAGACGCTGGCGGATCTTCCGGTGGTAGCGGTAGCGTCCGAACCCCTCCGACGAGACGGCCCGGAGCAAATTCATCCACTTCGGGGCCGCTCCCGCTGTCCCCCGGAACCGCCGGTACAGCATGCGCCACGAGAACGAATAGCCGACCAGGTCGATGATCCGGTCGTAGAACGCTGGCCAGGTGTAGTTCTTCGGCCGCACGTTCATCGCCAGGTTGTTGTTCAGGAAGTGGAACGGGAACGGCAGCACCCGGTCGGCCCGCTGGTAGGTGAGGTTGAGCGGCGCAGCCTGGCCGAACGCCGTCAGCAGCGAGTACCCGGGGAACGCCCCCGGCGCCAGGTCGAGGAACCGCTTGGTCAACTCGAACGGCTCGTCGCCCTCGTCCGAGTCGAGCCCCAGGACGAAATTCGTCTGCACATACGGGATGTAGCGCAGGATCAGGTTGACGTGGTCCGCCACCTGCCGCACCTTCTCCATCCCCTGCCGTGCTCCGACCTTCGACTTGTTGCCAAGGGCGAACCACGACTCGACGCCCGGCAGCAGCGCCCGGAACCCGTTCCGTCCGAGCCGCTTCAGGTGCGGCTCAGGCAGCAGCGCCAGGCTGCTCTCGGCGATGAAGTCGATCTTCCCCGGCGGGACCGCTTCCTCGATCGCGCCGAGGTAGTCGTCGAACCGAACCCCGAAGTTCGGGTCGTGCCAGCCGACCGCTGGCCGCCGCATCTTCTTCAGCAAGAACCGCAAATCGTCCTTGAGTACCTGGAACTCCAGGGGCTGGTACGGTACGGCCGCGTCGATACAGAAGGCGCAGGTGTACGGGCACCCCAGGCTGCCGAGCATCGGGACGATCTTGATGAGCGGCGCCTTCCGCAGGACCGTCTCGATGAACGGCCAGCGCTCGCGCACCCCGGGCAGCGCGTCCGGCTGCCGCCGCGCGGAGACGTGAACCCCGAGGGGCCGATGGGGCGTGCAGTCCTGCAGGACCGAGTGCAGCGTCTCGCGGTCGGTGAACCCGAAGACGTAGTCGAAATGGCGCTGGGCGTCCTGCGGGTAACAGCGTGCGTGCGGCCCGCCAAGGGCGGTCACGGCTCCGCGGCTGCGGAAGAGGTTGCTCAGGGCGTAGGCGGTCTGGGCCGCCTCCGTGAACGCCCCGACGAAGACCAGGTCCGGGCGGTCCGGCAGTTCCCGGAGGAGATCCTCGAACCCGGTGTAGCAGACGAAGCTGACCTCGTGCCCCTCCCGCTGGCACCATGCGCTGACCACCTGCGGCATGATGCTGGCGAGGTTGGCATTCATCACCCGGGCGAACCAGGCCCGGGTTGGTCCACGCGAAACCAGGTCGATGACCCCGATGCGGAGCTTTCTCATCCGAACTCCCGGCCATGCCAACGTGAGGTTTCCGGGTCAGGTCGGCGCGACCTGCCCGACTTGCGTCAATCGCCGTGATTGGCGGTCGGCTTCGCTGGTAACGGGCACAGGGGGCCGCGAGCTGAACGCGGCCCGCGTATCAGGGGTTCGGCTCCTTGCTCGCGGTGCGACTGGCGCGTTGCTTGCGCAGCTTGGCTCGGCGGCGGACCTCGCACGGCTTCTCGTAGTGCTGGCGCTCGCGCAGCTCGCGCTTCAACCCGCTGCGCTCCAGGAGTTTCTTGAAGCGGCGCAGGGCCGCGCCGATTGGTTCGCGATCGTGGACGCGCATCCGTAACGTCATGTTCCCTCCTCGTGAAGCCTCTCCCTGAGCGTGGGAGCGGCGGTCGTTTTGTCGTTTCAGTTCCTTGTGCGACCGGAGCAACAGGCCGGATTCCGTCGGGTGGCACAGCGGCGCAGCTCGACACCGCGGGCGTCGTCGGATCGCCGTGCGCGTCAGGACGAGTGCGTCCCGCTCCGCACGCTTGATGTCCGCCACGCCCAGGGTTAGAACCCGGGAAGAGGAAGTCACCAGGAATGGAGAGCAATGTGACCGTTCTACGGACCGGCCCCAGCGGTGGCCAGTGAGGGCGGAACCGGCCGGCGCGTCGCCGCACACCTACTGGCCCCGAGTCCGGCGGCCCACCTTGCGGTGCAGGCACAGATCCTCGCCCCCGTGGTAGGTCAGCAGCAGCGCTCCGGGCCGGGCATAGCGGCCAAACAGGTCCGCCGTCAGTTCCTCCTCGTCCGGCCAGGGGTACGCGAAGATCAGATCGAAATCGTCCGGGTCGAACCCCATCTCCTCGTACGCGCTCGCGGCCGGAGTGCTCAGCCAGGTGAACGCGCGGCCGGCCGTGACCCGGTCCTGCGCGGCCTGGGGGATGAAGCTGCCGTGGACAAACTCGACCGGCAGCCCGAAGTCGGCGGCCAGTCGGCGGCCAGCATCGACGAGTTCTTCCTCGACCTCGATCCCCCAGGCGTCGAAGCCGAGCATGGCGGCCAGGCACGCGACCACGCCGAACCCGCTGCCCCACTCGCAAAACCAGCGCCCAGGGAGCAGGTCCGCGTCCTCCACGGCGCGCAGCGCAGCGTAGGTGTAGGTGAAATCGCTGGCGACGAACGCGGGGAATCGGCCAGCCTGCTGAAACCGCTCGATCCGGCGTTCGGCCGCGCGGAGAAAGCGGCGGACGTCGGGCGGCGGAGAAGACGTGGCGAGCGTCAGCGGTACGGGTAGCAGCGGCATGGCCCCTCTCGGCGCACGGCGAGTCCGGTCCCGCGAAGCACGTCCGTCACCGGCCCGCAGCCCACAAATCCCGTCACGACGGGCGAAAGATCACAAGTAGGCCCGGCGACGCGGGTCGGCCAGGGGGTGGGCCGGCTGGGAAGCCCACGGGCGGCGCTCCGTGGGGGGAAGCACGGGATGTGGACGGACGGGCAGGACAAACTGATGAAACCGTCCCGGCGCGACACGTCTCTAACCTGTGCGGAGTGGAAACTCGCGCCTGTTGACAGAGCCCTGTAAATCGTGCTACTGTGAGGGAATACGGTAACCGAAACTCCTGTCCTCGACGGCGAGCGGACGCTGCGTTTCGACCGAACTCTTCTCGAGCGTCCCGCCCACCCTGGGAGACCTAACGACATGGCGGTACAGCAACCCGGCGTCTGGGGCATTGACCTCGGTCAGTGTGCCCTCAAGGCGATCCGGCTCGAAGTCATCGACGGCGAGGTGACGGCCACCGCCTTCGATTACATCGAGCATCCGAAGATCCTCAGCCAGCCCGACGCCGACCCGGACCAGCTGACGCGCGAGGCGCTCGACAAGTTCCTGTCGCGTAACAGCTTGCGCGGCGACGTCGTCGCCATCAGCGTCCCCGGGCAGAGCGGCCTGGCCCGGTTCGTCAAGCTGCCCCCGGTCGAGGAAAAGAAGATCGTCGATATCGTCCGCTTCGAGGCCAAGCAGCAGATCCCCTTTCCCCTCGAAGAGGTCGTCTGGGACTACCAGAAGCTGTCCAGCGGGCTCGTCACGGACGGTTTCGCGCTGGAAACCGAGGTCGGCCTGTTCGCCATGAAGCGCGACATGGTCAACCGCTACCTGCAGCACTTCCAGGACGTCAACGTCGAGGTCCACGTCATCCAGATGGCCCCCCTCGCGCTGGTCAACTTCGTCGCCCACGATCTGCTCGCCAAGACCGAGGGCGACGACGGCGAGGAGGAGGACGAGGCCGACGAGGATTCCGGCAAGAAGCAGTGCGTGGTGGCCCTCGACATCGGGACGGACAACTCCAGCCTGGTCATCACCGACGCCGGCAAGATCATCTGGCAGCGGCCCATCCCGATCGGCGGTAACCACTTCACCCGCGCCCTGACGAAGGATCTGAAGCTCACGTTCGCCAAGGCCGAGCATCTCAAGCGCAACGCCGTCAAGTCCCCCGACCTGAAGAAGATCCTCGGCGCCCTGCGCCCCGTCCTGAACGACTTCGTCAGCGAGGTGCAGCGGTCCCTCGGCTACTTCACCAACACCCACCGGGACGCCCACATCAAGTTCATGATCGGGTTGGGGAATGCGTTTCGGCTGCCGGGCATGCAGAAGTTCCTGCAGGAGAAGCTTCAGCTCCAGGTGCGCAAGCTCGGCGAGTTCAAGCGACTCCACGGCGAGAGCGTGACGACGGCCCCGCAGTTCACCGAAAACATCCTCAGCTTCGCGGTCGCGCACGGGCTGGCCCTGCAGGGGTTGCAGACCAGCATGATCCACACGAACTTGCTGCCGCAGGAGATCCGGACCGAGCGGCTGATCCGGGCAAAGAAGCCGTGGGCGGCGATCGCTGCCGCGGTCCTGCTCCTGGGCGTGGCTGGGCTGGCGTTCGGTCGGGCTCGGCAGCACGCGGCCTGGAACAACGAGGCCGTCGAGGAAGCGCTCAAGAAGGGCAAGACCGTCGTCGCCGAGGCGAACGGCTACCGCGGCGAGTGGCAGAAGGCGGAGGACGAGGCGAAGGCCAGCCACCAGACCGTTCTGCGCATCGCCGCGGGCGTTCACGAGCGGTTCAACTGGAACCTGCTCTACCAGTACCTCGGCGAGTGCCTGCCCCGGCCGGACGGCCAGCGGCTGACGCGGCGAACGATGCAGCAGGTCGATGCCTACACGAAGTACTTCAAGGCTCCCAACACCGGGGAGAAGGCGCTGGCCGACGCCCGCGCACGCCGCGCCGCCGGACCCACCGACGGCGCGGCCGGGGCCGACGAGGCCAAGACCGACAAGGCGATCAAGGAGAACCTCGTTCAGCTCAACGTCGAGGCCATTACCTCCCTGTACGCCGACGACCTGACGCCGTTCTGGGAGAAGCTCAAAAAGGACAAACACCTGCTCTACGGGATGCGCCTGGGTGAGGCGAAGCAAATCAAGGACGGGGACACGAAGCTGCCCAAGGTCGGGTGGCTGGTAGAGATTCGCGGCTACACCTACCACCGGGGCGGGGTAAAGCAGGGCTACCAGGGCGAACGATTCATCATCGACACGCTCGTCGAGAACCTGGCCAACCCCGACGGGGCGGGCCTCAAGCCGGTGCTGACGGAGGCGATGCAGAAGCAGGTGCGCGAACGGGTCAAGTACGTGTTCCTGTACAAGTACGAGCTGGACAAGGCGCCTATGCCCGGGGCGTTCCGGTCGATCCAGACCAGTCTCCTGCCCGCCGCGATCGCGGGCACCCTGGCCGGCAAGGGTCCGGAAGGCGGTTTCCCGGGGGGCCGGCCGATGGGCAGTGGCAGCCCGATGGGGTCCGACCCGATGGGCGGCGAAGGCACCGGGGAAGTCAAACCGGCCGGTCCGGACCGCAGCGCCTGGAAGCCCCTGGGCGAGGTCGCCAGTGCGGGCCTGGGCGGCGGTATCGGCCCCGGCGGGGAAGGCCCCGGTCCGGGCGGGCGGCCGATGGGAGGCGTGCCCGTGCCGCCCCCGCCCGGCGCGGAGGCCGGTCCTGGCGGGCAGGTGGTCCCACCGCCGCAACCGCCAGTCCCCCGGACCGAGTTCGTCATCTTCTTCCTCTGGGAAGAGCCGCTGACCCCCGACGGGACCACCCCGACCGCGGACCCGGCTCAGGAAACGACCGCGCCCCCGGCCTGATGCTGTCGCCGTGACCGTTCCGCCCCGGGTGGCCACCCGGAGCGGAGGGACGACCCCGCATACCCCCGAAGAGGTCAACCCGGTATGAAACTCGATAAAGAGTTCGCACTCAAGCACAAGTTCTGGCTGGCGTTCGCCGGCAGCCTGTTCTTCGTCCTGGTCGCCATCTTCCTGCAGTTCTTCATCGTTCCCGGAACCACCGCCGAGGCCCGCAAGAAGGTGGAGACCGAGTGGGACACGTTCAAGAAGTACACTGATCCGAAGAACCAAAAGTTCGTCGATGTCGCCCTGGTGAAGGCCAAGAAAGAGAAGGCCCGCGAGGACGAGGTCTGGCGCGACGCCTACCAGGCACAGAAGAAGCTGATAACGTTCCCGGCCGGACTGGAGCAGGAGTTCGAGTTCACGAAGGGTTACTTCGCCCTGGAGGTCACCCCGCTCGGCAAGGACGCCACCCTGCCGCCCGACGAGCCGAAGCCCGAGGAGGAGGCCAACGTCCCAACCGGCAAGTTCCACGGCGTCATCACGCGCACAGCCCCGGAGTCGATCGAGGTCAGGGGCCGCGATCCCAAGGATCCGAAGAAGCCGGCGGTGCGCGTGTTCCGCCACACGCCCTACGTCAAGGTGACGCTGCCGGAGGACAGGACGCCGAAGGATCGCTCGCCGGTGTTCGCCGACCTGGACGTTCTCAAGGGCGCGGCGGTGGCGGTGACGTACCAGAAGGGCATGTACTTCAACGACCGGCTCACCCAGGCGCAGCAGACCACGTTCGCCAACACGTACGAGACCCAGCTCAAGGACATCCTCAAGGAGGCCCAGCCGCTCAACGAGATGGGCGGCGTGCTGGTGCAGTTCAAGGGCTGGCTGTACGACAAGAACAAGCTCCCGCCGCCCGCCCAGGTGACCGGAACCGCGGGTATGCCCGGCGAGGCCGGATCTCCCGGGCCGGGCGCGCCTGTGCCCATGCCCATGCCGGGGCCGATGGGCGAGGCGGGAGGCGTCTTCGGCACGGGCGCGAACAAATTCTTCCGCTACGTCAAGGAGTGGAAGCGGGAAGGGCTCGACATCTCCGATGGCGTGTGGATCGCCCAGGAGGATCTCTGGATTCAGCGCGAGCTGTTCCGCCTGGTCAAGAAGGCGAACGACTACGTCGCGAACTTCGAGCCGGTCAAGGACGCGAAGGGCAAGGCGATTCCCGGGGTGTTCCGCAACCCGTACTGGCAGATGGAACTGAGTCTGAAAGACACCAAGGTCCACGCGAAGATCACGAATCTGCTCGACCGGGTGCAGCGGCTCGATCCGCGCTTCATGGTGCAGGTGCAGAAGGACGCCCCGCTGGTATTGCTGGATCGCTTTGACGGCGAACCGCTGCAGCCGAAGGGGAGCAAGAAGGACACCTTCGAGCAGACATTCGACCTGAAGGGCGGCTACCGGCCGGAGGGTCTCTTCGCGGTCCGGCAGGTGCTGACGTGGGAGACGGCAGCCATCAAGCGGATCGATCAGATCGCGATCGGAACCGCCGCCGGGGACGGGTGGGCTCAGTCGCACCGGACGTCGGTCAAGCTCCTGAAGCCGCTCAAGGAACTGCCCGCCGCGGCGCCGGACGCCAGCACTACTGGCGAGATGCCGATGGGGGAGGCTCCCGGACCCGGGCCGATGGGCGGAGGACTCCCGGGCGGACCGGGCGGGGTCGGCGGGCCGCAGCGCGGGGCCATCCTGACGCCGAACGGCCTGGTGCGCAACCGCTACGCGGACGTGACGCCGCAGGCGCGGCGCGTCCCGGTCGGCCTGGCCCTGATCGTGGACCAGATGCATGTGGCGCGCGTGCAGACGGCCTTCGCCGACTCGCCGCTGCGGTTCCTGACGACCCAGGTGCTGATGCACCGCTACCCGACGACGGTCCGGCCCGACAGCAATACCACCGGCCAGTTCGCGGGCGGGGAAGGCTACCCCGGGCCGATGGGCTCCCCCGGGCCGATGGGCTTCCCCGGCCCGATGGGCTCCCCCAGCGGCGGTTACCCGGCCCCGCCTCCGCCCGGCCCGGGCGGCTACCCGATGGGGTCGGGACCGATGGGTGAGGGGGCCATGCCCGGCGACCCCTACGCCCCCGGCGCGCAGGCGACGGGCAGCGACGAGCAGGAGTCGAACGTGGAGCTGGTGATTTACGGGGTCGTGTCCCTGTACGAGCGGTATCCGGCCCGCAAGAATGTCCCGGCGCCGCCGACCGAGGCGCCGCCGGCCGCGACCCCGTGACCCGATCCGGGGCAGCCGGTCCCGTTTGTCTTTCCCCCTCTCCCCTGGTGGGAGAGAGGGAAAGCAGGCAGCTACTCCCGGACCGGGTAGCAGATAACTCCTCCCCGCCCCCCTCGCCGTTTCGCGAAGGGGGCGGGCTTCTCGCCCGATCCTTCAGGGGATAACCACATGGCCAAGTTCAAGGTCGATACGCAGCGGATCAAGCAACTCCTCCGCGAGAAGGTGGAATATGTCGCAGTGGGGGTAGCCGGGTTCCTCGCGCTGCTCCTCCTCGGCATCGGCCTGGTGAGCGTCTTCGGGTCCGGCTCCCGGGCAGGGGACATCAAGGAAGACGCCGTCACCCTCAAGCGGAAACTCGACAGCGCCGACCCGGGGACGGAAACGGCCGCTCCGACGGAGGAACCGCCGCCGGATGGCAGCTCCCCGCCGCCGGCGCCGAAGAAGGACGCCGAGGAGAAGATCGCCTGGACCCTCAACACGCCCGGTAGCACGTTCGTGGCCGGCAGTTCCTGGTACGACGCGAACCTGGCGGGCGACAACCGCAAGCGCAACCCGACCATCCTGCCGATCGACGTGGCGGATCGGAGCGGCAAGGGCAAGTTCCTGCAGATCGATGCCATCGTTAGCGGGTTCAGCCGGTACGACATCTCCCAGCGGGACCAGAAGATCTGGGCGCTGGAGACGGACGCGAACAAGGGAGCCCGCGCCGGCCTGCCGCCGGTCGAGTACGTCGGGACGGAGCACCTGATCCTCGTTCACGCCACCTTCCCGTACCTCGACCAGATGGAGCAGTACCGCAAGGCGCTGCGGCTGGACAGGGTCCAGGACGTGTACCTGCGCGGCCTGATGCCGACCTTCGCCGGGCTGCTGGTCCGCCGCCGGGCGTTCGGCCCGGACGGGAAGGTCAGCGAGTTCGAGAAGGTCTACTTCCAGGACAAGGACGGGAACATCACCGCCATCGATCCGGTCAAGAAGGTGCTGGGCGAGGCGGTCTACGATCAGGAGACCGTCTACTCCCTCAGCCATGTTCTCGCGGTCAACGGCGGGGCCACGCCCCTGCCGCGGCTGCCCTACGGCAAGTACCCGGAGGTGGCGCTCGAGGGGATCGTGGTCCGTGGCCCAACGGCAGCCGCGGCGGGCGGCGAGACCCCGCCGGGCGGCGCGGGCCGGTTCATCCCGATCCCGGGGCCGATGGGCAAGGGCGGCGCGCCCGGCCCGGGTCCGATGCCGATGGGCGGGGAAGCGCCAATGGGGGGCGGCGGGCTTGAGGTTCTGGCGGGCCGCCCCACGCCGGTCCCGCTGAAGAGCTACCCCAGGGCGTTCGCCGACCGCGTCACCGGCAAGAAGATCAACTACTTCAGCCCGTGGGGCGTCTTCCCGGAGGTGGCGCGCGGGGCAGCCAACACGTCCGCGTACCAGTACCCGGCCGCCGCTCCGGGGATGGAGAAGGGCTTTCAGTTCAACAGCCCGCGGTTCGGCAGTCCGTCGGGACCCGGTCCGATGGGACCTGGCCCGATGGGGGCCGTCGTGGCTCCCGGACCGGGCGACACGGGTGAGGGGGCCGACCCGACGCAGAAGGCGAGCGCCATCAGCGGGCTTTCAAAGGACGGCAAGGTGCTGGTCCGGTTCGTCGATGCCGGCCTGCAGCCGGGGTACTACTACCAGTACGAGGTGGTGGTGCGGATGGTGAACCCGAACTTCGGCAAGCCGAAGGAGGTCGCCTACCCGGCCCTGGCGGAGAAGAAGGTGCTCTACTCGCCGCCGGTCTACACCCCGTGGGTGAAGGTGCCGCGCGAATTCGATTTCTACGTCGTGGACCAGAAGTCGCTGGAGACGAAGGGCCGCAAGGGCATCGACAGGGATCCCATCTACGGCAACCTGGACAAGAAAATTCCGATCCAGATCCACCAGTGGATCCGGGAGACGCGGGAGGGGGCCGGGCGGTCGGTGGCCGACTGGGTGGTCGGCGAGCGGCTGCTGTTCTGCCGGGGCGAGACGATCGAGCGCAAGGCGGTCGAGATCGAGGTGCCGACGTGGAACGCTCTCACCGGCCAGTTCGAGCTGGGCATCCGGCCCCCGTCTGTCAAGGGGAAGAAGTCCCGGCCGGCGGGGAACGAGCTGCCGGTCGATTTCGGCCCCCCCGACGGCGGCCCGGTGGTGGTCGATTTCACCGCCGGCCCACCGGGCAAGCTGGACGAGGCGAACATCGAGTTGCTGGTGATGTCACGGGAGGGCAAGCTGTACGTCCGCAACAGCCGGGACGACTCCGACCCGGAGATGGAGAGCGGCCACCGGCGGCTGGAGCGGTATGAGGCGTGGAAGAAGCGCGTCCAGCAACTCCGCCAGGGGCCGATCTCGGCCACCCCCAACATGCCGGGAGATCCGAGCGGCATGAACCCGATGGGCGTCATGCCGTGAGGCGGGGCGGATCCCCCGCACCCCCCAGCTCCTCTCTCCCACCAGGGGAGAGGGGCTGGGGGGTGCGGGGGATCTTTCCTGACCATCCCAACCGCCCGCCGGCCCCTGGCCGGCGGGCGGTTTTCGTTTCCCGCGAGCCGGTTTGCCGGCCCCAACCTGGAGGAGGACTTGACCGCACGATTTGACTGCGGTAGTTGATGCGCTAGAATTGGAGAGAGGCTGCGGCCAGGGACGGCCGGGCCTGGAGAAGAAGAGGTCACGTCATGTGGTACTATGACCCCGATCATCCGCTGCGGCGGCTGTTCGCCGGCCTCACCGAACAGACCTTCCTGACGACCCTCGGGATCGGCGACCCGCCACTCGTTGACTACCTGTCGCTGCTGCTGTCGCGCTTCGTCCACATGGACGCCGTCTACCGGCTGCGGAACGCCGAGGGGCGGCGCCTGGAGGACGTGGTGGACATGGTGCTGGAGGCGGAGGCTCTACCGCCGGAAGGACGCACCCGCCGCGAGTATCACCGCCATGTCGGCGACTTCACCCTGTTCTGGACCGGCGTGTTTCCGGAGGGGCGCCACCGGGCGCGGGGGCCATACGCGAAGGATCGCCTCGTCGATTACACCCAGCAGGGCAAGCGCTCCTACTATATCGCCAGCACGTGCGAGGAGGACGCGCACCGGGAGGAGGCGCGGGTGCTGCGCCGGTTGAGCGAGGAGTTCGAGGTGTGCGCCTACGGGCTGTCCGAGGTGCGCCGCGAGTGGCAGCGCAAGGGGCAGGGCGCTTAACGTCGCAACTTCTACCAGCTTATTCGGAAGGAGCCTGGCTGTTCCCGGTTGCCGCTGGCGGCTTCGCGACAGGTGCCCGCGAAGCCGCCCATATTACCGGGTCACGTTCAATACAGGTATCCCAGGCCGTAGCCCTCCAGATTGATGCCCATATTTGTCAGCGACCTATGGTAGTAGTCGTCGGTGCTGGGCAGCGAGGCAAAGAACTGACTTGTTTCGTACGGAGTCGGTGATGGCTGGCTGCGCATGGCCAGGAATCCCAGCAGAAGCAACTCTTCGTTCGACAGGTTTGCCCCGGACTTCGGCGCGGACGTTGAGGCGGTCTTCGGTTTGTTCGTCACATTGGTGGTCGATGAACTCCTGTTTGTGCTGGTACTCTGGGGCTGCACCGCGCTCGTGACGCCAGCCGTCTGCCCAACCTTCGGTTCGTT
>JAANMY010001764.1_pt1 | contig 22840 bp, 24 predicted proteins | sample 7279691 | NCBI WGS metagenome assembly JAANMY01 (sample SAMN14094543, study PRJNA606508) | bioreactor metagenome | isolation source: A lab-scale SPAN reactor treating ammonium-rich wastewater day 388 | place: Ireland: Galway | collected 2018-02-07
CGACATTACAGATTGGTTAATTTGGTTTTTGCATTGCCTGAAAAATTCTCTAATGGCAACAGAAGTTACTTTGCACAAAATATTGCGTAAATCAGTGTTTTGGAAAAATCATGAGCATACAACACTTAATCATCGGCAGAGAATGATATTAAACAGACTGCTTGATGGATTAGAGGGGAAACTGAAATCTTCCAAATGGGCAAAGATGGCTAAGTGTTCACCCGACACTGCCTTACGCGACATCAAAGATTTAATTGATAAAGGAATTTTACGACAAGAGCAACAGGGAGGACGAAGTACCAACTACGAACTTGAGGAATTCTGAAAATTAAATCATGTCAGATACAGCCATTGAAATAAAGAACTATAAAATTTGATTGAATTTCATCATCATATAATGCTGTATTATTAGCTTTGCCGCATGATAAAAAAATATTTTGCATTAGCTGTTGCAGCACTGCTGACATTCAATGTCCATGCACAGAACAAGAAAAGTTATCAGATAGGAATTATAGGTTTTTATAATCTCGAAAATTTGTTTGATACCATCAACCAGCCTGAAGTAAATGATGAAGAGTTTACTCCGACAGGAAGTAAAAACTATACCGGAAAGGTTTACCTTGATAAACTTTCAAAGCTTTCTGATGTACTCTCACTCATAGGTACTGACCAGTCACCGGATGGATTTTCAATTTTAGGATGTGCCGAAATTGAAAACGGAAGTGTGCTGAAAGATTTGCTTAATGAGCCCAAACTTAAACAACGCAATCTGCAGTTTGTACATTACGATTCACCTGACAAACGCGGAGTAGATGTAGGATTGATATATAATCCGAAATATTTTACGCCAAAATTCAGTGAACCACTTTTTGTGGATTTGCGCACTCCCGAAAATCCCGAATATTACACGAGAGACATCTTGTATGTTTATGGAATGTATCTTGGTGAACCTATACACATCATGGTAGGTCACTGGCCTTCGCGCAGAGGAGGCGAAGAAGCCTCGGCACCCAGCCGTGCAGCTGCAGCTGCAGTTTGTAAACATAAGATTGATTCCATCACCGCCATCAATGCCGATGCAAAAATTGTGGTAATGGGCGACCTTAACGATGACCCTTTAAGCCCCAGTGTAACCAAGGTGTTGAAAGCTACAGGCGACAAATCAAAAGTAAAACGGGGAGGAATGTATAATCCGTTTACTGATTTTTACACCAAAGGCATAGGTACTCTGGCCTATAATGATGCATGGAATCTGTTTGATCAGATAATGATTTCATCAGGATGGCTGAATAAGTCGCAATCCGGATTTTTCTTTAAAGATGCGCATATTTTCAGACGGGAATATATGGTGCAGAAAACAGGACGCTACAAAGGTTATCCCATGCGTACCTATGATTTCGATCGTTACATAGGTGGATACAGCGACCACTTCCCGACCTATCTTGTTTTTCTGAAAGAAATTAAAAACTAAAAAATTTTACAGTGTATAACTCTGTTATCACACAACAATTCTTTCAGAATACTTTTGATACTTTAGCGAAACAATTTTTCGGCTGATGGCAAACACATTGTATGAAGTAGGACGTTATTCGGTGTTTATAAAAAGTTTGTTTTATAAACCTGAAAAATTTTCTATTTATGTAAGACAGGTTTTTCGCGAAATGGTGAATCTTGGTATCGGCTCACTGTGGCTGGTGGCGCTTACTTCTGCATTCATGGGTGCCGTTATCACCATTCAGAGTGCTTACAATCTGGTGAATCCTATGGTGCCGCTGTGGGCTGTAGGTATTGTTGCACGTGACAGTATTATCATTGAGTTTTCTCCTACCATCATCATGCTGGTGCTTGCAGGAAAAGTAGGCAGCAACATTGCTTCTGAAATTGGTACCATGCGTGTTACCGAACAGATTGACGCTCTCGAAATCATGGGCATCAATTCATCAGGTTATCTGGTATTGCCAAAAATTATTGCCGCCATCATCATTTGTCCGGTTGTAGTTATTGTGAGTATGATTATCGGAATTACAGGAGGATGGATTGCAGGTGATTTATCAGGAGTAGTTCCTTCAGCAGATTATCTTAAAGGGTTGCAGAATCAGTTTCTGCCATTCAATGTTACGTTTGCTATGATAAAAACAGTGGTGTTTGCATTTATTATCACTTCTGTGCCTGCTTATCACGGATATTATACCAACGGTGGTGCATTAGAAGTAGGACAGTCGAGCACCAAGGGTGTGGTAAACAGCAGCATTTTGATTTTGATATTTGATTACATCCTCACACAACTTATTCTGGCATGATTGAAGTTGATAACATATCCAAGCAGTTTGGTGACAAAAAAGTGCTCGAAGATGTTTCATGTGTTTTTGAGCAAGGAAAAATAAATCTTATCATAGGAGGAAGCGGGCAGGGAAAAACAGTGCTGATGAAGTGTGTGGTTGGATTGTTTGAAGTGGACAAAGGACGTGTTTTGTATGACGGACGTAATTTTTCTGAAATGTCGTTTGGTGAGCGTAAGCCCATACGTCAGGAAATTGGTATGTTGTTTCAGGGAGGTGCATTGTTTGACTCACTTACCGTAGAGCAGAATGTAACTTTTCCGCTGAGCATGTTCACCAACATGAGTGTGGCCGAGAAACGCGACCGTGCAAACTTCTGTCTTCAGCGTGTGAATCTTGAAAACGTAAACAAACTTTTGCCCAGTGCCATCAGCGGTGGTATGAAAAAAAGAGTTGCCATTGCACGTGCCATTGCAATGAATCCCAAATATCTTTTCTGTGATGAACCCAACTCAGGTCTCGACCCAAAAACTTCTATTCTGATTGATGAGCTGATTAAAGAAATTACTGAAGAGTATAACATCACTACCATCATCAACACGCACGACATGAATACGGTGATGAGCATTGGCGAGAAAATTATTTTTATCTATAAAGGGAAAAAATATTGGGAAGGTTCCAATAATGACATAATGCAATCGCAAAATAAGGAGCTGAATGATTTTGTTTTTGCATCACGCTGGATGAAAGCTGTGAAGCAACATTTTTAATTGCTAAAAACAATAATCAAATCGCGTATAAAATTTCTGATTAAATCAGATAGTTGAAGAAATAACTTATTCCTCACCGTTTCTCATTTTCAGCAGAGCAGATTCTTTAAGAATATGAATAGACTTACCGTCAATTCTGATAATCCCTTCAGCATTAAAATCGGCAAGCGTGCGCACTAATGTTTCGTATCTGGTTCCTGCCTGACTTGCCATGTCTTTTCTTGAAGGTGTGTAACGCATTTTCTTACTTCCTTTTTCATATCCAAACACCTTTACGTTATTGTACAGTACAGAAGCTATCACATTTCTTATAGGCAATTGCGAAGCTAATTTTTCGGAGTCGCGCAATTCATTTGCAAAAAACATCATCATAAAATAGGCAAACTCAGGATTTGCCTTAAAAACAATATTGAAAATTTTTAATGGGATAAATAGCAGTTCACTGTTTTCAAGAGTGGTTGCCGAAACGGTATATTTCCATATTCCGCCAAAACCACGATGGCCAATGATATCATTATTTGTTGCCAGGCCAATAATACGCTCTGTTCCTGTACCGGTACCTGTTGTTACTTTTACTTTGCCATCAATAATAAAATAGATGCCCTGCGTTTCATGACCAATACTGAAAATAACTTCGTTTTTTTTGAACTTCACCACTTTGCTGTGAAACAGAATAAATTCTCTCCACTCTTTGCTGAAGAAGTCTTTTAGAAAAGTATGCATGATTTAAAAGTTAAGACAGGCAAAGTTAATTCAGATTAGCTTCAATGAGAAATAAGAAACATGGTTTCATGCAATTAAATTAATAGTTGTCATTTATTGGAGTGGTATTTTGCTTAGTACTATTTTTGCTTACAACATGAATTGATCCTGTCATCTGAATTTTAAAATTAATTAATATGTGGTGGTTTTACGCAATATTGTCGGCAGTATTTGCTTCCTTAACTGCAATTTTTGCCAAGATTGGAGTTGCCGATATTCATTCAAATCTGGCAACGGCTATCAGAACACTTATTGTATTTGTGATGCTTTGGGTGATTGTTATCGTCAGAGGCGAAACAAAAGGAATAAGTTCAATATCCAAACAAGGAGTATTTTTTCTGATTGCTTCAGGTATAGCCACAGGGTTATCGTGGTTGTTTTATTTCAAGGCAATTAAAATTGGAAATGTATCGCAGGTAGCTCCTGTTGACAAACTGAGTTTGGCACTGACCATTATTCTTGCTGTTGTTTTTCTGGGCGAGTCGCTTACGCTGAAAACTGCCATAGGAGCAGCATTGATTCTTGCAGGCACTCTGGTGATGATTACCTGAAAGGTTTTTACAAAACTTAGCTACATAATTCCGGCTGACTTATCTTCGCATCATGAAATTATTGAATTATATCAACGGCCGGTTTGCCGAACCACAGTCGGGTAAATGGTTTGACAACACAGATCCTGCCACACAAACAGTGTATTCTCAGATTCCGGACAGCGACTCGCGCGATGTGGATGCTGCAGTTGCCGCAGCCGAAGAAGCATTTAAAACATGGAGTGTGATGCCTGTGAAAAAACGTTCAGATATTTTGCTGCGTTTAGTGTCACTCATTGATGCCAACCTCGATCAGCTTGCCGAAGCTGAAAGCCTCGACAATGGCAAACCTGTGTGGCTGGCAAAACAAGTTGATATTCCCAGAGCATCTGCCAATTTTCATTTTTATGCAACAGCTGCATTGCATCTCAACAGCGAAACACATGCAATGGAAAACACAGCTATCAATTATACATTGCGTCAGCCCATAGGTGTGGCGGGTTGTATTTCTCCTTGGAATCTTCCTCTGTATCTTTTCACCTGGAAAATTGCTCCTGCACTTGCATCGGGCAATTGTGTTGTTGCCAAACCCAGCGAAATAACTCCTGTTACTGCACATCTGCTGAGCGAACTGTGCATCAAAGCCGGATTGCCCGCAGGTGTTTTGAATATTGTTCATGGCACAGGTCCCAATGTGGGTGCTGCCATTGCTGCACATCCGCGCATTCCTGTTATCAGTTTTACGGGTGGCACCAAAACAGGAGCAGAAATTTCAAGAGTGGCTGCACCAATGTTCAAAAAACTTTCGCTCGAACTGGGAGGAAAAAATCCCAATATCATTTTTGAAGATTGCGATTTTGAACATGCACTTTCCACCACCATCAAATCATCCTTCAGCAATCAGGGCGAAATTTGCCTTTGCGGCTCTCGCATTTTTATTGAACGTTCCATCTACGACAAGTTCAAAGAAGCACTGGTGGCAAAAACCAAACAACTTAAAACGGGCGACCCTAAGGATAAAGAAAATTTTCTGGGAGCCATTGTGTCCAAACCACATTACGAAAAAATTCTTTCCTACATAGATCTTGCTCAGCAAGAGGGCGGCACCATTCTTTGCGGAGGCAAAGCAATTCATCCGCAGGGGCGCTGTGCCAACGGATTGTTTATTGAACCTACCATCATCGAAAACCTTCCTTACACATGCCGTACCAATCAGGAAGAAATTTTTGGCCCTGTAGTCACGCTCACACCTTTTGATACAGAAGAAGAAGTGCTGAAAATGGCCAACAGCACAAGCTATGGACTTGCAGCTACCGTATGGACAACCAACCTGAGCAGGGCACACCGTGTAGCAGCAGCATTGCACAGTGGCATTGTGTGGATAAACTGCTGGTTGCTGCGCGATTTGCGTACACCCTTCGGAGGTGTAAAACACAGCGGTGTAGGACGCGAAGGCGGATTTGAAGCATTAAAATTCTTTACCGAAGAAAAAAATATCTGCATTAAACTGTAAGGTATTACCTTTGCCGCCTATGTTGATTACCGTATTAAAATCAAAAATTCATCGTGCCCGCGTTACGCAGGCCGAACTGCACTATGTGGGCAGCATTACGCTTGACGAAAACCTGATGGAAGCTGCCGACCTGATGGAGAATGAGCAGGTGCAGGTGTTGAATATCAATAATGGCGAACGTTTTACAACCTATGTCATCAAAGGCGAACGCAACAGCGGTGTGGTATGCCTCAACGGCCCTGCCGCACGAAGAGTTCAGTTAGGCGATATTGTTATTGTGGTATCTTATGCCATGATGGATAAAAACGAAGCACGCAATTACAAACCTGTGCTCGTTTATCCTGACGAAAATAATCAGCCCGTAAAATAAAGACGCCTCCTGCTGTAATGAAAGGCAAAATTATTTCTGCAATAAAATACCTGCTGTTTCTGGCTTTGGGTGTGGGCATGCTGTGGCTTACTTTCCGCAACCAGGATTTTTCATCGCTTGAAGAAAAAATAAAAACGATAAAAATAAACTGGCTTATTGCAGCCACTGTAGCAGCCATCATTTCGCACCTGAGCCGCGCAGCTCGTTGGGCAATGCTCATCGAACCGCTTGGCTACAAACCCAAACTCAGCAACACGTTCTGGGCGCTGTGCGTAGGTTATCTTGCCAACCTTGCCGTGCCGCGTATTGGCGAAATTACCCGTTGCGGTGTGCTCACCAAAGCCGAAAAAGTTCCTTTCAATGAGTTGATAGGAACAGTAATTGTGGAGCGTATCATGGATGTCATCATGCTTTTTATTTTATTAGTGGCAGTGGCTGCCATGCAGTATCATCTCATTGGCGATTTTCTGCATCAGAACATTGTTCAGCCTCTGGCAGGAAAATTTCAAAACCCTGTTGTGCTGCTGGTGCTTGCAGCCGGACTGGTGATGATGATAGTAGCTGTATATTTTCTTTTTTTCAGAAAAAGAGAAAAATCCAATCCGTTGCTCGAAAAAATTACCACACTGCTCAAAGGTGTGGTGGATGGCATTAAATCCATTTCTAAATTAAAAAATATTCCGCTGTTTATTTTTCACACCGTGTTTATCTGGGCCATGTATTTTTTGGCCACATGGTTTTGCTTTTTCACACTCGATGCTACTTCGCATCTTTCTGCTGTTGCCGGTTTATTTATTCTGGTGGCAGGCGGACTGGGCATGTCGGCACCCGTGCAGGGAGGCATTGGTGCATTTCACTACATCGTTTCAAGAGGGCTTATGCTTTATGGCATATCCGAAACAGATGGAATTATTTATGCAACCATCTCACATGGCTATCAAACACTGCTGCTGATTGTTTTAGGTACAATAGGTTTTTTTGTATTGATGGCCACAAGCCGAAAAAGTAAAACAGATGGACTATAAACAAATCATTGAGCAGAAAATTTTAGATGCACACCGATTGAAAAATCAGCTCAACATCTGGCGGTTGCAGAACAAGAAAATCGTTTTCACCAACGGATGTTTTGATATACTTCACAGAGGCCATGCCGAATATTTGGCGCAAGCCAAAAACCTTGGTGATGTATTAATAATTGGTTTAAATGCCGATCAGTCCGGTGCATGCAATAAAGGCCCCGGCAGACCGGTGAATAATGAGCAGACACGTGCATTTATGCTTGCTTCGCTGCATGTGGTGGATGCCGTAACACTTTTTGTGGAAGATACTCCTTATCGCCTGATTGAAACCGTGCAGCCTGATGTGCTTGTAAAGGGAGCTGATTATAAAGCTGAGGAAATTGTGGGCTATGATATCGTTACTGCCAAAGGTGGACAGGTTGTCACCATCAGCCTTACCGAAGGATATTCTACTACTTCGCTGATAAATAAACTGAGGAACTGATAATTTTTCAACCCTTTCATCCGTTTTTGAATGGATGTTTGTACATTTACAAATCAAATCAGACGATTATGAACATGTTATTCAAAAGATATTTATTGCTTGCAGGCATTTTCATGTGTTTCATCTCCTGCGAAAGCAACCACTTTCTAAAATCAGAGAAAAAACTAAAGAGTGATATTGTAGGCACGTGGAACAGAGTGTTGTTTGGCAATGAACTCGAAGAGTCGTGGACATTTGTTGACGGTAATCTGAAAATTTTGCAACCCTCACGACATGGCGATACGCTTGACGTAGGCAGCTACAGCATTGATGCCACACTTGCTACTCCCTATCTTAAAATTGAAAATACTACCTACACCAACCAAAACCCCGGTGGCGATACTTACAACTACAAGTGGTCAATCATCAAATTAGACAATAAAGTTTTGGAAATAGCTGCGGAAAGCAACATTGGCGGACTGGCACAGATAGAGTTTATCAAACAATAATTTTTTTCAGTGAAGGAGATGCAGTCAGTTAATGGCTAAAATAAAATCTGTTTTTGTATGTCAGAGTTGTGGGGCGCAATCACCTAAATGGATAGGCCGTTGTGCATCCTGTGGCGAGTGGAACACCTATGTAGAAGAACTTACTTCGTCAGGTTCTGCTTCCAAAGCAAACATTAAGCGCACCTCCAAACCCGAAAAAATTACCGAAGTAGAATTGCATGACGAGCACAGGCTTGTGCTTCCTGACGGAGAACTGAACCGTGTGCTTGGCGGTGGGCTGGTGCAAGGCTCACTCATACTTTTAGGTGGCGAACCCGGCATTGGCAAATCCACATTGTTGCTCCAGTTGGCCATACATCTGCATAAAATAAAAACGGTGTATGTATCGGGCGAAGAAAGCGGCCAGCAAATACGTATGCGTGCCGAAAGACTCGGCAATCAGCTGAGCGAAAACTGTTACATACTTACCGAAACTTCGCTCGAAGCAGTGTTGCTTCACCTCCAGGCACTGAAACCCGGAATGGTAATTATTGATTCCATACAAACCATGTATTCTTCGCAGATAGAATCATCTCCCGGCAGCGTTTCGCAGATTCGCGGATGTGCAGGCGAACTTTTGCGTTATGCCAAAGAATCGGGATGTCCTGTTTTTCTGGTAGGGCATATCACCAAAGAAGGTGTCATTGCCGGCCCCAAAGTTTTAGAACATATTGTTGACACCGTACTTCAGTTTGAAGGCGACAGGCATCACATCTACCGTTTGCTCCGAAGTCATAAAAACAGATTTGGTTCCACTGCCGAAATTGGTATTTACGAAATGCAGGGCACAGGCTTGCACCAGGTGGCCGATCCTTCACGAATACTCTTGTCGTCACGCGATGGTACGCTCAGCGGCATTGCCATAGCCTGCAATCTGGAAGGTATGCGCACCATGCTCATAGAAACACAGGCTCTGGTGAGCAGTGCAGTTTATGGCACACCGCAACGCTCTGCCACAGGCTTTGATGCACGAAGACTGAATATGCTGCTTGCAGTACTCGAAAAACGTTGTGGTTTTAAATTAGGTGCCAAAGATGTTTTTCTCAATATCACTGGAGGAATAAAAGTAGAAGACCCTGCTATTGATTTGGCAGTGATATGCGCAATATTGTCGAGTAATAATGATATTCCGCTCGAGGCGCTTACCTGTTTCACGGGCGAGGTAGGTTTGTCGGGAGAGATACGTCCCGTAAGCCGCATTGAGCAACGCATTAAAGAAGCAGAGAAACTTGGTTTCAGAAAAATTTATTTTCCTGCACATAACCTCACCGCTTTCGACAAACGAATGTTTCGCCATATACAACTCTACCCTGTCGAAAGAGTAGAAGAAGTTTTTTCTTTACTATTCGGTTAAAAGTTTTTGATTTTGACATTAACACTTGAGTGATAAACGCTGCACTCACACCCGGCATCTCGCAGTACTTCCACTGACTCCCGGCATCCCGCAGTACTGCGGGACTGCTGGGTGTAAAAAAAACGCGCTTCAAATACGATGTGTGTTGTCACCCCTTCAGGGGTAGGGGGTGAGCGTGAGCGATGCGAATCATTCAAAAAAATGACAACATACTTGTCCACCAAAGCGCGCAGTCACCCCTTCAGGGGCAGGGGGTGAGCGCGAGCAAGGTGAATCATTCAAAAAAATGACAACACACTTGTCCACCAAAGCGCGCAGTCACCCCTTCAGGGGCAGGGGGTGAGCGCGAGCGATGCGAATCATTCAAAAAAATGACAACATACTTAGTATTTTAATCCTAAAATCACCTACCTTTAAAGTCCCAAATGAAAACTACAATCAGTTAGCCAAAAACATGATTTAAAAAACAACTTAATACCACCATCATGAAAAACATTCTCCACAACAAAACTCCTTCCATCCAATTTAATTCTCCATTCTCAATTATCCATTCACCATTATTAAAAACCACCATCATGAAAAATATCATCCTCATCACTCTCCTTTTTCTCACATCTCCCTTTTGGAGAGTAAGCAATGTACTTGCACAAAATCTTGTACCCAATCCGAGCTTTGAGGATACCATTCAATGCCCGCAATTCTATGGGGATATAGATGCCGCCTGTGAATACTGGTCAATTTTCAAAGGCACTCCTGACTATATGCACAACTGCAACCCGATAATTGCAGCCAACCTTGCAGGAAGTAAGCAGCCACATACGGGTAATGCTTATGCAGGGTTTTTAACCTATGGAATAACCACTCCCAATACTCTCAGGGAACATATAGGCGTAGAACTCACATCACCCTTAATTATCGGTTAAACGTATTTTGTGTCCTTCTTTGTGTCTATGGTATATACCCCGCATCAACTTAATATAGCGACCAACAATATAGGGGCTTTGTTTACAACCTATTCGTACTATGATTTATTGACAGCGTTTCCAAACCTGAATTACTCCCACATCAATGATAGTTCAATAATTTCTGAAACTGAAAATTGGGTCAAAATATCAGGCTCATTCGTAGCGGATTCAGCATACACCTATATGGTAATAGGTAATTTTTACGATGATGTATATACCGATACCTTAAACTTACCTTTTACGGTTGCACAACAGCGGGCATACTATTGCGTGGATGATGTTTGTGTAAGTACCGATTCGCTTTTGTGTGCTAACTTCTCCGTTTCCGTTGAAGAAAACAGTCTTGAACATCAATTTTCTTTTTATCCTAACCCTGCAACTGATTTTGTTACGGTTCAAAACAGTTTCAATGCTCCTTTTAACATAACCGTTTTTAATGTGCTTGGGCAAGAACTTTACAGTAAACAAAATATTACTTCCAATAACCTGCAACTGGACGTGAATAGCTACAATGCAGGTTTATTTTTTATTCAAATCAATTCGCAAAACAAACAAATCAATTATAAATTCTTAAAACAATAAAATTATGTCCTGACACCCGGCATCCCGCAGTACTGCGGGACTGCCGGGTGTAAAAACTAAAAAAGTTCACACCTATCTGATTCACCCTCGCTCCCTGCAACACCCATACTAAATCTAAAAAAAAATCTCCCTTGCCTTCCGGCAAGAGAGATCCATAATAATCAATAATTATAAAATTAATATAAATGAAAAATAACCATTCCTCTTTTAGCTCACCACCACCGGCTCTGGCGTTGCCGAAGTAGCCGAACCTGCAATCGCTTCGCGCGATGCCTCACTTATCAGCGGTGTCAGTGCCACATGCTCTATCGTTTTCACACCCGCATGCACATCCACCGTTATCGTATGCTCTGCATATCCGTCTGCCACTATCCTGTATTGCGTTTGCCCCTCTGCCTGCTGACCCATCTCTGCACGCCCTTCCTCTGCACTCACCGTACGCTCTGTCGAAAGATTCGTCATCTCAAACATCGGTATCACAGCATTCGTCTCTGCATTGCGCAGTTCCACTACCACCGTGGCGCTGCCCGTAGGTTTTATCAGAGAGCTTACTGCCTCTATGCTAAACAGTTTCTTCTTCACCTCATCATTCATAAAACACACCTGGCCATCCAAACACAGCGACACCGTACTCTCATACACTGCATTATTCGCTGCTATCTTGGCTGCCGTTCCTGCCTCTGCATTCTCTCGCGCTATCAAAAACGCATCATACTTCACATTAAATGCCCCTCGTTTATCATCAAACGTATCCTTAAAATCATCAGGCATATAACCTGCCGTCTTCAACAAGGCCTCATGCTCTTCAATAAACAAAAAACCCATCTGCATCATCTCGCGCAGCTTATCCCAGTTCTCATTCGATGCCTCTGTATAATACTGCCATCCTGCAGCATCCCACATCACCACCTCTTGCGCGCTGCCATAAGCATCCGCTATATAACGCTTCAGATTTTGCCACATCTGGCGGCAATCTGCGCCCAGCCCAATCATATCTATTCGCAGCAACTCATGCTCTGCGCTTCGGGCCTGTTCGCTCTTCATAGCCTCTGCCGCATCAAGCTGATTTTGCAACGTCAGCAAATACGCGGCATTATATTTGCTCTTAAATGAACCAAGCGCAGCTATATTATTTGACGCATTGGTAATAATGGTGCGTATCGTCTGATAAAGCACACTCATTGATAATGAATAAGATTTTACCATAATTTTAATTTTATTTTTTCCCTGCTTTTACACCCAATCAAAACAAAAGGTTACATTTTTCGCCAATCATTACATTTCCTCAACCCATGTAAGCAAAGCCCCAAACACACACCACTCTCCACTTTTCACTTTCCACTTTTCACTTTCCACTTTTCACTCTCCACTTTTCACTTTTCACTTTCAATTGTCCACCGACTGCATTTTCAAAAAAAAGTTTCAGTCCCAAGTCACTACTTACGCACACTTTTCAACAAACCATCCATACTCAAAAACCACCATTCGCTTACTCGCCACACTATCAAACACTTAAAAATTTTCACTAACAAAATGGCATAAAAAACACTGCCAAAAGTGAGGGGTAATTCGTTGTAAAGCAGGGGTAATCGGTTGTAAAGCAGGGGTAATTCACAGTAAAGCAGGGGTAATCCGTTATAAAGCAACCATAACCCATCGTAAAGCAACCATAACTCATCGTAAAGCAACCATAACTCATCGTAAAGCAACCATAATTCATAAGAGGCGCTCCATAATTCATAAGAGGCCTTCCATAAACAGCTGATAAACGCATCAAAACCGCCATCACACCATTTTAAAACATGTAAGAAAACCATTAATCAACCGCCAAACCACATCCCATCACCCAACCACACCCGGCAACCCCAACCAAAAATCACAAAACCTTACAACACCAACACCCTGCATCCCGCAGTACTTCCACTGACTCCCGGCAGGTTATCGAAGATTCCTGCTGGGTGTAAAAAAAACGCGCTTCAAATACGATGTGTGTTGTCACCCCTTCAGGGGCAGGGGGTGAGCGTGAGCAAGGTGACACTGAAAAAATTTACAACACAACAAAACGAACACCACATCGCACCGCTCACCCATATCCCTAAATGTCGCAAACGCGCTTCAAATACGATGCGCGCAGTCACCCCTTCAGGGGCAGGGGGTGCGCGCGAGCGATGCGAATCATTCAAAAAAATGACAACACACTTGTCCACCAAAGCGCGCAGTCACCCCTTCAGGGGCAGGGGGTGAGCGCGAGATAATGAATCAGTACTTTATCCTGTCACCCGGCAGGTTATCGAAGATTCCTGCTGGGTGTATAAACTAAATGCCTCGTGTCGGGTTGCAGATTAAAACGTAAACAACCCAGCAGGAGCTAACGCGACCTTCCGGGTTGTAATACAAACTTCTTCAAAACCATTTCACCTCACCTTCTCTCCCCCTGCACACAGTTTTTTAAAACACTATTCTGTTTTCGGTTTTTTCACTATACTTTAGTGGGTGTTATTTTAATATTCAATTTATTCAGAGAATGAAAAAGCTGATAACTACACTCTGCATTGCATCATTTGTAATGACTGCACAGGCTCAACGCACTTTCGACATTGGTTTGTCCGGTGGTGCTACCAATTATTTTGGCGACCTCGGCAACAACGAAGTGTTGCAGGCCACCTCAACAAGACCCGGTGGTGCCATCACTTTCAGAAATTTTTTGAATAATCCTTCGCGATCAGGTTTTCAGTATCAGCCTTTCTCCATCGAAGCACGCATCAGCTGGCAACGCATAGGCTATGACGAAACTAAACCTATTGGCGACAAAAAAGGATACCAACTGCGCAATTACGGAAGGGGTTTAAGCTTTCGCACCGATGTTTACGGAGTGTCAACACATCTAAGCTATACCTTATACACCAACCGCAGAAAACCATTGTACTCACAGGGTGCAGCCATGTTTTTTTATGTAGGAGTAGGCGTTTATTATGCACGACCCAAAGCCGATTTGTTTCATGGAAGTATTGACATCAATAACCGCTATTACTATTGGAATGACGGAACCGTGCGCGATCAGGCTGAAAGCACCGGACATGGAAATGTAATTAAAAAAGACGGAAAATTTGAAACCAACCTTGACGAATGGCGCACCGAAGGACAAGGCTACAGCAGCGAGCTGGGACAAAAACGCCCTTACAACCTCATGCATATAGGATTTCCGATGGGACTGGGTTGGCGATGGGGTCTTTCAAAAAATCTAACCCTGTCGGCAGAGCTGAGTTATATCAAATTTGTCACCGATTATCTGGATGATGTCAGCCAGCGCTACGCAACCTACGAAGAAATTAATGCAAACTTTCCTGACCCTGAAAAGCAGCAGTTGGCAAAATATATTTCGGACCCTACAGGCAGAGGCACCGATGGTTTTGAAGGACCACAAACATCCAAACGTGGCAACTACCGCAAAACCGATGGATATGCTTATCTGTCGTTGGAGCTTGCCTACAAAATTAATTTCAACTGGGGAAAGTTGAAAGGTCATTTCTGATATACGCTCAGCATAACTTCCTTTCTGCACTTTTGCAGCAATGAAGTTTCAATGTTATCCTTACAGGATGCAGTTCAAAAATCCTTTTGTATTAGCATCAGGCACGCGCACGTTTACGCCATCTGTTTTTTTATGTGCACACCAGGATGGCCTAAGCGGATGGGGCGAAGCCACCATGCCCCCCTATGTACACGAAACGCAGCAAAGCGTAATGCAATTTATAGCCCGGTTAAACCTCACACCCATAAATAATGAGCAGCAACTGAACAGTTTTTTTGAATACCTCTATTCCATGCACGGAAATTATTTTGCAAAAGCTGCAGTAAGTAATGCCTTGCTCAGCTGGTGGACAAAGAAACAACACATCACCCTTACACAATATTTTGGTTTAAAAACAACAGAACAATTACCCGATTGCTGCTACACCATCACCAAAGGCGATACTGTTGATGAAAAGCTGCAGCAAGCCAAAGATTTTTCGCTGCTGAAAATTAAAGCAGGATTTGATGGCGATATTGATTTTATAAAAACCGTAGCAGCCATGAGTTCGCGCGCAGTATGCATTGATGCCAACCGAGGTTGGCAAAATGCCGGGGTGGCACTGAAAAAAATAAAACAGCTTGAAGGTTTAAATATTGAGTTTATAGAACAGCCGTTGCCCACCGCCATGCACGATGCTATGAAAATACTGAAACAACATTCACCCTTTACACTGATTGCTGATGAATCTTTTCAAACAATAGATGACCTGCAAAACATGGCCGAATGTTTTCACGGTATCAATATCAAACTCATGAAATGCGGAGGCGTAATACAGGCTTACCATATAGCTTTGCAAGCACGCAACATGGGTTTTAAAATTTTGCTTGGCTGCATGAGCGAGAGCAGTTGCGGAGTGGCTGCCGCAGCAAGCATTCAGTCGCTGATGAACTGGGTTGACCTGGATGGCCCGTTGCTGATAAAAAACGACCCTTTTACCGGAATAAATTACCGGCAGGGAAAAGTAGTTCCCGGCAGTGATGTTGAGCCAATCATGTCCATGTTGCAGCAGCAAACTATTGTATAAAAATTTAATTTCATATCACGTATTTTGCATAAGCAACAAAGCTGCAGCAAAGTTTTTGTAAACGGCTCACATACATAAACTCTAAAAACCACATAAAATATTTTTGCAGGAAAGTTTTGCGAAAGTTTTCTATTCAATTTTTTTTACTTTTGCGCACGCAATTCAGGTGACATAGCTCAGTTGGTAGAGCAAAGGACTGAAAATCCTTGTGTCGGTGGTTCGATTCCACCTGTCACCACAAAGTTTTAAAAACAAAATCAATGAAAGCGACAACTCCTGCACGATTGAAGCGCGTTTTATTGATTGATGATAATGAGATAGATAACTTCATCAACGAGCGCATCATTACATCAACCAATTTCAGTGAGGAGTGTACAGTCAAAACCTCGGCTGATGCAGCTGTTGATTATCTCAAAGGCGTTGGCTCCAATACTGAAGTACTTCCTCAACTTATTTTTCTGGATTTGAATATGCCCGGAAAAGATGGTTTCGCTTTTCTTGAAATATTCAACACACTCGAAAAAGGTATCCGCGATTTTTGTCGTGTCGTTGTGTTGTCATCCAGCATCAGCCCCGAAGACATCAACCGCGCCTCCGCACATCCCAACGTAATCAAATACCTCAATAAACCATTGGCCGAAAAATATCTGGAAGCAATAGAGCTTTAAGATTCGGCTTTTAAGTTATTTTAAACAAAGAAAAATTTTCTGAATTAAACTTGCGTTGGCATTCACGCTGCAATTCCTTTTTTCCTCTTACATCCAATATTAAAATCACCTTATTCCCTTATTTTTGCACGCACTATGGCAAATGCAGAAGATTTATTTAAAGATATTATTTCACATTCCAAGGAGTACGGTTTTATTTTTCCGAGCAGCGAAATTTATGACGGAATGAGTGCCGTTTACGACTACGGGCAGTATGGTGTTGAACTGAAAAAAAATATTCGCGACTACTGGTGGAAAGCCATGGTGCAGATGAATGAAAACATAGTGGGCATTGATGCTGCTATTTTCATGCATCCCACCACCTGGAAAGCTTCAGGACATGTGGATGCATTCAACGACCCGCTGATTGACAATAAAGATTCGAAAAAACGTTATCGTGCCGATGTGCTCATCGAAGATCATGTAGCAAAAATTGAAGCTAAAATCAGCAAGGAAGTAGAGAAAGCCGCAAAGCGGTTTGCCGACTTTGATGAAAAAATGTTTCGGTCAACCAATGCACGTGTTCTGGAATATCAGCAAAAGATTGACGACATCAACAACCGTTTTAAGCAGGCACTCGAAGCAGGTGATCTTGCTGCAGTGAAGCAACTCATCCTCGACCTTGAAATTGTTTGTCCCGTAAGCGGCACTCGCAACTGGACGGATGTACGACAGTTTAATCTGATGTTTGCCACCCAACTCGGAAGTGTTACGGATGAATCTTCAACCATATATCTTCGTCCTGAAACCGCACAGGGAATTTTTGTAAACTTCCTCAACGTGCAGAAAAGCGGAAGGATGAAAATACCTTTCGGAATAGCACAAACAGGAAAAGCATTCCGCAACGAGATTGTGGCCCGTCAGTTTATTTTCAGGATGAGAGAATTTGAGCAGATGGAAATGCAGTACTTCGTAAAGCCCGGCACCGAAATGGAGTGGTATGAGTTCTGGAAAGAAAAAAGAATGAAGTGGCATCGCTCTCTTGGTCTTGGAGAATCGAATTATCGTTTTCACGATCACCTTAAACTGGCACACTACGCCAATGCCGCCTGCGACATAGAGTTTCAGTTTCCGTTTGGATTTAAAGAACTGGAAGGCATTCACTCACGCACCGATTTCGACCTGAGTAATCACGAAAAATATTCAGGACGTAAGCTTCAGTATTTCGACACAGAAGAAAACCGCAGCTATGTGCCTTACGTGGTTGAAACAAGCATTGGCCTCGACAGACTTTTCCTTGCCATACTGAGCACTGCCTACAACGAAGAAACGCTGGAGGATGGAAGCACTCGTACGGTGTTGCGCATTCATCCTGCACTGGCACCGGTAAAGTGTGCTGTGCTTCCGCTGGTAAAGAAAGACGGACTTCCTGAAGTGGCGCGAAAAATTATGGACGAGCTGATGCCTGATTATTTATGTCAGTATGACGAGAAAGATGCTATTGGAAAACGTTATCGCAGGCAGGATGCCATTGGAACTCCATTCTGCATTACAATAGACCATCAGACGTTGCAGGATGAAACCGTCACGCTGCGCTATCGCGACTCAATGCAGCAGGAAAGGTTATCGTCAACTCAGCTGAAAGAGAAACTCAGCTCACAACTTTCGCTGAGCCATTTGCTGACCAAGTTGTAACGGCAGGAAAAAATATTTTTTAATCGTTTATCACTTACCTTTTTCAATGCGTATGCCTGCATCCATGATGCCGAGCAGCGGATTCACACGCATAGCCTGAATGAGTTCGAAGCGGTAAGTACCTTTCTGAGGGAAGCGAAAGTTTTCTCTGAATAAATAGCGGTTTGCATAAATATCGCCAAGGCCTTTGCCTAACCACTGCCCGTCAGGCGAGGCAAGTGTAATCTCTAGCGTATCGCGAAGATGCTGCCCTTGCGGAAGAACAGTATTGACAAATAAAAATAAATTGCTGAAACGGTAGGTGCCGTCATTGCGCACGTTGATGTACATGTTGTTGGTGCTGACAGTATCCGTAATGTCAACCGAGAAAGTGAGAGGAACATTATAGTCCCAGCTATACTGACTGATGCTTTTGTTCTGCTCAAACACTCTGTTTTTGTCACATGAGCCAAACAAGCCTGCAGCTAAAAAAATAATCAGTAAAAATTTCCAATTATTTTTTGGGAGCTGCATTGTTGTTGTTGTTTGTATTGTTAGGATTGCCTTGCTGTTGCGCGGGTTTCTTTTTCTTTTTTTTCTTCTTCTTCTTTTTCTTGTCCATCCGCGTCAGGCTGTCTTGCCCTACCACATCATTGTAGTCTGGTGTGTCATCGGGTTCTTCTTCGGGCAATCCTGTTTTTAAGTCGGCAGGTTTCTGACCTTCCTTGTTCATGGCAATAATTTCTTTCACCAGATCAACAGGCAGTGCCACCCATTTGTCAGTACTGGGCTGATAATATTCTCCTTCTTTCAGATCAGGAATCAGTTCATACCACATCAGCCTTTTGAAAATATCTGTTTTGCGGTGAAGTGCTTTTCCTGCAAGTGTCATCAGATTGGTTCCCGATTCGGGAATATCTTTCAGCGCATCCAGATAACTGTCTAATTCAAAGTTGAGGCAGCATTTCAGTTTGCCACATTGGCCTGCAAGTTTCACAGGGTTGATGCTGAGGTTCTGATATCGTGCTGCCGATGTGCTTACTGTTTTAAAGCTAGTCATCCAGGTAGAGCAGCAAAGCTCGCGACCGCAAGAGCCTATTCCTCCCAGTCGTCCTGCTTCCTGCCGCAGACCAATTTGGCGCATATCAATTCTTACCTTAAACTCTTCACGCATTTTTACAAGCAGCTCACGAAAATCAACACGTTCATCTGCAGTATAAAAAAATGTTGCTTTCTTGCCATCGCCCTGATATTCCACATCGCTGAGTTTCATTTTCAACCCCAGTTGTATGGCTAACTGGCGTGCTCGAATCATGGTGGGCTGTTCCAGTTTTTTATAAGAATCGTATTTTTCAATATCAGCAGGTCGTGCCGGCCTGTAAAGTTGTTTAATCTCATCAGAGTCGTGAGCGATGCCACGGTTTTTGAGTTGTAGTTTTACCAACTCACCTGTTAAAGTTACAGTGCCTATGTCGTGACCGGGAGTAGCTTCCACAGCTACTTTGTCGCCAGCTTTCAGCGGATGCATGTCGGTGTTTCTGTAATACTCTTTGCGCGTACCTTTGAACTGCACCTCTACAATGTTGAAAGGTTTATGACCCGGAGGCAACTCCATATCGGAGAGCCAGTCATATACATTCAGTTTGTTGCAACTTCCCGTACCGCAGGAGGTGCAACCTGTTTTGGATTCTTTATTATTCGAAACAGCAATTTTTTCTTCTGCCATTGTTGTGTTTATTGTGTAAAAAAACAAATGCTACATACGCAGTATGTGGTGCATTCTGAACGACAAATCTAAGAATAAAATTTTGGCGTTGGCATTTCGCTCTATATGAAAGGCTCCTTCCTGCAGGGTTTTGGTGAAGTTTTCAATATTGTGAGGGGTAATCATCTTGCTGAAACGCTCAAATCCTGCAAAGGTCTGCTCGTTGTAGCGTGCATGTTGCGGCCCTGCCAGATTAGCAATCATACATTCGCGAGCAGTGCTTATACCGAATACGAGAAAGTTGCGCTGTTCATCACGACTGAGTCTTGCCATTTCTTCAACCCAGGTATAAAGTTTCTTATAGTCCTTGCTGATGTTCCAGCACATCCTGAGCCAGTTGAGAAAAACCTGCTCGGGCTGCTCCTGTTCTTTGTCGCTGCGCAGCAGCTGAAGTGCTTCGGAAATATTGTTTCCCGCAAGCCTTACCATGCTGCGTGCGCGGTTCACTTCAATATGTTTTTCGTTTTTGAGATATCCCACCAGTGTTTCAGTATCAGGTTGCGGAACCTTCACCATTTGTGTACGTGAGAGTATGGTTGGTAAAATGCCATCGTAGCGGTCGGTGATGAGAATAAACACACTGTCGTCAGGAGGTTCTTCAATAATTTTCAGCAGTTTGTTGCTGGTGGCAGCATTCATTTTGTCAGCATACCACATGATGAGTACTTTAAAACGACCTGAAAAACTTTTCAGAAATAATTTATGTGTGATGCCTGCACTTTCTTCAGCAGCAATAATACCTTGTTTTTTTTCGATACCTATGGCCTGATACCAGTCGTTCAGTGTAAGATATGGATTGGAAGTAAACGCTTGTCGCCACTGCATGATAAAATCATCGGTGCGTGGTTTTTTTACTTCATCGGTTGAATTTACCGGTACCACAAAATGCAAATCAGGATGAGAAAGTTTTTCATACTGCCTGCACGAAGGACATTGTCCACAGCTGTCGTCAGGAAGAGGGTTTTCGCAGTTGAGGTATTGTGCAAAAGCCACTGCAAGAGGCAGAGTGCCGCTGCCTGTCTGACCCATGAACAGCAATGCATGAGCAATGCGGCCACTGCCTGCCATTTTCAGCAACAGTTGTTTTACTTCCTGTTGACCAATTACTTCTTTGAACTGCATGCTGCAAAGGTAAAAGAACGCAAGGATTTACAGTGGGTCAATGCTGTTAAGTTATCGCCAAAAATCATATTCTGAGCAACAGGTTTATACTCTTGTTAGCTTTTAGCAACTATCTTTGCAACCGTTAAAATTTAATTACACAAAATGATTACTGTTGATGATTTTAATTTTTCGGGGAAACGTGCTTTGGTGAGAGTTGATTTTAATGTACCTCTCGATAAAACCACCTTTGCCGTTACCGACAATACGCGACTTAAAGCTGCTGTTCCTACGATTAAAAAAATTCTGAATGACGGTGGCAGCGTAGTGCTGATGAGTCATTTGGGTCGTCCTCTCAAAAAACTAAAAGAAGATGGAAGTGTGGATGTGCAGAAATTTACACTGAAGCATACCATTGCTGAGATTTCAAAACTGCTGAATGTAGAAGTTCTTTTTACAGACAATTGCATTGGCACACAGGCAATGGATATGGCACAAAACCTCAAACCCGGACAGGTGTTGTTGCTGGAAAATCTTCGTTTTCATAAGGGAGAAGAAAAAGGTGATGTAGAATTTGCCAAGCAACTTGCAGCACTGGGAAATGTGTATGTGAATGATGCCTTCGGTACTGCGCACCGCGCACATGCAAGTACAGCTGTTATTGCACAGTTTTTTCCGGGCGCTAAAATGTTTGGCTATGTGATGGCCAATGAAATAAAAAATGCAGAAAAAGTTATGTTGCATGCAGGCAAACCTTTTACTGCTATCATGGGTGGCGCCAAAGTATCTGACAAAATTCTCATCATAGAGCAACTGATGTCGCGCTGCAATCACATCATCATTGGCGGTGGCATGGCTTACACTTTTTTTAAAGCAATGGGTGGTCAGATAGGCTCGTCATTGTGCGAAGAAGATAAACTTGATCTTGCCAAAGAAATTCTTAAACGTGCTGAACAGTCAGGAGTGAAGTTTCATCTTCCTGTTGACTCCGTACTTGCCGATAAATTTGATAACGATGCGCAGGTATCTTACAGCGACAATATGCATATCCCTGATGGATGGATGGGATTGGATATCGGGAAAAAAGCTGTGGAAGAATTTTCTGCTATCATCAAAGACAGCAAAACCATTTTGTGGAATGGGCCGATGGGTGTTTTTGAAATGGAAAAATTTTCGGCAGGAACCAAAGCTATTGCACAGGCTGTTGCCGATGCAACTGCTAAAGGAGCGTTTTCATTAATTGGCGGTGGTGATTCAGCTGCTGCAGTCAACAAATTCGGAATGTCGGACAAGGTAAGTTATGTGTCAACCGGTGGAGGTGCCTTGCTCGAGTATTTTGAAGGAAAAGAATTGCCCGGCATCAAAATGGTGATGGAATCATAAAACAGATTTCTAAAAATCTTTTTTGTCGTACTGCATTTTATCCTTGATATCTATCTGGTGGTATTTTGCCCAGTAATTATCAAGGCTGAACAAAACTGGTTTGCCAAACACTTTTTCAATCCATATTGGAAATGCAAAAGGTCGTCTGCTGCTGAAGTATTCGAAATATTTTTTTTGCTCAGGAACATTGGTGCCCAAAACACATTCAGCTAAAAAGTTGCCGCAAAAACTAGCCCATGGCAAACCTACAACGCCAAAGCAAAAATGCAGATAAGGGGTTTTATCATCCCTTACCAGCGTAGGAAGCAGGTCGCGTGTGGTATCTATTTGTCCCGGCCAGTACTGAATAAATTTCAGATGATTGAGACTAGGGAAAAACTGTTTGAATTTGGTTATCACCTCATCAATCACTGTAGCGCTGTGAACTTCTTTACTCAGAAAAGTAGTAAATGCAGATCCTCCTCCCAGTAACATCCTGTTGTTGCCGGTAAGTCTGAAGTAAGAATATACAAGAGTG
>JAANMY010001767.1_pt1 | contig 22807 bp, 18 predicted proteins | sample 7279691 | NCBI WGS metagenome assembly JAANMY01 (sample SAMN14094543, study PRJNA606508) | bioreactor metagenome | isolation source: A lab-scale SPAN reactor treating ammonium-rich wastewater day 388 | place: Ireland: Galway | collected 2018-02-07
ATAATTATTTCTTCAGGGTTGTTGATTTTGGGGTTATTCATTATCTATAATCATGACAGCCCTTCGGGCTTGAAATAGAGATCATCTTCATTGTATCTGTTATCACTTCTGAATTATAGGGTATTTTTGTACTATCATGATCTCAAAAATAAAGCGACATTTTCTTTTAACATTACTTATAGTTCATGAAAAAGAAAAGGAAAAGTATGAAAGAGATTACCTATCTTGAAGCAATTAAACAGGCAATGGACGAAGAAATGACAAGAGATCCAGGCGTGTTTATTTTGGGTGAAGATGTTGGGATTTTTGGCGGCGCTTTCCGTGCGACTGAAGGATTTTTGGAAAAGTACGGAACATGGCGGGTTATTGACACTCCATTATCTGAATCCGGCTTTACCGGCGCTGCAATTGGTGCGGCGCTCGCTGGTATGCGGCCAATAGTGGAAATGCAGTTTGCAGATTTTATCACATGTTCCTTTGACCAGTTGGTAACGGTGGCGGCAAAGAACCATTACCGATGGGGAGCGGCGACTCCGATTGTCGTGCGGGCGCCGTGCGGGGGGAATATTCATGGCGGACCATTCCACTCCCAGTGTATTGAAGGATACTTCTTTAATGTGCCCGGATTAAAAATCGTTTTTCCTTCCACGGTATATGATGCGAAAGGTTTATTAAAGGCGGCGATTCGCGATAATGATCCTGTTATTTATTGTGAACATAAATACCTCTATAGACGTATCAAAGATTCCATTCCCGAAGAAGATTACGTTGTGCCGATAGGGAGGGCCAGGGTTGCTCTGGAAGGAAATGATGTATCGGTTATTACCTATGGAGCAATGGTATATACTGCCCTGGAGGCTGCGCAAAAATTAAAGGAACAGGGTTGTTCGGTTGAAGTTATCGATCTGAGGACTCTTCTGCCTTTAGACAACAAATCTCTGTTCGATACCGTAAAAAAAACAAACAAGGTTGTTGTGTTACATGAACAAACGAAGACGGGCGGTGTAGGCGCCGAAGTCTCCGCCTTAATCAATGAGTACTGTTTTGATTATCTCGATGGCCCTATTATCCGCATTGCTGCCCCTGATACCCCTGTACCCTATAGCCCGCCATTGGAAGAAGCCTTTATTCCGCAGGTAAAGGATGTCGTTTCTGCGGTAGAGAAACTCATGCGATATTAATAAGCATTCGTAAGAGGAGGTTAAGAATATGCCTATTGACGTGATTATGCCACAGATGGGTGAAAGCGTAGCTGAAGGAACTATTCTCAAATGGCTTGTACAAGAAGGGGACCGTGTTGAGAAGGAACAACCTATCGTTGAAATAAGTACCGATAAGATTGATACCGAAGTGCCTGCATCCGTTACCGGTGTTATAAAGAAAATTCTGTATCCTGAAGGAAAGACAGTGCCGGTACAGACAGTAATTGCTTACCTTGAGGCTGTTGAACAAACAGAAGACGCAGATATACCAGAAGAAAAGCTCAAGGCAGCAAAGGCGGTTGAAAAAGCAAAGGTACCGGAAGAAATTGAAAAAGCAGAAGAGAAAGAAAGAAGATACTCGCCCCTGGTGCGGAAATTAGCTCAGGAATATGCTATTAATCTGGAAGAAGTAAAGGGTACGGGTGAAGGAGGCCGTGTTACAAAAAAAGACGTTATGGATTATATGGCTTCAAAAGCCGTTACTTCTGCGCCTTCCCGAACAGAAGGCGAAACAAAGATTTTTGAGAGAGAAACGCTTATTCCTTTCAATCCCAAGCGAAAGATTACCGCCGGCAGGATGGTACAAAGCAAGCGGGCAGCAGCTCATGTAACAACCGTATTTGAGATTGATATGACATCTATTGAACGATATCGGGAATTGAACAAAGACGCCCTGAAAAGAGAGGAGATACATCTTACGTATCTGCCGTTCGTAACGCTTGCAACAGCACGCGCACTTAAAGAACATCCTCTCCTGAACTCCTCCTGGACAGATGAGGGTATCGTGCAGAAAAATTATTATAATATAGGAATAGCCGTATCTCTTGAGGATGGACTCATCGTTCCTGTAATACAAGATGCTGATAAAAAGGATCTGCTGCAATTAGCTCAGGAAATTCAGGATCTGGCTCAACGTTCGCGCACAAAGAGATTAAAACCCGAAGATGTACAGGGAGGGACTTTCACTATTACCAATTATGGTATTAACGGAAGTTTGTTTGGAACGCCTGTCATCGTACTGCCACAAGCGGCTATATTAGGTGTTGGATCTGTACTGAAAAGACCTGTTGTCATAGCGGATGCGATTGCAATTCGTTCCATGATGTATCTCAGCCTCTCATTCGATCACCGGATTATGGATGGAGCAAATGCCGATATGTTTCTTCGCAGAATAAAAAATATTTTAGAAGGATGGGAGGTTTCCCCTTATAAGAAGGAGATATCGTATGAAAAGACAAAATCTTCTCCTCCAGCTTGATATCATGGAATACGGTGAAGCCTGGGAGCTTCAAAAGTTGTTATTAGACGCCAGAATTTCTGATATAATAAAAGATTGTTTTCTCTTACTTCAGCACCCTCCTACTTTTACGTTTGGCCGCAGATATAAAGAAATTAATTTAATAGCAAATAAAAGGCAGTATGAGGATAAGGGTTTTACCGTCTATAAAACGGACCGGGGTGGCCTGGCTACTTATCACGGTCCAGGCCAGATAGTTGGTTATCCTATTATAAAAATGTGTACCTATACGAAAGACTACTATCAATACCTGAGAATGCTGGAAGAGGTGATGATAAGGACGCTATCAGACTTTGGCATCAGGGCGGAACGAAAAGAGGAATACACAGGAGTCTGGATAAACAAGGCAAAGATCGGATTTATTGGTGTCCGGATTGCACTTGGCTATACCATGCATGGATTCTCTCTTAATGTAAATAACGATGTATCGCCATTCAATTATATAACTCCTTGTGGAATTCAGGGAGTAACGACTACGTCTGTTCAGGAACTGTCCCGTACAAAAATATCTGTTTCTGATGTATATACGAGAATTGCCAGTCATTATTCAGAGGTATTTCAAATACAACTCCTGCCGGTTGAAATGGAACCAATATTCCAAAAGATTGGTTTTAAGAAAAAGAGGCTTCTTTGCAAAGGCGCAAACCTGAAGGTTTGTCCTGCGTAGTTGAAATTTCTAAATATTAAGTGAGGCACGGAAAAGCTATCCCTGCTTAAAGCCTGCAGGGCAAGGTTTGTTCATGTCACCCTTTAACATTTACAAGGATCATAATTTTATGATCAAATAAGAAGATATAAATATAAAAGACTGCAAAAATAAGATTCGTGAAAAGGGTATGAAAAAAGAGATCTTTGGCAGTATAAAGGATAAGGAAATAGCTCACATAACGTATGACCGATGGATGGGAGGTCCACGCGGGCCGGAAAGAATAACATTTAAGGATGGCAGCGCTGTAATATTTAAATGCGATATCCGACATTACTGGATGGCCGATAATCCCGATACACCAATTCGGGAAGCGATTGTTTATCAAATCGATAAGATAGTAGAACTTGGCCTGGTGCCTAAAACGATGGTGATCGATGACACCATCAATAAAACACGATACGATGGCTCAGTTCAGGAATGGATCCAGGATGCTAAAGATGGATATCAGGTAGAAAAATTTACCGAGGAACAGAGAAAAGATTTTCTACGGTTAAAGGTGTTTGATTTTGTAATCGGAAATAGCGACAGGCATTTAGGAAATATCTTATTTACAGAAGACGGTAAGATGCATGCTGTAGATAATAATGCCTGCCTTATTATCGATAAGCATGAGGATATTTTATCTTTTTCAGATTCAATAATACCCTTTTTTAGCAGAACTGTTGTTCATGATATGCCATATATTGTTGATCTCATAGAAAAGTTTTATGATAATAAAAACAAAATATTAGACCTCATAGATAAATATATCCATGACAATACAGAACTTGCTAAGCTTATGGTAGAGTCCAGGATTAATTATCTCTACAGGATGATAAAAAAATATAAACCATTCTCCAGAAAGTATAGAGAATGGCGAAAGGGGTTGGAGGAGGAAGTGAATGCTATCTTACAAAGGAATGTCTTACCGTAGAAACCGAAAAAACCGGCAGGACAATGCATAGTTTAAAACAATAAGGCAGATTGGCGCTCTAAGGGCCTATCCGAAAACTTCTTTTGAAACATATTTCTTTTGTGGCTTATAGGGTTTTCGGATAGGCTCTCAGTAATTTTCTCGGTTCTCTCTCTGCGGTAAACATATGAAGTGAAGGTAAAAAATATAAGGTATGAAAATACTGATAATATCCGATATACATGGTAATCTCAATGCATTAGAAGCGGTATGTAAAGAAGAAGCTGATTTAGTTTTTTGTCTGGGTGATATAGTAAATTATGGGCCATACCCCGGGGAATGTATTAAAAAAGTTCAGGACTTAACGGATACCATTGTTCGTGGAAATCATGATCATGCGGTAGGGAGGAATATGGATTGCGGGTGTTCTGTAAAATATCAGGAACTCAGTAATGCGGGAAAGGCCTTTACACGTGACATCTTAAACACATCCGAAAAAAACTTTCTTGGTAATTTACCCATAACACTGCATAGAGAAGCAGAAGGGAAGTTATTTTTATTAGTGCACGGCTCGCCCAGTGGCGATATTTATAAATACCTTAAACCCGATATTTCTGATGAGGAGTTAGAGGACAAGATAAAGGGTATTCATGCCGATGTTATTTTTATCGGTCATACGCATCTTCCGATGATACGGAGAATTAAGGATATAGTTATCGTGAATCCCGGCAGTGTGGGTCAACCCCGTGATGGTGTCCCTGAGGCATCATACGCGGTATGGGAAGATGGTCATATTGAGATAAAACGGGTGCAATACAATATTGAGGCAACTATTCGCGGATTACAAGCAACAAATATGCCATATCAACAGATTGAAATACTTGCAGGGATTTTAAGAAAGGGCGGAATGTAGGGGCGAATCGGCGGGTTGTCCCCCTATGCATGTCTTATCCTTACCCACAAGTTAGGTAGGGAACGAAGATAGAAGCAAGGTAAACCACGAAGAACACGAAGAGAGAAGTGGCGTAGAGCAGCAAGATTTTGCATCTTTATTGAGATTTGGAATTCTCTTATTCTTCATGTACTTCGTGTTTTTTGTGGTATTTAAAGATGTGGGTAAGGACAAGATGCATGCGGGGGCAGGTTTAAAACCTGCCCCCTACGTACTATTTTTAATTATTGTATTACAATAAACTATTTGTCATAATGTAATTCAAGGTAAGATTTGTATGGAAAATTGTTTAGGGTAAGATAACAATGTCAAATGAAGCTGAAAAAGATACGAACCATCCATCAGAAAAAGTGGAAATTGTACAGCCATCCGAGGTGCTATTTGCAGAACAACAGGCAATTATCCAATCTCTAAAACAAGAATTAGAATCGGGTAAGAAAAGGATTTGTGAAACTCAGGAGGCTATGCGGAGACTTGCCGCTGATTTTGATAATTACCAAAAACGGGTAGTAAAAGAACGTCAGGATATTGAACGCACAGCTACTGCATCATTGATCAAAAAGCTATTGGATATTTACGAGAGCCTGGAAAAAGCGATTTGTTCGTCAAAAAATGCGGCAGGAAATGAAATTGTGGATGGGATTAAATTAATTTTTAAAGAATTTTCTCGCATCATGAAGTCAGAAGGTTTGGAACCTATACATTCTATAGGCATCCCTTTGGATGTTTATAAGCACGAGGTCTTCATGCGAAAGATTGATGATAATGTCCCTGAAGATACCGTTTTGGAAGAGATTCAAAAGGGTTATTTACTAAATAAATTTGTATTAAGAACTGCAAAAGTGGTAGTATCACAGAAATCAAAACAGGAAAATATTCAGAATCTGGAAAAGACAGAAGAGGAAAAAGGAGGTTAAGACATGGCAAAGATTATTGGTATAGATTTGGGGACAAGTAATTCTGCTGCAGCCGCGTTGATTGGTGGCAAACCCACCATAATTCCCAGTGCGGAAGGCTCAACCCTGGGGGGCAAAGCATTTCCTTCATATGTTGCATTTACAAAAGATGGTGAAAAACTTGTGGGTGAACCTGCAAGAAGGCAGGCTGTTAGCAACCCTGAAGGGACTATCTATGGAATTAAGAGAAAAATGGGCACCGATCATAAAGTCACCATTCGCGGTAAAACCTTCACTCCTCAGCAAATATCCGCGTTTATCTTGCAGAAGATAAAACAGGATGCCGAAGCATTTCTTGGTGAACGGATTGAAAAGGCGGTAATTACCGTTCCTGCCTATTTTAATGATAATCAGAGGCAAGCTACCAAAGACGCGGGAACTATTGCCGGACTGGACGTAGTCCGTATTATTAATGAGCCTACAGCAGCAGCATTGGCCTATGGGCTTGATAAGGTTGAGAAATCCCAAAAAATCCTTGTGTTTGATTTTGGCGGTGGTACCCTGGATTGTACCGTTATGGACTTCGGGCAAGGTGTTTTTGAGGTAGTTTCAACAAGTGGCGATACCCAACTGGGTGGCACCGATATGGATAACACTATTGTTGAATATCTGGTGGATGAATTTAAGAAGGAATACGGTATTGACATTAAAAATGATAAGATGGCTATGCAACGGTTAAGAGAAGCTGCGGAAAAGGCGAAAATAGAGCTTTCGACAACCCTCACAACTGATATTAATCTTCCGTTCCTTACCGCCGATGCCTCCGGGCCGAAACACTTTACCCATACATTAACCAGGGCAAAGCTGGAACAACTTGTTTCTCCGATCGTCAGCCGATGCGCTCATTCAGTTGAACAGGCATTAAAAGATGCCAAGTTGACGCCAAATGACATCGACAAGGTTATTCTTGTTGGCGGCCCCACACGTATGCCGGTCGTACAGAGGTTTGTTGAAGATTATTTAGGGAAGAAAATCGAACGGGGAATTGATCCTATGGAATGTGTAGCCATGGGCGCAGCTATTCAGGCTGGTGTATTATCCGGAGAGGTTAAAGATCTTGTTCTTCTCGATGTAACGCCTCTCTCCCTTGGTATCGAAACCCTTGGTGGTGTGTTAACCCGTTTAATAGACAGAAACACAACCATTCCTACCAAGAAGAGCCAGGTTTTTACAACAGCGGAGGATAACCAGACGAGTGTGGAAATCCATGTACTTCAAGGCGAAAGGGCAATGGCCAGAGATAATGTGACACTGGGGAAGTTTCATCTTACCGGTATACCTCCTGCGCCACGGGGTGTTCCTCAGGTTGAAGTAAGTTTTGATATTGATGCAAATGGTATTATCAACGTTCATGCAAAGGATCTTGGCACAGGAAATGAACAAAAAATTACCATTACGGCTTCAACAAAGCTGAATAAAGAAGATATTGACCGCATGGTGAAACAGGCACAGGAATATGCAGACCAGGATAAACGGTCAAAAGAAAAGGCCGAAATAAAAAATAAGGCAGATAATCTTGCTTATAGTGCGGAAAAGACCTTAAAGGACATGGCAGGAAAGGTAGATGCTGCTCAGAAAGAAAAGGTCGAAGCTGCTATCCGGGATTTGAGAGAATCGGTAAAATCCGAAGATGAAACGGGTATGCAGCAAAAGATGGATGCCCTGACAAATGTGTTGCATGAAATTAGCGCGAAGATGTATCAGGAATCTGCAAAAAAAGGAGAACAGCAACCACCACCACCTCCTCCTCCCGGAAGTGAAGGGAAGAAAAAGGAAGGGAAGAAGGGTGAAGGTGGAGAGGAAGATATTATCGATGCTGATTATGAAGTAAAAGAATAACATAAAAATTGCAAAAGGACACAGATGAACGCAGATAAACACTGATTTTACAACAGCATATAAAAGCAATGTGAATCGCCTATGGGATGTGTTAAATAAAGTACCTGCATCATGTTTTATTGGTACTTATCTGTGTTAATCTGTGTCCAACTGCAGAATTTAACTATCATATTTCTATTTTTATTCTACGGTTTTTAATCCTGCCTACAATAACTCTTATTCAAATTACAGTTGCCTATATCCTGGATCTCCTTATCGGTGATCCTCAATGGGCTTATCATCCGATCCGATTGATCGGGAAGCTTATAGAAAGTGTTGAATGTATCTTACGAAGGTTATCCATCCCTGAACGGATTGCCGGGATATTTTTGACTACGATCATCGTAACAGTAACATATCTGACAACGTATGCAGTAATACGGGTATCGGGGCAATGGTATTACGTCTGTGAAATAATGACAGGAACTGTTGTTATTTATTTTGCAATTTCTATAAGAAGTCTGGCTGATGAAGCAAAAAAGGTAATGACATTTCTGAAAGAAAATGATTTAATACAGGCCCGAAAAGCGCTGTCACAGATCGTAGGACGTGATACAGCGTATCTCAATGAAGAACAGATAATACGGGCTTGCGTGGAAACTGTCGCTGAGAGCAGTGTAGATGGTATCTTATCACCCTTATTTTATTCTTTTGCCGGGGGGCCGGGTGCAGCGATGGCCTATAAGGCTGTAAGTACGCTTGATTCTATGGTTGGACATAAGGACGAGAGATATATCCGGTTTGGCTGGGCGTCTGCAAGACTGGATGATGTAGCTAACTACATTCCAGCCAGAATTTCTGGCGTGTTAATTCCGATAGCATCTTTTCTCTGTGGTTATGGTCTCCGGAAATCTTTGAGAATTGCTTTTCGTGATGGTCGTAAACATCAAAGTCCCAATAGCGGCATTCCCGAAGCTGCTATGGCGGGAGCCTTAAGAGTACAGCTAGGGGGGCCGAGTACTTATCAGGGTGAGGTGATAAAAAAACCATTCATCGGAGATGTTCAGAATCGATTAACTTTGGAATCGATAGGTATGGCAATAACCATAATGCAGGTTGCCTCTCTTTTGTTTTTGACCTGTGGAATCGGAGTTGTTGTGTGCCTGAAATGGGCCTTTTCGTAAAAAAACTCAGGCGGGTTTGAGTTTGTAACCCAATGTTATTACGATGCAATGGTGGATTAAACGGAGCGAATCCGCCAAAGGGATAAATTCTGCAGGATGCTTAACTCAATGACATTGGATCGTAACCTGAACCATTTATTTTGGCCGAACACGATACCATGAAAACATGTTTTAAAACCAATCGATATACAATGGGATTTGCCAATAATCTGGTAGAAGGCTTGGACCCAAGGTCAAAAATTATCTCATTTCTTTCCATAATCCTCTGTATGGTATTGACGCCTATTACCCGTCTGAAGGACTTCGGATTGTATTTTTTACTCATACTGGCAATAGCATTCATAGCAAAGATCACACCCAGGCAAATACTGAAAAGGATGTTTTTCTTAATTCCTTTTATTCTTTTCGTTGCAATTTTTATCCCTTTTATAAAAGAGGGAAATGTTTATTGGTCGATAAAGATAGGTTATTGGCAACTGCGTGTTACCTATGAGGGCGTCTGGACATTTTTAAATGTTATTATAAAATCGGGTTTGTCGATAATCTTACTGGTGATTGCCTCCTCTACGACAACCTTTCCTGATTTTTTACAAGGAATGGAAATGCTTCGCATGCCGCGCTTATTGGTAATACTCATGTCATTTATGTATCGTTATATCTTTGTGCTTTTTGATGAAGCCAAACGATTGATGCGGGCAAGAGCTCTCCGGTATTTTGGGTCCCGGTATAGTGAACAATTATGGATAATTGGATATATGATCGGGGTATTATTTATCAGAACCTTTGAGCGTGCAAGGAGAATTTACAGTGCGATGACCATCAGGGGATTTACCGGGGAAATACGGAGTATTAAACGGTTTCAGTTCTCCTATATAGACTTTTTATTTATAACCGGTATAATTATATCGCTATTATTCATTGTATCAGGTATTGTTTATAAATTAGAACATATGAAAATAAACAACGCGCACCTATGGCAAGCATTATAAAAGTTTCAAATCTGAATTACCGTTATCCTGACGGGACGGTAGGGCTAAAAGACGTTAGTTTTGAGGCGGAAGAAGGGGAGACGTTGGTCATTATCGGCGCCAATGGAACTGGCAAGTCAACGCTGTTTATGAACCTGACGGGTATCCTGGAAGGCGATGGGCATATTACTATTGCAGGTTTAATGTTAAACAAAATACAGGTGAAAGAGATCAGACGGAAAGTAGGTATGGTATTTCAAAATCCTGATGATCAACTGTTTTGTCCTACCGTTATTGACGATGTTTCGTTTGGGCCTTTAAATTTAGGATGGGATAATAACGAGGTGATGGTTGCATCACAAAAGGCGTTAGCGCTGGTCGATCTGGAAGGCTACGAATCCCGTACATCATATCATCTGAGTTTTGGCGAAAAGAAAAGGGCAGCTATTGCCACCGTACTATCTATGGATCCAAAGATCTTGTTGCTCGATGAACCCACGAGTGGATTAGACCCCAGGAGTACATCGAAATTTATCAATATACTGTATACCCTAAAATCTCAAGGCAAGACGATCCTCATTGTAACACACGATATCTTCCTTGCGCAGGGGATAGCTGATAAGGTGCTTGTTTTTAGTGAGGAAAAAAGACCCGTGGCGATAGGGAGTTATAAAGAAATATTAAGCAATTATGGCCTATTATTAAAAAATAATCTGATTTATCAGCACCAGCACTGTCATGACTACACAGTACATAAACATGAACACCGGCACGGATACATCCATGAACATTTATAGTATAAATCTTGCCGATGATATTTGTGCGGATGGGATATGCTGTTTCATGAGCATTCCAAAGGAACAGAATCATTTAGGGATGTGGAAATCTTTTCTTAAACGGGGTACTGCATCGTATGGTGTGAAACTGCTGTATACAGCTCTGGAAGCAAAGGATATAGTATACCGTCCTTGCCGGTGTTTGAATTTTTATTTGAAAGAGGTCGATACACCAAACGGTCCTGCCCTCAGGGTATTATTACGATGCGGTATATTTGGTAAGAACTGCAGGCCTTATACCTGTAAAGCGTTTCCGGATAAGGCAGACAGTTTTATGCATGATGTTCCCGCCCCTTGTATCTATAATGAATACCTGGCACATGAAAATTATGTAAAATTAAAACATAAGCATATTTTTACTCTGTTTTATGCTATTAAGGATGATCATACTTTACTGAGAAAGATTTTCCCCGGATATACAGCAGAAGAAGTCAGAAAAAAATTAAGTCAATGCAGTGAGGTTGGTAAAATGAGCGCAATCTGGAATGAAAAACCGTCCGAATACTTCATTCTGGAGGTGTCAAAGGTTAGTTCCGTTTTGTATATATCTGAGGCGCATCCAAAGATTACCGGTGTAAAACAGGCGTATCGCCTTTGGCAAGGTCACATTGAGACCTGGCTGGAGAGGCATTATGGCAGCACATGGCAGGATTATTTAACCCGTGCAATTGAACAAGATGATCGTAAAAAGATACATTAAGGGAATACATAGATTATGAGTAAAAGGAATACGATACTTACCTGCATGCAAATTTTGGTTGTTCTCTGCATACTGGCATGCAATAGTGATAGGGCGGTAAATGTTCCCTTAAAATCTGCTGAGTTTCCTTGCAAAGGGCACCAATGTGGCTGTAAGACGGAACCGGATTGCAGAGAACGGTGTTGCTGTGCACTGCATGAAAATCGCAATAATTTTTTGAACAATAGCGAGGAACAGAAAAACGGTTTTCGTGTCTTTATTAGTACCATAAATTGCAAATATGGAAACGAGGCGTTTACCGGTATAAATTTTACCGGTAAATATATTTTAGAGGATAAGGTTCAACCCATAAAAGCATCTTTCCTGTGTTTTCTTTCTCATACCATTTCGATCCCCATCTCCGAAGGAATAGTATCTCTCCCCAAAAAACCACCCCGGTATCTCGCATAAGAAGTATTTTTCCTGTATCAATTTTCGTGTTGCTTTAGGAACTCGAGAAGACAGTTTCGACTGCATTGATGGAACTGCCTAAAAGGGCGTTATCATATCATTGCGAAGGAGAAACAACTGAAGCATCCTAATCCCCCTTAGTCCCCCTTTAGAAAAGCTTATCTTTACCTACAAGTCAGAGAGGTAAATTTGAGTAATGCGATAAGACTAAACAGGGTGGCACGGACAAACTTGTTTGTCCGTGTTTTTCGAGTACACCCGTGGATAGGGAATATACCACACTGACAAACAGAGTTTGTCAGCGCCACCCGGGAATAGGCTTACAGAGAATAAAAATTTCCAGAGAGATGCCCACGGCGATACATCTCTTCATGGTATTCTAAAGATGTGGGTAAGGATAAGTTTAGAAAAGGGAGAGATGTATGAATGATTTAGAAAATGGAGAGATACGCAAATATTCACACATTTTCCCCCTTTTCTAAAGGGGGATCAAGGGGGATTATTTTTCCTTAACTTCTGGAGATATACCTATGCGGATAGCAAATTTACGAGTTGGATATGTATTTTCATTATTCATGTTCTTTCTGGTATTGCTGGTAAAATATGTTGAGGCAAATCATGGCCCCGGGACAGGTGGAGGAGCTACTACAATACCAGCTATTACCTTAAAAAGCGGTACCTTTTCACTCGGTCTGAGAACAGAACTGACTGAGTTCGAGTCTGTCTCTGATTCAGAATTTGCTGATAAAGCAGAAAAAGCAGGCACTCACTTTGATGCTGTTGACAGAACATTCCTGCATACCGTTGACATCGGATATGGAGTAACAGATGATTTTACCATTGGGATGAGCATCGGCTGGTTTGAAACGAATAACTTCCGCGAGGCCGGGTTCGGGCATGGTAATGGGCATGGTGATTTTGTTGCCACGCATGAGGGTGGCGGCCATGGTGATGAGATTGAGGTATTACGGGCAGATCCGGATGGGATTACCGACCTCTGGCTCTTCAGCAAGTACCGCTTCTTCCGGGGACCGCAGGGACATTACGCTGTTTTAGGAGGAGTTAAATTTCCTACAGGGGTGGATGATAGAAAAAACTCTGCGGGTGAAAAGGTAGAACCTGTGGAGCAACCGGGAAGCGGTTCTTATGATTTTTTAACGGGTTTGGCATATTCACGCTGGCTTACAGAAAACTGGACCCTGGATACCAATATTCAATATATCCTCCGGACTGAGGGTTCGAGGGATTTCGAAATTGGCGACCGTATGGATTGGAACCTTGCAACGGCATATCAGGTAATTCCCAGAAACACATACCCAAATATTGCGCCTGTTGGAGAGATTAATGTGAGGTATCTGTTTCGGGATGAAGAGGACGGAAAGAAAGAACGGAATAGTGGTGGAACTACCGTTTTTCTCTCTCCCGGAGTACGCATAGGGATTACCCCTCGTTGTGGAATAGGGGCCTCGATCTCTTTCCCTGTCTTTCAAAATTTACTCGGAGAGCAGCAGGAGACAGATTTTAAGGTTGCTGCCGGTATCGGTTATAGTTTTTAAATAAAGGAGTTATCTATGGTAGCGAAATATTCTTTCATGGCAGGTATCATCCTGTGTGCAGGTATTGGCTGCACAATCACAACCACTACTTCATCTCAAAAAGGTCAGCCAAAGGTTATCGATCCTGTTTGCGCGTATTTTTCTGATATGGGCTGCGTCAATATTGCTATAGATGAAAATACACCAAAATCAACCTACGAAGGGGAAACCTATTATTTTTGCAGTAAAGAGTGTAAGGTAGACTTTGATAAGAACCCGTCAAAATATCTCAAGGCTGTTACCTTCCCTCAAGGGGCTGTAGATCCTGTATGCCGCATGGAAATCGGAAAACTGGAAAGATTTGTTACCTGTATATATCATGATAAGGTGTATTACTTTTGCTCCGATCATTGCAGGATAAAATATATGGCAAGTCCAGACAATTACAGCGGGAAAGAATGAGCAGAAAGAATAAAGTACTGGCTTGTATTCAAATCCTGATGGTTCTCTGCATACTACCATGCAATAGTGGCAGAGCGGTAAATTTACCCATAAAAACAGGTGAATTCCCTTGCAGGGGGCATCAGTGTGGCTGTAAGTCGGTATTGGATTGCAAGACTCATTGCTGTTGCTCATCTTACAAAAACCACAATGAGCTTAAAAACAGTAGCAAGAAGCAAAGCGGTTTTCGTGTCTTCATGAGCAGTATAGATTGTAAATATGGAAGTGATCCGCTTACCAATGTAACTTTTACGGATAAATACATATTGGAGAATCAGGTTCAACCGATACAAGCATCATTCTTATATTTTCTTTTCTATAACATTTCAATATATCTTCCAGAGATTATTGCATCCCCTCCGGAAAAACCACCCCGATATCTCAGACAAGTAACTGCGTAATGTAAAGTGAACGGAAAATAATCATTGCGATGGCGCTAGCCCGAAGCAATCCTCCTTACTGGGGGGTTTTGAGGTTATTAATTCCTCTTAATCCCCCTTGATCCCCCTTTAAAAAAGGGGGAAGATTCTCTTTTTTAAAGGGGGACATAAGAATCCTTGCCAAAGGGGAAGTACAGAAGTTGTTAATCGTCTTCCCTGAATCGTTCACATATTTTTCCCCTTTTCTAAATCACTCATATGTCCCCCTTTTCTAAAGGGAACTAAAGGGGATTAACAGGATTATTCCCCCTTTTTCTAAAGGGGGATTACTTTCCTTTGGGTTTTTACCTGCCCGCTCACAATGACTATCAGGACAGTTATAATGCAAAAACTATTTCTTAAATAAAAGGAGATATATACCGTGAGAATCTTAGCTGCAGTTCTTTTGCTTTCACTGTTTACCGCCAGGGCTGTTTATGCCCATGGCGAATGTTGTTTATCAGGCTCACTTTCAGAAGCAACAATTTCCGGAATAACCCTTGCGCCGAATTTTGGAATTTCTCTTCAATATGAGTATACGAACATGAAGACTATACGAGATGGTACGAACAGTATAAGCCATAATGACGTATTGGAGAAAAAGGCAGAGGAGTGGCCTGTGATGTCTATGGATACAAAGAGTTTCTCCATTCCTACAAGGATGATTATGCAGAAGTATACCCTCCTGGGGGTCTATTCTTTCACAGAAAAGTTTCAGTTTCTTGCTACCGTTCCTTATGTCATAAATGATATGAATATGAGATCAATAACAAGGAGTCCTATGGGTATGGATATGATTATGGATATGGAGATGGATACGGTTGAAGGTCTTGGGGATGTGACCCTTATGGGGTTATATACCCTCTATACCGATGCGCCGGTTCTTCCGACAAAAAAGCTTACTTTAGGTTTAGGGGTAAAAACCCCTACAGGGGAAAATGATGAAAAGACAGATTCTGGTAAACTTGTCCATGCTGTAATGCAGCCAGGAACCGGATCATGGGATCCACTCCTTTTCGTTAACTATATACGCGCATTTTATCCGTGGGTATTTCAGGTTAACTTTCTGTATCAACTAACTACTGAAGGAGACGAAGGTTATGAGTTTGGAGATAAAGTATCGTTAGATTTTGTTACGAGGTATCAGGTCACCAGCTATTTAAGTCCCGGCTTTGAGTTGAACGGTTTCTATGGAGCAAAGGATATCGATCATGATGATAAGTTTTCAAGACCGGAGACATCTCTTTTAGACAATACCGATAATACAGGTCTTGTTTCTCTTTCTGTTACTCCTTCTCTTCAGATACGGATTCCGAAAACTGGTGGTAGTCTGGATTTCAAATTTCAGAAGCCGATATACCAGAATGTCAGAGGCATTCAGCAAGTGGTAGACTGGAGGGCAATAGCATCAGTTGTATGGGCTTTCTAAAAAACTGAGTTAGCTAAAAGTAGGGGCAGGTTTCAAACCTGCCCCTACTCATAAAACGGAGTCGATGTAGGGCAAGGCTTTAGCCTTGCTTCTCCGCCTGAACATGTACGAAAATTGCAACCTTAAAGCCGAATGAGAGAACCATAAACAGGAGTATTTCTGTTTAAGTTATAGTATTATAAAGATGAAACTGAACATATTCTTAACTGGCAAAAGACTACCTGGCCAGTCATTGCGAGGGTCTTTTCCGAAGCAATCTCATAAACTATTGAATCTGGCATTATAAGAAAGTTTGCTTCGGAAAAGACCCTCGCAATGACGTGGTTAAGAGTTCTGTACATCCCATACACCTGCATATAACAAAAGTCTTGACTCTCTCCATATCCTGTTCGGTTATATCTCTTGCATACTACAGATCTATAAGTTCTGAGACAAAAGTGTCTCATGAGACACTTTTGTCTCAGACATTTTTGTCCCATGAGACATATTTTTCATCTTAATATGAATATTTCTTCTTCTTCTTCTTCTTCTTCTTCTTCTTCTTCTTCTTCTTCTTCTTCTTCTTCTTAATAAATTATCGTTTACTACAAAAGTTGTTAAGTAATTTTTGTCTTATAGTTACGATAAATTTTATCATGTGAAATATTTTTTCAACGTATCATTCAACCATTTCTGATAAATTTGGTACATAAATTGACACTATAAAAGTAGGGTAAAAATAACATTGCGCTAATATATTCATCATAAAAGATAAAATTGCTGAAGACCTCATTTGGCTTTGCACCTTATTTTAAGTAAATACTGGGAGGTGATCTTATTACAAGAATGATTGATTGGAACAGGATACAAGAATCTCATGTGATCAAGCTTACCCGGGAGATATGTTATAAATGGTGGGGAGTAGATGTTCAGGTTTATGATGAGCACAGTAATGGCAAAAATAACAAAGCACCTTTCCAAAATCCTCTTTGTCGTTTAATCAATTCAACACCGGATGGCGCTCAGTCTTGCTCTGCAAATTATAAAAAATATCTCAAGGAATTCAACACATCAAATAAGCCTTTTCTGTATGAATGCCCGATTGGTCTGCAAGGAGCTATTGCTCCTATCATCACGAAAGGGCGATATATTGGAGCCATAGCTGGTTCCGGAATACAGGCGTTAAGAATCAGTACCTCGATACAAAGGACATATATAAAAAGATTGAGAATGCTTGGTTTTGATACCAGAGAAATAGAAAGGTGTTATAAGAGATTAAAACAGGCGCCTGAACACAGCAGGGAATATCTGCTTGATTTTATAGAAATGGTCGCCAGGGATATTGTAGCTATTTACGAGATGCTGCAGGAGAAAGAAGAGGTAATCAGGAAACAGGCAGCCGTTTTAGAAAGAGTTTATAACAAAAAGTACACGAATATCGTTGGCACAAGCCCGGCAATAAAAAAGATCTTTGATATACTGGAATTAATCGAAAATTTCGATAGTCCTGTCTTAATTGAGGGAGAGAGTGGAACAGGAAAAGAATTATTAGCGGCTAGTATTCATTATAACAGTTCCCGCAAAGGCAAGATATTTGTCCTTCAGAACTGCTCGGCGTTTAGTAATACCCTTTTAAACTCCGAGTTATTTGGTCATGAGAAGGGCTCATTTACCGGTGCAACATCAGAGAAGAAAGGTCTTTTTGAAATTGCCGATAACGGGACATTGTTTCTGGATGAGATTGGTGATATGGATATAGAGGCACAGGCAAGGCTCCTGAGGGTGCTGGAAGATGGAACATTCTATCGGGTAGGGGGTGTTGAAATCAAAAGGGTAAATGTTCGGATCATTGCTGCAACGAATAAAGAACTGCTGAAACAAATCGAACAAGGCTCATTCAGGAGAGACCTCTTTTACCGGATAAATACCATATCCCTTACCATGCCTCCTCTGAGGGAAAGAAATGAAGATATAGCGCTCCTGGCCGATCATTTTTTAAAATCTTACCGAAAGATTCACTATGATGAAAAAAAGGAGATAAGCCCGGAGGTAATGAAATTCCTGATGGCTTATCATTGGCCGGGGAATATTCGTGAGCTAAAAAATCTCATCGAACGCTTAGTCATTTTTTCGGGTAAGGAAAAGATCATAAAGCTCCATCATCTTCCCAGGGAAATAATGGCGGCATACCCGGTATATCAGATTCCTGAAATTCATAAGAATGGTAGTAAGAAACTCAAAGATACCCTGGAATCTCTTGAGAAGGAGCTGGTTAAACAGGCATTACAAAGGACACATTGGAATAAGACCGCAGCCTCAAAGGAATTAGACATTAGTCGCGCAAGCCTGAATAATAAAATAATTCAGTTCAATATCCGGCAAAATTGAATTCGACAACTTTTTTGAATAAAACATCTCTATTCTAATAATTGTATGATCTTGTGTATATCATTTGTGGGGGCATTGCAGGCATAATTTATACAGATATAGGCCGTAGCTTTGTTATCAACGATCTTTTGTTCCTTTATGAATTCTGCAATATCCTCAATGGATTTATCTTTTGAAGGATGTAAAAGCAAGACCTTCCGGGGAAGGAATCGTTTTCCTATTTCCCTGAGTATCCGTTCTGTATCATCTGAGCCAGGTTCTCCTGCAATAACGATCTCTTTGGTAGGACCTAATACAAAATCCAGGGCACAGAGGAATTGGGTATAGCCTGATGGATGCTGTTTTATTGTTTCCCCGAAGGCTCTGATAATCTGTTCCGCTATTTTCTCAAACTCTGTATTTCCCGTTATACGGCCTAATCTTAGGATATTGAATAAAGCAACCGAATTTCCGGAAGGTGTTGCGCCATCATAGATTTCCTTTGTCTGAGTTATGAGTTGTTCATTTTTCTTTCCACTGAAGAAGAAACCGCCTCCTTTTTCATCCTGGAAGTTTTCTATCATGTGATTATTGAGTTCCCGGGCTATTTTAAGATATTTTACCTCAAATGTAGCCTCATAGAGGTCAATCAGACCCCAGACAAAATATGCATAATCATCCAGATAGCCGGGAATAGAAGCTTCTCCTGATCGATAACGCCTTAATAATGTTCCATCCTTTTGGCGTAAAGTATTCAAAATAAAATCTGCCGCGCGCATAGCAGCTTGTGTATATTTTGGTTCATTCAGGGCCTGTGCGCCTTTCGCCAGGGCGGCAATCATTAATCCGTTCCAGGCGGTAAGTATTTTGTCATCCTTATGAGGATGTATACGTTTTTCCCGTACGGAAAAGAGTTTTTCCCGGGCTGTTCTTAACACTTCTTCAAGTTCTGCCGGCTTTATTCCTCTCATTTTAGAGAATGTATCTACCGGTTTATCTACATGAAGGATGTTCTTTTCTTCAAAATTGCCTTCTTTTGAAACATCGTAATAGTCACAAAAGATATTACCCTCTTTTTCACCTAAGATCTTGATGATTTCGTCAGGCGTCCAGACGTAAAATTTCCCTTCTACTCCTTCGCTATCAGCATCTTCAGCGGAGTAAAAGCCGCCTTCGGGCGAGGTCATATCCCTCAGGACATAGGTAAAGATACCCCGTACACTATCGGCGTAAAATACCTTTCCTGTGGCTTGATATGTTTCCGTATACGCAATAGCAGCCAGCGCCTGATCATACAGCATCTTTTCAAAGTGCGGGACGAGCCAGTATTCATCAGTGGAATACCTGTGGAATCCGCCTCCCAACTGATCATATATACCACCGCGTCCCATCCGTTCAAGTGTCTTTTCAACAATCTCCAGGGCTGTGGGATCATTGCTCCGTTTCCACCACCGAAGAAGAAAGGTATAGTTGTGTGGTGTTGGAAATTTTGGCGCAGAGCCAAATCCGCCGTAAATAGAATCAAAATTATCCCTTAATTGCGCATAGGCATGCTGTAACGTCTCCTTCGTTAGAATTTCACCCGGTGTGGAGATAGCTGCAGATTGAATGACCTTTGTTATTTGCTCGCTGGATGCAATGACGCTCTCTTTATTTGTTTTCCAGAGGTCAGATATCTTTTTGAGAATAGCAATAAATCCGGGATTTCCATATCGCTCCGTTTTTGGGAAATAGGTACCGGCAAAGAACGGTTTTTTCTCAGGGGTCAGAAAGAGATTCAGCGGCCAGCCGCCACTACCTGTCATAGCCTGGCATACAGTTATATAGATATTGTCCAGATCGGGACGTTCCTCTCTGTCAACCTTAATTGAAACAAAATTTTCATTCAGAATCTTTGCCACCTCTTCATCCTCAAACGATTCGTATTCCATAACGTGACACCAATGGCAGGTCGAGTATCCGATAGAAAGGAAGACGGGCTTATTTTCCCTTATTGCCTTCTGAAAAGCCTCTTCACCCCATGCATACCAGTCAACAGGGTTGTAAGCATGCTGCTGTAAATAAGGACTTTTTTCATGAATTAAACGGTTCGGCTTTCCCCTATGAGGGGTTTTCGTCTCGTGCTGAGAGATTTTTGATGAGATGTTATGTTCGTTTGCTTTCATATCGTTACATACGCAACCTTTCATAAAAATTGATAGGATGAAACCACGGATTGGGAAAGAGCCGATAGTACGGGTAAAAAATGAAAATGTGCCCATAGATATAATCCTCCGGTTGTACTAAGCCTTTCTGCATAAATATCCCTATCTTGTATTATTTTTCAATTTCCATCGTCATTATATCAAAATATCAAAATTATCTGTGCAAAAAATATTTTAACCTATAATTAAGGATATAATTATGAATATGAAAAATGCGACATGGCACAAGAGTGTGACATGTTATAGACATAGTATGGCACAAGATAAGAAATACTCCTCATTGTTATTTTGATCCATTTTCTAATATTCTCAGCGCAAGCTCAACATGTTTTGGTATGAGTTGACGTGATCGAATTACCCAATCTAGTTTTTTTAAGGCATCGAATAATCCATCGCGAGTAGAGGGATCGTATAATGCCGGTTTTAAAAGACTCAGAGTCTTGAAGAGTGCGATACTTATTGGTCGCCTGAGCCATGCTGTCCATAAGGTATTTCTGACTTCATTACGGCGCCGGTCATTACAATTGCGGATAGGTGATGGATAGTGATATGAGATAATATCCTCAATATAAGCTAAATGCCAGCCATGAGCCGCAAGATCCATTGCTAACAGGTTCTCTTCACCGCCAATGCCAAAGCGACTTTCAAATCCGCCCATAGCGAGATATGCTGAACGCCGAACGATGGATCCGCAGGCAATAAAGCCTAATATGGGAAACCCGGGATAATCAGGAGTTACCGGTAGTTTACCATCGGACATTTTCTGGCAAATTGGATCCAACCTTTGTTCTTGTCCAACGAAAATTCGTGATGCTATTAAAGCTAATTTTGGATACGAATCGAAAAGATCGATTGCCTTCGTGAGAGATCCGGGGGCCCACCATGAGTCGTCATCACTAAATGCAACATAGGGACAATCGGTATGCTGAACACCAAAATTTCTCCCTGCAGGGCCGAGATTCTTAGATAGTGATATGACCGTTGTTTCCGGATAATGCATACGAACTTCTTCTGATGTGCCGTCAGAAGAGCCATTATCTACTACAATAATAGGAGGCCGTTCCGGAAGGGTGTAAAGTTGATTCAATGTATGGAAGAGATTCTGGATACGGTTTCGTGTTACAATTACTATAGAAATGCGGGCATTGAGGTTGTTCATGGAGCTAATGTCTAACTTTACAGAGAGTGAAACATGAGTATTACTACACGTATTTTTTAATTTACTTTTTCAATAAGCAAAAAATATACCAACAAATAAAAACGAAGAAATTTACCGGCATGTATTTTCCGCAAATTTTGCATGGAAGAAATGGAAAAGGTTGCTTGAAAAGACTAAGTATTTACTTGTTTTTGTTTATTCCTCATGGAAAGAGAAATTCTTTTTCTCTTTATATCAACATCGAGTACAGTAACGGTTACCGTTTGATGCACTCTCACAAAATCATTGGGATTCTTTACGAAAGTATCTGCAAGTTCGCTGATATGTACCAGGCCGTCCTGATGTACCCCTATATCCACAAAAGCGCCAAAGGCAGTAATATTGGTAACGATACCGGGAAGTCTCATACCGGGCTTTACATCCTCCATTTTCTCAATTCCCTCTGCAAACCCAAATGCCTCGAACTTCTCTCTGGGATCACGGCCAGGCTTGGATAACTCCGCCAGGATATCGTTCAGAGTAGGGAGACCTACCTTGCCGGTTACATATTTTGTAAGATTAATTTTTTTCCTGAGCTCTTCACTCCGCATTAAATCGGTAACTGAACATCCCAGATCTTTTGCCATGTCATATACTATGGGATAACTTTCAGGATGAACAGCGCTCCCGTCAAGGGGATTACCACCATCCCGTATGCGTAAGAAGCCGGCAGATTGCTCAAAGGCATTCGGCCCTAGGCGTGGCACCTTCTTCAGCTCTTCTCTCGATGTAAACGGGCCGTGCTCGTTCCGGTATTTCACGATATTTCCCGCAAGCTGAGGACCGAGGCCAGAAACATAGGTAAGAAGCTGTTTGCTCGCAGTATTTACCTCTACGCCCACCTTGTTTACACAACTGATGACAACATCATCAAGACTTTTCTTTAACGCCCCCTGGTCAACATCGTGCTGGTATTGTCCTACACCGATAGATTTGGGATCTATCTTCACCAGTTCTGCCAGGGGGTCCATAAGGCGCCTGCCTATGGATACTGAACCACGCACGGTTACGTCATAATCAGGGAACTCTTCGCGTGCAGTTTCTGAAGCAGAATATACCGATGCGCCGCTTTCGTTTACCATCACTACGAGAATTTTTCCGGGAAGCTTGAGTTTGCGGACGAAGGACTCTGTTTCCCTTCCCGCAGTGCCGTTTCCTACGGCAATAGCTTCTATAGCAAACTGTTCGCATAAACGAATAATCGTTGAAGC
>JAANMY010001768.1_pt1 | contig 22779 bp, 20 predicted proteins | sample 7279691 | NCBI WGS metagenome assembly JAANMY01 (sample SAMN14094543, study PRJNA606508) | bioreactor metagenome | isolation source: A lab-scale SPAN reactor treating ammonium-rich wastewater day 388 | place: Ireland: Galway | collected 2018-02-07
ACAGGAACACTGACAATTGATGAGGCAGAAAAAGTAATGACATTAACATATGACTTGTCCATGACAATGAAAGATTAGTCTCTTAACGAAATTTATGAATTCCGGCGTAAGACTGAAAGAATCTAAAATCGTAAATCCGAAATTTTTAACTGAAATTCTACACAAATCTATGCATAATATAAATATCAACAAGACCCAGCTTCTGATGATTAAATGCCTTCGGTATAGTACCTGCAATCTTAAATCCAAGTTTTAACCACAACTGTACTGCAACAATATTTGTGCTAACAACAAAATTAAATTGTAGTGCAGAAAAGCCCGATTTTTTCGCTTGTTTTATGGAATGACTCCCCATAGCCCTGCCAATACCATGTCTACGGGCTTCAGGATGTACCATATAAGCTGCATTTGCAACATGAGCGCCAAGTCCAGGTTGATTTTTCCTCAGGATGTATGTTCCCAGAATCTTATCCTGTAATTCTGCAACATATGTATGGACAGGAGGCGACATCCATAAGATTCTGCAATCTTCTTTCCTTGATTTTGGATCAAAGGCAAAGGTATCTCCCCTTTTCACCACTTGATGGAAAATATCCCATATATCTTCAAAATCCGCTTCTTTTGCTTTCCGAATCTTAATCATATTTTGATCAGATAAACCCCGTACCATACAACTCGTAACTAGCAACACGCTATACTTGTTATAGCTATACCCATGAGGTAAACACCACCGGATTTACACAATTTTCAGGCTTCCGCTTACTTAATACTGTAATGATACTCTCAGCAGCCATGATAGACATCCTGGTACGTGTCTCTATGGTAGCGCTCCCAAGATGGGGCGCAAGTACAACATTGTCTAGCTCTGCTAAACCTGGCTTCAATTTTGGCTCATCCTCATAGACATCTAACCCTGCTCCTGCAATTTGCCTATTCCTTAACGCACTTACTAAAGCGACTTCGTCAATAACTGCCCCACGTGCCGTATTAATAAGATACGCTGTTCTCTTCATCAGAGAAAATTCTTTTGCGCTCATGAGGTGTTTCGTTTTCTCAGAAAAAGGGGTATGGATAGAAATGAAATCAGATTCCCGTAATAACGTCTCTAATTCTACTCTTTTAGCGCCAAATTTTTCCTCCAAGAGAACATTTCTGTTCCCTTGTGTCGTGTAAAGGATCTTCATATTCCATCCTCGCGACCTCATTGCCATAGCCGTCCCAATTCTGCCTGCTCCGATAATACCAAGGGTCCTTCCTATAATATCACCACCCAGCAGAAACATAGGCGCCCAACCGGTAAATTTACCGGCACGGGTAAGTTTATCACCTTCGATAATCCTCCGGGCAACGGAAAAAAGCAATGCCCAGGCCATATCGGCCGTGCTATCTGTCAATACGCCCGGTGTATTCGTTACCACAATGCCCTTCTCAGTAGCAGCGTTGATATCAATATTATCATATCCCACGGCATAATTGGCAATAACTTTCAGGCCTTTTGCCTCATGTATCAAATGTGCATCTATCTTATCTGAAAGCATCGTAAGTATTGCATCCCTGCCTTTTACCTGTTTCAGAAGCTCATAATAGGTTAACGGCCTGTCATAGGGATTCATTTCTACTGTTTGGCAAAACTTCTTTAATAAGGTAATACCCTCTTCAGGAATTTGCCGGGTAATGAAAGCATTCGAAGACATCGTTTTCCCCTTTTGCCTGTTTTTTCTATAGATACCTTAAAGAGAAACACTCCTGGTTGTTGTTCTCTTACTCTGTAGTTACGTAGATCATATATAGGGCGAGGCTTTAGCCTTGCCAGGCAACCCTGAAGGGTTGCCCTACGGAATTGGAAATTCCTCAGCGTTAAACGAGGATATACCATAAATTCTGATAAAGTTATCTATATGGATTATATTTAGCCTGAACTATCTCAATTATTTTTTATCCAGTTCTCTTGCCGCATGCATGGCGTTTGGCATGAATTATTTACAATATTCTTTATATAAAATCATATAGTTTAGAATTAATTTCGTTGCCTCAGGGCGTAAGTCCTGCTTAAGATTCTTATTTCTTAAGACCCTTTCTGTAAGTTTCCATACTTCGCACCAATCTTTATCAAGCACCGTTTGTGCTTTTGCAAGGGCCAGAATAATTGAAACAGTAAAACTATCCTTCTTCATCTCGTACGCCTCCTCAAGTAACGGTATGGCAATCTCCGGATGAAAATAGTTATCTATTACCATAAGATAACCAAGGCAAAATATTTCATCTGCGCTGAGGAAATCGGTGTCCAGTTCTGTAAACGGTACATGGTATAATAATGACAGATAATACATATAAAACTCCGCATTGTTCTTTCCTTCAAACTTCCACGAGAGGGCATTAATTACCGCAGCCTTAACATCTATAGGATTCTCCGGGGACGATAGAAATTCCGCAATTTCTATACCCATCACACCTTCTAAATGCGCCCTTTGAACCATTTTGACATCCAGATAAGGTTTATAAAAACTGGTAGATGTAATTGGTGAATCCGCATGGCTGGTTGACGAAAATATACCTGAAAAGATAAACGGCAATTTCAACAAGAGAACGAGCAATAATTTCTTTTTCATCATTAAAATCCTTTTCTTCTGATATGATATCCTGTATCTGGATTATCCAAAAATTTCAAGCAACTATTTTAACCTTTCCGTTTTACGCAATAAAGAGATATCTGTTTTTTTATCAGACTGATGCGGATTGAATCTTCAACCTTTTTTATGACGGAAAGGTTCAACAAACGGTGTCTTAAGCATGCCCCAGGTTGTTTGCCATTCATCTGCATCATAGGCATTAAGCCCGTAGCGAAGGGAGTGGAAATCCTCCCGTAAACGGAAACTCCCAAAAATACGATCCCAAAAAGAAAAAACACTTGCATAGTCTGAATCGGTCTCCGGCCTCCACCGCGAATGGTGTACCCTATGCATATTTGGCATGACAATAATAGTTCGGAGATATCGATCCCATCGTTCCGGGATATTGACATTACTATGATGAAGTTGGATTATAGGTAATAAGATAATTTCATACAGGATTAATTGCCACAGGCTCATACCAATCAAAGGAACAACGGCAAACCTCAAAAGAGACGAGAATACCATTTCTCCGGTATGGAACCGCAAGGCAGTAGTTACATCCATTTCGTTGTCGCTATGATGCATACGGTGAAAGCGCCATAAAAAAGGAATGCGATGATTGCCAAGATGCCATAGGTACATCCACCCATCCATAAGGACAATAGCCAGTATAGTGCTGAACCAGATGTTCATATCCAAACCGCGAGTAATTCCCAGAGAAAGGGATTCTCCCCAACCAAGCGCTATAGCAGTCGGTTTCAAAAATAACAAGCCGAGCACCAATGTGTTAATGAGTGCAATACTCAAATTACGCCCCGCATGTTTGATTCTTCCTTTTCTGCCCTTAAAAAAGGGAATCCACATTTCAAGACTCCAGATGAGTAATAACACTCCTATAGTAGCAATTGCCTTTACACTGTTCAGAATAGCTAACTCCCTATTGAGTTTGGATTATTTCGGATATTCCTTTCCTTTGGGAACAGGCTGCTTCTCCCAGACATCCTCCATCCTGTTATATCCCCAGGTATACCTCTCCCTATTGTTTATCTTGTGGATAGAAATGTTGTCTTCATCAACCTCCAGTTCATATCTCGTTCCATTATGCACAAAGAAATCCAGATCATACCTGCTATCATCCATCCCTCTAAACTCAGCACAAACAAAATATTTATTATCTTTTGTTTGCGCAAGTCTGTCTTGATGTATCTTTACAAGATTTAACGCTAACCAGGTATCTGTCTTCTCATCGTAAAATTTAAAGACATCATTCTCGGAATCATCCTGAATATATTTCTCAACAACATTTGCTACATCCTCCAGGGTTACCTCTTCGCTGAGGCCTGCGGCATATTCAGGATGTTCGGGTAGGCGCTCCGTTTGTTCCTCTGCCGTATATTCATTTTCTTCTCCAGATTCCTCCTCTCGCTCCTCTATAGCTGACGGACGTTCACTCTCTTCCTCAGCACTCCCTTCTTCAAATTCCCTCATACCGGTTGGATGCTCATGAGCACAGGAAACAATCCCTCCCAGGATAAACAACGAAATGATAACAGTCGCAAGGGTTTTACTTCGCATCATAGGTAAAAGCATTGTCGTACCTCCTTTTTGAAAAGTAAATAAATTTATACTGATAATTGAATCTTTTTTAAATATTCAATCCTCTCTGTAGCCTGTTTTATTCTAATGGAAATCAATCCCCGTATAGAACCAAATAATTCCTTTGATTGCTGTTCATCTACAATGCACGTATAAGCATCTGTCGCCTTGTTATAGTAATCCTCCTGTTCTTTCTCATACAGCAAGGCTAATTCTTCATAAAGATTTCCGATACGGTACTGCGCATTCACAGGTGTTATCCCTTCGAACTTCTCTATTATCTCGCCAAACTTTACTATCGCTTTTTTATAATATATTTTTGCACCTTCATCATCACCAATATCATAGAGTGCAAGACCTACGTAGTGATATGCTTCTGCCAGTGCATATGAGTGTTCCTGCGCTTCTTTTATATGCCCTTCCTTCAGTTCATCCATCATATTCTCATATCTTCTTTCCATCGCTTCGACAAGACTAATACTCAGGGGAATATGAGCATCTTCCAGTTCATTTTGGCTTTCTATTCTTATCCGTGGAAGGAGTAATTTTGTGAGACTGTCCAGACCCAATCCTTGAACACGGTAAAGATCACTTACGGAACGAAATGTCTTCTTTTCCCTTTTATAATTAAGAATACTGTCTATCTCGTCTTGTATCATTCCGAATTCTTTCCTCAGGAATAGAGAAAGTTCATCATCGTTTGCCAGATTCAACTTCTTCTGTAATCCAAGTAATTTGGTAAGAATGGCTAATTTATAGGAAGGTTTTTTCCCATGTAATACCGTCCTCCTAAGAAAAATAAGCCAGGGCGCTCTACAAAAGGGCTTTACATATCCTTCATTCCCATAAAAAACTTCCAGTGCAATTCCCAGCTTATATCGTTCCCAACCTTCTGGTTCTTTATATTCATGTTCCTCATATACTCTGTCAATCAGATGAAAATATTCTTCCATCATCCCCTTCATATGGATAGAATCCACCTTCCGATAAAGTTTCAATTCATGTGTGCTATATTTCAAAGCTTCTTTATAGTAATTGATAGCTTCCCCATATTGGCGGTAATGGCAATACTTATCGCCGAGATACTCGTAGAATCTTTTTATCATTCTTGCAGATCTGATTCCTACATCATCTTCCTTGCCTAAACGGTATATCTTTTCAAAATGACTTATTACTGCTTTTGCATCTTGAACAGGCTTATTCGTAAGATCATCCAGTCCTTCTATATATTCATACAAAAAATCACATTTTTGGGCTAAATCCTTACTTACCCCCCCACACATTCTGGCCTTTTGTATACAATCTTTTGCCCTTTGAAACATGCCAAACTCTGCATACGCCTCTCCCAACCGGACAAGGATATCCCCAACCGCCTTATCATGTACTTCAGCAAAACGCCTGTATTGTTTCATGTATTTGCTGATTGCTGTTGTATAAATAACCGGTACAATCTCGATCTTTCCAGCATAAATGCGAATTACGTGTACGGTAATTTTTCCTGTTTCAGGTTCTATCTCCACACCTGGCACCTCTCTTCCATCCGGGAATCTTATCCATGGGGTTTTTTTTATAATACTTGCCGTAAAGACCTTATCCTTACCTCTGGCTAATACCCTTGAGGATAAGACGGTATCCCACGACATCTCATTTCCTTTTTCCGTGCCGGGTCTGACAATTTTAAAATTCTTTAAAACGTCCACTTCGTTCTTTCTGAAGTGATTCCAGTTATCGATCCTTCCCAATAATTTTCCATCTTGCGCCACATCAGCGGGCAATATTCTCAGGGTCATCTCACCACCTAATTCTTCAACAATAATGGCGCTTAAAATCGCCTCAGGAACTCCACCCACACCTATGATCAGATCAATTTCATCTCTCGCAGCCGCCAGGGTAGGGGTAAGGTCGTCATCCTTGACAAGGCTTAATTGAGCGCCATGATCTTTAATTGTTCTGACAAGCTTCTCATGCCTTAATCTGTCCAGGACAACAATTTCCATTTGCTTGATTTCACTACGGATATTGTACTCAACAATTTCTTTGCCTTCCCTTTTCAGAATATGTTCAGCCATGAGGTACAAATTTCTTGTAATGCCATTGATTACACTAACACCAGCGCCTTTATATTTACTTCCAACGATTGTCTTGACCCCATACATATCGGGAGAGTTGAATAATCCTCCCCTTTCGCTGTATCCAACAGCAAAGATTGCCCCTCCTGCGAATTCCTGACTGACCAAACACCGGTCATTCTCAAAAGCGCTGAGCACAATATCCGCTTCATTATCCCCCCATCCGGTAACAGCGCCAAATTCTTCCCCGATATATAACATAGGCATATCCTTTCGTTCACCCTCTGCATTCACCACATAAGCCTTCCACCAGTTGAAACTGTTATAGATATGCCTGAGCCACCAAATAGCCATGTTGCGTAAACGAAAAATATTAAACCCTTCTCCATTGGTACTGAAATACCGCAGAGACCTTGCAGCAACGATCCCAACGGCATGCCGCAACTCGTTTCTGTTTACCAGTTGAAGCCCCTCGCCAGATGTCCTCAAGTTATTCCCTTCAGGGATACAGACATCAAGGATGCACGGGTCGCCTATCCGCTCTGAATTAAAACTCTCATCCTTTATGAATGGAATACCATTTCTTATTATCTTCATGTTAATTTAAGAAAAACCAAAAATATCAAAGACCTTTATAATATACCCTCTTATTCTCGTTTTGTATAATTTTTTTACATTTACATTTCTTTATTATATATTCTTTCCCTTTGCTTATTTTACTATTATAATTGTATTGTCTCACATTTTTCACCATAATGTATAAACCATAATAAATTAATCTTAGAATACCTATTATGACATATGAGAATTCAAGAAAAATTGATGTAAAACAAAGTAACAGTACCTTAGACGTGCCTATGAAAATTGTGCAATTCAACCCTATGCACAGCAAGCTTGCCATCCTATACTTGACTGCAGTTTTATTTCCCTTATTTTTGATTACTACCCGTATACCTATCTTTGCATCGACAATCTTACAGGTCTCAGGTGGAAGTTTTCACAGCATCGCCCTGAAATCCGACGGCACTGTTTTGACCTGGGGACAAAATATGCATGGGCAATTGGGAGATGGAACAAACACCGACAGGAAAATACCCGTACAAGTAAAAGACCTGAATAATGTAACCGCTATTGCCGGAGGGGCATGGCATAGCGTTGCTTTAACATCAGATGGCACAGTATGGACTTGGGGGAGCAACTGGGCTGGGCAACTGGGAGATGGTACGACAAAAAGCAGGAATAAGCCTGTTCAGGTAAATAATCTTAAGAATATTACTGCAATTGCCAGCAAAGGACTGCATAATCTTGCTCTGAAATCAGATGGTACAGTCTGGACATGGGGGCGGAATATCTACGGTCAATTAGGCGATGGAACCACAACAGATAGAAACACACCTGTACAGACAAGAAGCCTGAACACTATAATCTCCATTGCCGGAGGGGGATATCACAGCCTTGCACAAAAGGCGGATGGCACAATCTGGACATGGGGATTGAATCAATATGGACAACTGGGAGACGGAACTATTACCAACAGGACCATTCCCGTTTTGGTGAATGGAATTAAAGACGTCAGCATGATCCGTTGCGGGGGAGATCATAGCATTGTCCTGAAGAATAACGGTACTATTTGGATATGGGGATTTAATCAACACGGTCAGCTGGGGGATAGGTCAACCGATAACAGAAGTACCCCGGTTCCTATGGGCGATCTTAAAAACATCATGACAATTGACGGTGGAGGAGACCACAGTCTTATCCTTAAATCAGATGGTACGGTCTGGACGTGGGGGAATAACGAGAATGGCCAATTGGGAGATGGTACTACCATGAGCAGAGCTACCCCCATCCAGGCAAGCACATTGAGCAATGTTACTGCTATTGCCAGTGGGGAACAGCACAGTATTGCCCTGAAGTCAGATGGTACCATATGGGCATGGGGATCAAATAGAAATGGTCAATTGGGGGACGGATCTATCTCAAATAGAAGTACTCCGGTTCTTGTAAAAATTAAGTAAAGAAAAGCAACAATACAATTTACTGCATACATGCTTCTGGTAGAGAAGCAAGATTTTGTGTCTCTATTTTATTTTTCCAGAGCGTGTTATGCACTTTGAAATATCACCTCAGCAAATCTTCTTAGCATGAGTATGGCGAAAGCAAGGAAATGAAGACCCGTCAACACTTCAGGCAGTCGCTCATAATCCCTTACGAGTCTTCTGAACCTGCTCTTCCATGCAAAGGGTCTCTCAATGACCCATCTTTTGGGGAGAAGTACAAATCCTTTTTTTGTATGAGGGAGCTTCATCACTTGAAGCTCTATTCCACGCCCTTTTGCCTGATCACCTGTGTAGTCTTGATTCACAAAGGTTATCAAGGCGGATTCTCCCGTTACTTCCTGAATCTCTTGGCACAACCTCTTCACCTTGGCTCGTTCCTGCTCATTGGCAGGAGTTACATACAGAGCCAGAAGATGCCCGAGGATATCAACAGCCATAGGGATCTTGCTTCCTTTCCGGCTCTTTCCTCACTCTCAGGTGTAGACTGAATAGTCTGGCTATCGATAATCGCTCTGGAAGGCTCCTTTTTCCTTCCTTCAGCCAGTCTCAGAATCTCTCGAAGATCATGAACAACGGCCTCAAAGACTCCGGCTCTTATCCATCTCGTAGCTTGCTGGTAGATGGTATATATACCAGGAATGTGCATGAATGTACATGAAATTCATAAAATATTAACCACAGATGGACTCTGATATACACAAATAAGATAGCAGATTAAATATCCCCTTTATTAATTTTTGTACAATTGTGTACAAGTATGTACGTAATCACCTGTTAAAACGCAAAATAGTTATCCTCACAACAATGAACCTTTCATACATTAAAAAACTGATAAAATTATCACATATACATAAGTATGTAAGCACAACGCCATTTGCAGGTTATATATATGCATATGAGTATTTGCCCTACACTAAATACAGATTGAATAATTCCAATAAAAAGCAATCTTGATTCATTGGCATTTTTCTTGCTAAATACTTTTATTTAAAACGTTTATAAAGATCATAGTAAGTACTGTTGATATCAAATCGGTTCTTTTGAAATAAAGGCTTTTGATAAAAGCCCGAAAATGGCAAAACATTCGAAAGGATGTGGCGCAAAGCTACTGGCCTAAGTCCTCTTACAGGATATGGTTGCAGGGTTGCCGGAAAAGATCATCTCATTATATGATTGTTTTAGTACAATCATATTTTTACATAAACGGGATACTGCGATCATAATATTTTCATATTTATAACCTACCAGTAGTTACATCTCCATTTGCGTCATTCCTGTTGCTACCGTATATTTCCTTAAGAAAATAAAATGACTTTAGAAACTGTAAAAAATCGCCTTGTTAAACAACCGCCCCATCTTCGCATTCTTGCGGCTGAGGACGAGGAATCAGTTCAGCAGGTTTTAAAGATTACGCTGGAGTATGAGGGACATCATGTTATCATAGTGGAAAAAGGCGAGGAAGTCTTTTATACCTTAGAATCAGAAACTATAGATCTTCTCATTTTGGATAGTGATCTTCCTAATATCTCCAGTATTGATATCTGTTACTATTTAATGAATGATCTTTTGTGGCAATCACTACCCATTATCATGCTTACAGAGGATCAGACTATTGAAGATAAGTTGAAAGGTCTGCATGAGGGTTTGGACTATTACATTACAAAACCATTTACAACCGATGAGTTACTCACATGTCTGCATAAGGTTTATGAGTATTATCAATGTACCAGAGAAGTTAGTCCTCTGGCCCGACTACCCGGCAATATCGCAGTGGAAAGGGAAATTAGCCGCAGAATAGTACAACAGCATAAGTTTTCAGTATTGTATTGTGATATTAATCATTTTAAATCATACGATGATACTTATGGACTTATCCATGGAGACGCCGTCATACGCTCTACAGCAAGAATTCTTTTGTCATGTACAGACCATCATAAAGACCTCGCAGGATATATAAGTGAGGATAACTTCGTCATTGTAACTTCGCCGGATAGAGCCGCTTCTATTTGTGAATCTGTTATTGAAAAGTTCGATACCCTGATTCCAAAGCTTTATGATGAGTCTCATCGAATAGCAGGATTTGTTGTAACCCAGGAACGGGAAGGAGTTCTGCACAAATTTCCCTTAATTTCGATTGCTATCGGCGGTGTAAGCAATGAATGGAAAGAGTTAACTTCGGTGAGAGAAGTTAGTACTATTGGCATAGAGATGAAGCGTTTTGCCAAACAAAAGGGTAAGGGAAAGTCTGCCTATGCTTTTGATCGCCGCAGGAATCTGATCAGGGAGGATATTACTTCTTATCTCAATAGAATTGCCTTTGAGGACGTCGGGGGAATATCGTATATTTTAAAAAAAAGCCATCAAAGACGGATTGCAAAAGTCCTCCAAATGATTAAAAGTGAACTATCGGTACTTCAGAACAAAGGCAATATGGAATTATTGAGTATTGGTTGTGGAAATGGGATAATTGAAAGGCAGATCATGGACCTGGGAATCAAGGTTTGGGGAGTAGATTCTTCCAGCAAGGCTCTTATCGAGGCTCAAAAGAAGGGTATAGAGGTTTCTGTTGCTGATGTTACCGAAGGCTTACCGTATGATACTAATCGATTTGATATGATATTTGCAGGAGAAATCATCGAACATATTATTGATACTCAAAAATTTCTGCTTGAAGTTAAAAGGGTTTTAAAACCAGGAGGAACTCTTATTCTTACAACCCCAAATATGGGCAGATTGATTGATCGCATTCGATTTCTCTTTGGAAAAGCGCCAAAACACGCTTCTCCTCTGAATATTTTACATGTGCGGCCTTTTACTTTTGATTCTCTCAAAACAGCTCTGGAAGATGCCGGATTTACCGTAACCAAGATAGCATCGAACGTAATGGCTTACGATATCACGTTGATATTCAATTTTAAGTCCACCTGGTTATCTAATCTTTTTCCAACACTTGGGAAAAATCTTATAGTTAAGGCTTTTTCATCCCATGACCCTTTCCGGAAACTCAAAACAGTATGATGCTTTACATCTCTGTAATTTTTATTATTAAGGAGTTCATATGAAATTTAAAAATAATCCTCCAATCGACTATATAAAGGAAAAAAAGGTCAATGAGGTTATAAAGATATACTTTGAGTTTAATCACTTAAAACAACTCTATAGGCAAGGTTGGCTATTGAAAAACATTCCGGAGGAGAAATGTGAGAGTGTGGCTGATCATATCTATGGAGTAACCATGCTTTCTTTTATTGTCGCTCATGAGTTTTTTCCTGAATTGGATATAACCAAAATTATCAAAATTGCTCTCATACATGATTTGGGTGAAGCGCATGTAGGAGATTTGACACCTCACGATCAAATACATCCTCATAAGAAGGAAAAAGATGAATACGAGGCGATTGCTCAAATTCTTTCAAAACTTTCTACAGGAAAAATGTATTTGAATTTATGGAATGAATTCCGGAACCAGAGTTCTCTAGAGAGTAAATTTGTCAAACAAATGGACCGTCTGGAGATGGCTTTGCAGGCGAGCGTTTATGAGAATTTAGGTTACGGGAATATGCAGAATTTTTTTGATCATGTACAAAAAAAGCTATCGGATGAGGAACTCAAGAATATATTTAAAGACATAGGCTATATCAGAAGGCGGTCTTCCGGTATTGATTTTAAAATGCCGGAATGAAAAACGATTGTATTGCTAAAGAGTTTTAGCAGTTTATAAAATCAGCCGAACTTCTTAATAACAACTATAGCGTTCTCTGTAGTAAACTACTCCTATTTACAAAGACTTAATTGATCCCTCAAAATAGCTCTCAAAAATATTAAGGAGTTCTTTCTGATTCATACTTCTCTGCTTATCTGTAAGATGGGAGCATACCTGCTTTTTTATATTTCTTATTTTTAATAAATTTATTACCTATTGCCTGAAACCATATTCGATGATACTTTCTGTCAAAAACCAGGTATGCAGGCTCACCACAATGACCCTCGCACGATGACCATGTTGATATCCCAATGGAAGAAACAGATATCACAAGACGAGCTATAAAGGGTTCTAAATCATATACCCGTATTTTAGGGAGATACTCACATTCCCTAAACTGATCAAATTTACCATACCGGTCTCGTTCCAAATTTAAACGAAAAAGGTCAACGGGTATCTCATGCGTAAATATTTCAGTTAAATACTGGTTATTATGTATATCAAATAGTTTTGTATTGTATAGTAAAATCTTTATTTTCCAATCTATTTTCAATTATAGATTTTACTCACCCTCTATACAGAGAATACTATATTCGGTTGAGGTTATGTAGTACTATGTACATAAACCCGTTTAGCCTCTTACTAAAATAGAGTTTGGAAAGACCTTGGGTTTAGAAAAAAGTTGTATTTTTATGGATGTTATACTATTATTTTGGAATTTCCAGAATAGGATAATTTCACTAGTATCTTTTTCATTATTTTTTCAGTAAAGATGCAACAAAGGTATGTTTAATGCGTATTTTTGAAAGGAGAGTTTCAGGTTTATGACTGCAAAACTAATCAAAGGAACTGAAATTGGAGAGCAAATTTTAAAGGAAATTACTGCTGAAGTAGCAGAAATAAAAGGGAAATACGGTATCGTACCAGGACTTGTAACTATTCTGGTGGGTAGTAATCCCGCTTCCATATCGTACGTCACTTTAAAAATTAAAACTGCTCACAGATTAGGTTTTAAAGAGATCCAGGATAATCAACCAGTCGATATTTCAGAAAAGAACCTTCTTGCTCTGATTGATACCTATAACAAAGATAATTCAATCCATGGTATTCTTGTCCAGCTTCCCCTGCCAAAGCATATTGATGAGAAAAAGGTTTTAAATGCCATTGATCCCGATAAGGATGTCGATGGTTTCCATCCGGTAAACGTTGGACGTCTTATGATAGGAGGTGAAGAGGTAAAGTTTCCACCCTGTACGCCAGCCGGTATTCAGGAATTGATTGTACGTTCCGGCATTGAAACGAGTGGCGCAGAAGCCGTTGTAGTAGGGCGTTCAAACATTGTGGGAAAACCAATTGCTAATATGTTATTTCAAAAAGGAAGAGGGGCGGATGCAACAGTAACCGTAGTTCATACCCGCACAAAAAATATGGCTGAACATTGTAAACGCGCAGATATCTTAGTTGTTGCTGCGGGTGTTCCAGGTTTGGTAAAACCAGAGTGGATCAAACCGGGCGCATGCGTAATTGATGTAGGTGTTAACAGGATAGGAGAAAAACCAAGCAAAGATGATCCAAAAAAAATGGTTCCTATTTTAAAAGGTGATGTTGATTTTGAAGCGGCCAAGGAAATTGCAGGCTCCATTACCCCTGTCCCTGGAGGCGTTGGTCCTATGACCATTACCATGCTTATGAAAAATACCTTAAAATCTCTTAAATTTAAATTAGGAATTCAATAACAGAAGAAAGGTTGAGATTATGAAGTTACCGGTTACTCTAATTCTCAACCTTTTTTTCTTCCTTTTGCTTTTTCGTTCACACAAAAATAAATTCTGATAGTTAATGCCTGCGGTTATTTTATATTAAGTGCTGCTGCTTTAAGCCTGATAGTTTAATAAGCCGCCAGCACAGAGGATGTCGATTTCACGGGGGGTGAATGTATGCATTACTTTTATCTCCTTGTTTTTTGTTACATTCCTTACCATAAGCTTGCCTTTAGATTTTAATTCATTCTTTATATCAGGCAGCTCGAGAGCATCTCCCTGATCAAAGAGATCATAGTCATTTTCATTCTCAAAGGTTAATGGCAAGATGCCAAAATTTACAAGGTTTGCACGATGAATACGGGCAAAGGATTTGGCAATAACAGCCTTTACCCCCAAATACATGGGTGCCAGTGCAGCATGTTCTCTGCTTGATCCCTGTCCGTAATTTGCTCCACCGATTAGGAATCCACCTCCCTTCTCCTTAGTGCGCTTCACAAACTCCTTATCTACCTTTTCAAATACAAACTCAGAAATAGCAGGAATATTTGATCTGAGCGGCAAAACCTTTGCTCCTGCAGGCATGATATGGTCAGTAGTAATATTATTCCCTACCTTTAAAAGCACATCACCTTTTAATGTATCCGGTAGAGGCTCTTTTTTTGGCAAAGGTTTTATGTTTTGCCCTCTGATAATCGTTACCTCTTCTGTTTTTTCAGAAGGAGGGATAATCATACTATCATCGATAATAAAGCATTTTGGATATGTAATAGCAATAGGGGCGCCAAATTCTCTGGGATCACTAATAACACCGTTGATTGCTGTTGCTATAGCTGTTTCTGGACTAACCAGATACACTTGCGCATCTGATGTTCCACTTCTTCCTTCAAAGTTTCTGTTGAATGATCTTACCGAAACACCTCCGGAAGCAGGAGCTTGTCCCATTCCAATGCAAGGACCACAAGCTGCCTCAATAACACGTGCACCTGCCGCAATCATATCCGTCAAAGCACCATTTTTAGCTATCATTTCCAGTACCTGCCGGGAGCCTGGAGAAATAGTAAGACTTACATCCGGATGTACCTTTCTACCCTTTAACATCGCAGCCGATACCATAAGATCATGGTATGATGAGTTTGTACAACTCCCAATACAAACCTGCTGAACTTTTATACCTTTAATCTCACTCACCTTGCAAACATTATCAGGACTGTGAGGTCTGGCTATTAACGGTTCTAAAACAGAGAGATCAATCTCTATAACCTCATCGTACTTCGCACTAGCATCTGCTTTTAAAGGTTTCCATACATTTTCTCTTCCCTGCATCTTAAGATATCTCTTTGTTTGTGTATCACTGGGGAAAATAGATGTAAGCGCCCCCAATTCTGCACCCATATTCGTAATCGTAGCGCGTTCTGTTACCGTAAGCGTCTTTGAGCCTTCACCCCCATATTCAAATACTTTACCTACACCACCCTTAACTGTTAATCTCCTCAACAATTCCAATATTACATCTTTTGCTGTCACCCAGGGTTGTAGTGCTCCTGTGAGTTTTACCAATACTACCTTTGGCATTGTAATATAAAATGGTCCGCCAGCCATAGCAATAGCCACATCAAGCCCGCCAACCCCGATTGCCAACATACCTAATCCACCGCAGGTAGGTGTATGGCTATCAGACCCCAGTAAGGTTTCCCCTGGTACACCAAACCGCTCTAGATGTACCTGATGGCAAATACCATTTCCTGGTTTTGAAAAATAAATACCATACTTTTTGGCAATACTCTGAAGAAACAGGTGATCATCAAAGTTCTCAAAGCCTGTTTGAAGCATATTATGATCAACGTAACTTACTGAAAGTTTTGTCTTTACCCTGGGTATACTCATAGCCTCAAACTGTAAATAAGCCATAGTACCCGTAGCATCTTGTGTAAGGGTTTGATCAATTGAAATAGCAATCTCCTCATCGGCCTTTAGCTTGCCGGATACAAGATGTGAGCTTAAAATTTTTTGTACTACATTTTTTCCCATCTTAATCTTTCCTTTGAGAATAAAAACAGATAAAGGTTTACATGGAAGCCTATGATCTTCCTTTTACTTCGGAATAAAATTCCTAGAAATATTCAAAACAACTCTTTTAATTAGAACAATGTGAAGATAAAAAAAAATCCCACCGTATGGAACGGTGGGATATGTTAAATCAATTTCACATGTATTTCAAACTTAATTTTGGTATTATTAATGCCCTGCGGGAGCCTTTACGAATCCATAACCACCAAAGAGCAGCACATTAATATCCTGTGGTATAGCTATTTTACTGAAATTATGTGATTTGTTAGGACCGTGGCAAGATTGACAGGTAACTAAATCTTTCGTAATCAAACCCTGGCTACGCATCTTTTGAACCTTGCCAAAGATTGAGCCTTCAGCGGTGTTTAACTGAGCATGTTCTGGACCTCCAACATGGCATTTTTCACAGGCATCATACGCTTTTGCTTTTGCAACCGAAAATTCATGGCTGGGATGGCAGGCATCGCAGCTGCCTCCAATCCTGTCAAATTCATAGGTTAAACTTAACTTATGGCAATCTTTACATCCTTCAATATTCAGCAATCTAGTGCTTATCACATCAAATGCGCTAGGAGTTGCTACAGGATGCCCTTTATGATGCGCACTCTCACGAAATTCCAAATATTGATTCTGATGGCATTCACCGCAAGTGCTTGCAGCGACATGTCCTTGTTTCTTTGCAATAAAGCGGTGATCGTTTCCATGACAACTAATACACGTTACACCCTTTATGGCATGTGCGCCTCTTGTCCATTCCTTCACCACATCAGGAGTTGCCATCTTATGACAAGCAAGACAATCCGTCTCCTCATAGGTACCAAAAGGCTTAATCTTTCTTGCTGCATAAGCCTTAAATAAATCACCAGGCATATGAGGATGAACTATCCCCAAATGGCAATCAGTACACAACAATTTTTCAGGAGTTGTGCCCTCTACGGCATGTTTGTTACTTTTTGCTACAAATTCAATGTGAGACTTATCCTTCGTAAAACCTTCTGAATGGCAGCGGACGCAATTACCATTGAGAATCTGAAGACTATCTTCAGCTATCTCAATGAAAGCGCCATCTGTAAAGGCTTGTAATGCATGCATTTTAGAATCATGCGTTCCATCACTGAGTTTCGCATGGGCATAACCCTTGAGGCCTGAACCTACGTGACATGCATGGCAATTCTCAACATGTTCATTATGATGTTTTGATGCCTTAAATGAATCATAGTGAATCTTCATTTCATGGCAGCTAGCACAAAACTCGCTTTGTTCTGAGTAATGGTAAACCTTCCTTATTGTAACAAAAAAAACAATCAATACAATTATGGTGAAGAAGCCTACCAGCTTTTTTCTTCTCTGTATAAATCCCAACAACTGCTTCAACCGCGCCATAAAATCCTCCTACTATTCTTTATTTATAATAAAGGCCTTTGCCGTTTGTTACAAATCAGTTACCTAATTCAAATAGAATAAAAAACAATGCAAAATAACTCACAAATTATTCTTAAATACATGAATAAGATTGAAAAATAGAAAAGTTCGCAGATATTACCATAAATCTCATAGATGTTCAAGTCATTTTTTTATGAGCTTGTTGTGTATGTATATAATACACACGTGGAATACCACCATAATAGTTAGCTTTTTTCTTTACAAGCTATTAAGGTTACATATATAGAAATACTTCTCACCTCCTTATGAAAACTGAACGTAAAAATAAACTATTTCAACAAATTCTCAAGATCTTTCATATTTTAAACTACGGAAAGACGCGTAGCTCTATCATAAGTATCTCATAAAATAACCAAAAGTGGTCTTGGAAGCAAATACTTCTATGAATAATTGACAAATATACTATTTTCATGTAAAATTTTTTTCACTAAATTCATTTAGAATTTTTCATTTAAAATCTATGGAAGGGATTTAACAATGTATACTTATCATACCAAGTATTTTACTCTGGGTGCTATATTTTTCATCGGTATATCTTTGGTTTTTGGTGTACTCTCTTTGAGAGAAAAACCAGCTCAGGCACAACATATCGATATTTTTGGTAAACTCGGTAAAGAGTCACCTAACAGTTACCACCAATCTTTCGCTCCTTACGAAGGAACTGTACCCATACCCTGGATAGATGAAAAGCCAACCCCTATCACTATTAAAGTAACAGAAACAATCACGTATGAAATCCCTGTGGATGAAAAAAAATTTAATGAAAAAAAATTGACAATAGAGGATCTTGAATTAAAAGAAGTAACAAACAATTCTGAGATCAATTTTCATCAGGTAGATTGCCACTTTTTCAAGGTAATAAAGCAAACTCAAACTCGTACCGTTGAAAATCTTTCCTATAAAAGAGAAAGAGAAGGAACTCAATATTGGTTATCAGATGGTAAAAAATATATTGAATGGGGAAAATGGTCTACCTGGAGTCCTGAAAAAGAGGAGCAAGGTATCATTGATGTAGTGGAAAAAAAGCCTTAAACATCTCATACTAACAACTGCTATATAAGGAGATACATACTATGTATCTCTTTTTTTCTTTATAGAGATTTATTTAATTTGTATTACGTAACATAAAGGAGGTTTTTTCTTTTGAAGCTTGCATATCTCATAATTCTGCTCATCTTTTCTCTCATATATCCATCGAATATCCTGTTAGCAAAAGATACAAAAAAAGAAGCAAAAAATTTACATCAGGAGAAAAATGCTTTGCCAAAGACAGGAAAAAATATCGCCAAAAATAAACTTTGTCCAGAATGCAACAGAATATATCCGGGCGATGTTGATTTCTGCAGTATTGATGGTAAACAACTCGTTGAATTTGTTGAAGAAGACCTCATATGCCCCACTTGTAAGGAGAAGGCAAACCCTGGTGAAAAATTCTGCAAACGGGATGGAACACCACTCACTCATCAATCTTCTGGAGAAAAAAGGCCAGAATTTAAAATACCCTCAAATGCTACCCCAGAAGAATTAGCTAAAGAAACACAACTGCACCTTACCGAAGGTAATAAACTTCGTGAAGCGGGAGACTTTGAAAAAGCCTTAGAGGAATATAAAAAGGTTGAGATGTTAAATTCAGAGATGCCTTCTCTCCATTTTCACATGGGAGGTATTTACTGGAAACTCGGGAAAGCGAAAGAAGCATTAAGCCATCTTGATAAATGTAGAAAATTATTAGAAGCACAACCGCCTGAAATAAAATCAGATGAGAATTATCAAAAGACATTGCAAGATGTAAATGTTTACATCAGTAAATTAGAAAAGGGATTGAATCAATCTGAAAAAGAACAGCGAAAGGAATTAACGCTATCAGAAAGAGCTGAAAAGATGAAAAAATCCTTAGCTGAGCATAGGGAAAAGTGGAATAAAATGGCGCTTGTACCTGCCGGCAAATTTATTATGGGTTCCGGAGATGATGAATTTATTCCCGAAGAAAGTCCCCGGCATGAAGTATACCAGGACGCTTTTTATATTGATAGATACGAGGTCACTAACGCTCAATATTGGGAGTTTCTCCAATATATTAAAAACACAGGAGACCATAGTAAATGCTATCCGGGCGAGCCAAAAGGAAAAGACCATACGCCTGGAACACCTCACACTGGTTGGGACTATCCTTACTATGATTATCCGGATTACCCTGTAAACCGGATAGATTGGTACGATGCTTATGCATATGCAGCATGGGCTGGTAAACGATTACCCACTGAGGCCGAATGGGAAAAAGCAGCCAGAGGCATGGACGGAAGAAGATTTCCATGGGGAAATGTTTGGGATGCTAAATTATGTAATGCCGGTGCAGGGGCCTCTTTATCGGTTGGCAGTTTTGAATCTGGAAAAAGTATTTATGGGTGCTTTGACATGTCAGGTAGCCTCTCAGAATGGTGTAATGATTGGTATCACCCTGAATATTATCATAACTCACCAAGTGTAAATCCGAAAGGACCAGAAACAAGCACAGGCGTTCGTATAATAAAAGGTGGCTCCTTATTTGCTCCGTATGTATATAAGATGAGATGTGCAGTAAGGATGTTTGGAAAGCCAGAAGAAAGAAACAAGAGTATCGGCTTTCGGTGTGTTAAGGATTATAAACCAGGCACAGATCAGAACACAAAAGAAACAAGCAAACAAGAAGTTATAAAGGTGCAATAATCGTCTCGCCTTACCATGAGAGAGTTATTTATAACACATTCATGATGAAATAATAAATAGCTCTCTTCTCTACTTCTATGCAATATCCTGCTTATTCAGGAGGGCTTGAGCCCTCATAAAAACTGGAGATAGGATCTTCTTTGTATATCCTTGCAAAAGCAGATTTGGCATGTTGATAGGAATTATAATCATTTTGCGCATTCTTATGGTCACCTTTCAGCTCATAGGCCTTACCACGGCTAAGATAGGCGTTGGCATAATCATGATCTAAGGTAATTACTGTTGTAAGTTCTGCAATAGCTCGATCTGCCATTTTTTTCTTCAAATAAATCAATCCTAAATTATAATGCGGTGCAATTAATTTAGGATTGATTTTTACCGCTTGTTCATATTCTAACACTGCTGTATCTAATTTCCCTAAATTATTATAAATATTCCCGAGATAATAATGAATTTTAGCAGTGTTTGAGCCTAATGTTAATGCTTTTTTCAAAGCTTTAAGAGCATCATCATACGCCCCTTTAACAAAATAAACGATCCCTAAATTAACATGTGCATCAACATAATTTGGATTTATCTTAATAACTCTTTCATATTCTGAAATAGCATCTTTCAGATGCCCTGTTTTATAATAAGCAACTCCCAAATTGAAATGTGATGTATCATAGTTTGGCACTATTTCTATTGCTTTTTTATACATCTCAATTGCTTTATCTTGTGAGTCAAAATCCTGGTACAGGACTCCTAGATTAAAATATGCCTCTGCTTTATGAGAATCGAGTCCAATCGCCGTTTCGTATTCTCTTTTTGCATCTTCCAGATTATTCTGCTTGTAGTAGGATAATCCTAACCGGAAGTGAGCATCAGCATTGTTAGGATTCTTCCGTACTTCCTTCAGACACATCTCTATATCACTTTCAGGAGGGACAATCTGCATACTGGCTTCAGATAACCGCTGGTATGCTTCAAGGTAATCAGGTTTAAGCTCAGTAACTATGGTAAATGCTTCTACAGCCTTCTCAAAATTACCCTTTTTATAATAAGCTTTTCCAAGTTTAAAATACACCTCAGGCTGTTTTTTGTCTTTCAAAAGATACTTCTCATATTCGCAAATAGCATCGTCCCATCGGCCTTCATCAAAATAGGTATCACCAGCAAGTGGGAACTCTTTTGCATATCCAATTTGATAGAAAAATACTGCCAGTATCGTTCCTATGGTAGATATTTGTTTTAACATTTAATTTGTTTTTAATTCAAGTTCCTGATCTTTTGCTTGATCTTTTAATGCAGGAACTGAATGTAAAAACATTTCCTTGATTTCATCCGGATTGTAAACAACTGCCGGGTCTTTGCCCGTTCTCCACTTCGTAATCATAGCATAGGTAAGATAATCACTATAGGCCTTACTGTGGTCACCTTTCATAGAATATAATTGACCCCTGGTATAATAGGCATCTTCGTATAAGGGATCAATCTTCTTAGCAACTTTATCATACCATTCCATAGCCTTATCAAGCCGGTCAGTCCTATGATAGATTACACCAATGTTGTATGCAGCGCTTGCATGCTTCGGATTCTTTTCCAATATCTTCATATTTTCTGCTAATGCATCATCGTATCTTTCTTGTAAAGCGAAAACAATAGCTCTTTGATAACGAGCTTCCAAATTGTCCGGATCTATCTCCATAGCCTTGTTATATTGGGCAATCGCTTCATCAAACTTCTTCTCCCTCAGTTTTATTAAACCAAAAATAACGTAGGAATTCGAATACTTGGGATTAACTTCAAGGGTCTTATTCAGCTCTTTTATACACTCATCAATTTTTCCTCGCTTATGCAAAGCTACAGCAAGGTTATAATGAGCATTATCATGCGTAGGATTAATCTCGATAGCCTGTTTAAAAATAGTTTCTGCATCTTCATATAACCCCATATCCAAATATCCTACACCAAGATTATACAGAATAAACGAGTTGTTTGGGTCGAGTTCTAATGCTTGCTTATATTGTTCTATCGCATCTATATCCTTTTCCAATTTATGATAAAAAACACCTAGATCAACATAACCCATTGCATTATCCGGATCATTTTGTATGGCTTTAAAGCGTTTTTGAAATTCATCATCAGGCGCGCCAATTTTCATAAAAGTTTCTGCTAATTTCTTATGTGCATCAATATAATTCGACTTTACATCGATGGCTTTCCTGAAATCTGCTGCTGCGTCTTCAAGTCTCTCCAACTCGAAATAAACTTTACCTCTTCCGTAATAGGCTTCAGCAAGGTTCGGATCGGCCTCTATAACTTTTGTATATTCAACTAATGCCTCATCTAGCTTTTTTTCCTTAACAAAACCTTCAGCAACATCAATATGTTTTTTCGCTTTATCACAGGAAACAAACATACAAAAAGCAACCATTGACACAAATACTAATGAAAAGTACTTATACATACCCATAAACATCTCCACTTAATATTAAGACACATCCTGACTAGAAAACTTCGGCCTAATAAGTATATTTAAAAATTCTGCAATTTCAATATATAAAAAAAAGAAGCTGTGCAAACTTCGCACAGCTTCTTTTCATTTATTACATACTCATACAGCATCAAGAGAATAAATGAACAATCTTTTTCTCTCGTTACCTCTTAGTGATGAGCACTGCCATGTGATTCATGTCTCATGCCAAGCTCTTCAAGTTTCCTGTTGATATACTCAACCTCTTCTGCAGGTGCATGATGGGTATCTAACCAACCTGGATC
>JAANMY010001771.1_pt1 | contig 22724 bp, 25 predicted proteins | sample 7279691 | NCBI WGS metagenome assembly JAANMY01 (sample SAMN14094543, study PRJNA606508) | bioreactor metagenome | isolation source: A lab-scale SPAN reactor treating ammonium-rich wastewater day 388 | place: Ireland: Galway | collected 2018-02-07
GCATCGTGCTCAGCCAGGCCCCGGTAGACCGGATCTATCACGACACCTATTTCGTCGTGGCGCACTTCCATTATGTGATGTCGCTGGGCGCGGTCTTTGCGCTGTTCGCGGGTATCTATTACTGGATCGGCAAGATGTCGGGGCGGCAATACCCGGAATGGGCGGGCAAGCTGCACTTCTGGACCATGTTCATCGGCGCGAACCTGACCTTCTTCCCGCAGCACTTCCTGGGCCGCCAGGGCATGCCGCGCCGCTATATCGACTATCCGGAAGCCTTCGCGCTCTGGAACTACGTCAGCTCGATCGGCGCCTTCCTGTCCTTCGCCTCGTTCCTGTTCTTCCTCGGCGTCCTCTATTACACGCTGCGCCACGGCAAGCGCGTGACCGAGAACAACTATTGGAACGAGCACGCCGATACGCTGGAATGGACCCTGCCTTCGCCCCCGCCCGAACACACGTTCGAGCAACTGCCCAAGCGTGAAGACTGGGATCATTCGCGCGCCCATTGAGGCCCGCCAAGACACTAAGGCCCCGGTTCACCCCGGGGCCTTTTCCATTCCCCGCCGAGAGCCGCGATGCCCCCCAGACCGCTCTTTCCGCCGGGCAGCCAGGCCGGCAGCGCCCAGTTGGGCCTGTCGCCCGGCATCCTGTCGCACGGCCATGTGTTCGTGACCGGAATGACCGGCAGCGACGTCGGCGGCAGCATGCCCGACGACCCCGAAACACAGTTCCGCAACGCCTTTGACAAGATCGCCGCCGTACTGGCCGAGGCCGGGCTGGGGATGGATGCCATCGTCGAGATGACCAGCTATCACATCGGCCTGCGCGGCCATTTCGACCTGTTCAACGCCGTGCGCCGCGACTATCTGCACGATCCCTTCCCCGCCTGGACCGCCATCGAGGCCGGGGGCTTGCGGCGCGAGGGGGCGCTGGTGGAAATCCGCGTCATCGCCGCCACCCCCGACCCTGCGGGCTGACGCCATGCCCTATGTCCTGACCGACGACGGCCCCACGGCGGCCCATCTGCGCGCCTGGCCGCACAATGCCCTGAATCCGCGCGGCTTTGTCATGGTCATCGGCATGAGCGCCGCCACGCTGGCCATGCCGCTGATCGCCGTGCTGGGCTCGCCGGTGCTATGGGGTTTGCTGCCCTTTGCGACGGCGGCGCTGTGGGGGCTGTGGTTCGCGCTGGATCGCAACTGGCGCGACCGGCGCATCACCGAGGAGATGACCTTCAGCCGCGCCGCCATCACCCTGCGGCGCACCAACCCGCAAGGCCCGCCGCAGGACTGGCGCGCCGATCCGCATTGGGTGGGGTTGCAGATGGTGCCGCGCGGCGGCCCGGTGGAAAACTATCTGATCCTGACCGGCGGCGGGCGGTCGGTGGAACTGGGCGCCTTCCTGACCCCGCCCGAACGGCTGCGCCTGCATGACGATCTGTCGGCGCTGCTGATCCGGCTGAAAAGCTACGCCTGAGGGCTCAGGTCAGCCGCGCCTTGACCATCGGCCCCACCGCGCCGAAATCCATCTGCCCGGTATAGCGCGCCTTGAGCGCGTTCATCACCCGGCCCATGTCGCGGATCGTCGCCGCTTCCAGCTCGGCCACGGTCTCGTTGATCGCCGCCTCCACCTCGGCCGCGGTCAGTTGCCGCGGCAGATAGCCCTCGATCACCGCGATCTCGGCCTCTTCGCGCTCGACCAGTTCCAGCCGCCCGCCCTCTTCATAGGCGCGCGCGCTTTCCTGGCGCTGTTTGACCATGCGCGACAGGACGGCGGTGATTTCCTCGGCCGACATCTCGCGGTCCTCGCCCTCGCCACGCAGGGCGATATCGCGGTCCTTGATCGCGGCGGTAATCAGCCGCAGCGTGGACAGGCGCAGGGTATCCTTGGCCTTCATGGCCGTCTTGAGGTCTTCGGAAATCCGGGCACGAAGCGACATTGGGGGCGATCCCTGGCTGTTCAGCAGTCGTCCACCATACAGAGACCGCGCCCCAAGGGCAACGCCATGCATGCTGCACCGCCGCAACCGCCCCCGCCGCGTTTCCGTGTGCCCACCGCCCGGCCGCCCCTTGACAGCGCCGCGCGAATACCGCAGATAGCGCCGCGTGGGGGCTGTAGCTCAGATGGGAGAGCGCATCGTTCGCAATGATGAGGTCAGGGGTTCGATCCCCCTCAGCTCCACCAAGCTCTTAGAATAACGTTACAAAACGCGCGCCGGGGAAACCCGGCGCGGTTTGCTTTTGGGGTCAGGCCAGCGCCGCGCGGGCTGCGGTGATCGCCAGCGCCGCCTCGGCCGCCTCGCGCCCTTTCTGGACGAAATGGGCGCGAAAGATCGCCTGGTGATGCGGCGTTTCCTGATACTGGTGCGGGGTCAGCGACACCGACAGCACCGGCACCCCGGTCTCCAGCCCCGCCTGCATCAACCCGTTCACCACAGCCTGCGCCACGAAATCATGGCGGTAGATGCCGCCATCGACCACGAATGCCGCCGCAGCCACGGCAGCATAGCGCCCGCTGCGGGCCAGATCGCGCGCCATCAGCGGCAGTTCGAAGGCGCCAGGAACATCAAAAACATCGACCTGACCGGCGGGAATCCGGCTCGAGAACCCCTCGAGCGCGCGGTCAACGATATCGGCATGCCAACCGGCTTTGACAAAGGCATAGCGGGTGTGTGTCATGAGTCTCTCCTCTGGTTGCGACACGTCACCCAAGGCGATCCCATGCAACCTGGTCCCGCCGGGGGCGGGTCGGGTGATGGTTCTCTTCCATCCGGACTGTAACCGTCGGCCCAGGAATCGCACCTGATCTGCTGACCCTTCCAACGCGACAGAAACCGGGGCGACAGGCGCTCGCGGGCTTGCGGGAAACCCGCTTACCGCCGGTGGGGAATTGCGCCCCGCCCTGAGAACCCGGTGGTTATTCCGCAACCGCCAACCGGGCGCAATCCCTCACCCGCCCAGATGCGCCTCCAGATCGATCACCTCACCCTCGCAGCCCGGGCCGATTCCGGCAGCGTTGGCTTCGTCGGTGTCGATATGCATCTCGGTAAAGGCATTCGGCTGCACGCGGATCAGCACCTGCGCGAAGGTCAGCGCGCGCTCGCCCTGCCCCACCCGCACCGCGACGCGCTCGCCGTCCTCCAGCCCCATCGCCACCGCATCGGCCGGATGCATATGCACATGCCGCGCCGCGACGATCAGCCCGTCGGTGTCGATCTGGCCATGGGGCCCGATCAGCCGGATCACCGGCGTGCCGTCCAACTGCCCCGAATCGCGCAGCGGCGCGTCGATGCCCAGCGCGAAACTGTCGGTGCGCGAGACCTCGATCTGCGTGCGCTTGCGCAGCGGGCCCAGAATGGCGACATTCTCCAGCCGCCCCTTGGGGCCGACCAGCACCAGCCGCTCCTCGGCCGCCCAGTTGCCGGGCTGGCGCAGCGGCACCCGCACCGTCAGCGCATAGCCGGGGCCGAACAGCGCCGCCAGCGATTCGGCCGACAGATGCACATGGCGCCCCGACACCGCCACCGGGATCGGCTTGGCGTCGACAGCGGGGCGGTCCAGAAACACCGCCACTTCGCGGGCGATCTGCAATTGCTCGGCGGTTTCCGTCACCAGAACCGCCACGCGCGAACCATAGGCCTGTATCTGCGGCGCGGCGCGCCCGGCCAGATCCACCGCCTGATTGCGGTCGAAATCCAGCCGCAGCCCCATGAAATCCAGCCCGTCGCAGATCCGCCGCCGCATGCTGGCCGAATTCTCGCCGATGCCGCCGGTAAAGACCACCGCATCCACCCCGCCCATCGCCGCCGCATAGGCACCGATGTATTTGCGCGCGCGGTAGGCATAGAGGTTGATCGCCAGTTGCGCGGCCGCATCGCCTGCCGCCGCCCGGTCCTCGACATCGCGCATGTCGGCGCTGCCGGTCAGCCCCTTGAGCCCGCTGTCGTTGTAAAGCGCGCGCTCGATCTCCTCGATGCCCAGCCCCAGTTGCCGCTGCAGATAGCCAAAGGCCCCGGGATCGACATCGCCCGAGCGCGTGCCCATCACCAGCCCCTCCAGCGGCGTCAGCCCCATGGAACTGTCGAGGCTCTTGCCCAGATTGATCGCGCAGACCGACGCGCCGTTGCCCAGATGGACCGAGATGATCTTCAGCGCCGCCAGCCGCTGGCCCAGCGCCTCGGCCGCCCGCTCGGCGACGTATTTATGCGAGGTGCCGTGAAAGCCATAGCGCCTGAGCCCGGCCGCGCGCCATTCGGCGGGCACGGCATAGCTGAACACCCGCGGCGGGTTGGTCAGATGGAACGCGGTGTCGAACACGCCCACCTGCGGCAGATCCGGCCAGACCCGCCGCGCCACCCGCACCGCCAGCAGATTGGCCGGATTGTGCAGCGGCGCCAGCGGCGTCAACGCCTCGATCCGCGCCAGGCTGGCATCGTCCAGCAGCGCGGGTCCGGCGAAATCGGCGCCGCCATGGGCGATGCGGTGGCCGACGGCGCCGATCCCGGCGATGCCTTCGGCCTCCAGCAGCCCGGGCACCGCATGGATCGCCGCGGCGACATCGACCAGCGGCAAGTCGCGGCGCTGGCGCTGGCCGTCCCGCTCCAGCGTCAGGGTGCAGGCCCCGTCGCGGAACCGCTCGAAACTGCCCTTGAGCCGGGGCAGAGTATCGCTGCGCGTCCGGTCGAACACGCCGAATTTCAGGCTGGAACTGCCCGCATTGAACACAAGGATGCGCATGATCGTACTCCTGACCCCCAGCATGGATAACCCCGCAGGATGACGAAAGCCTGACGTCCCGTCACCCCCGCCGCAAACGCCGCCCGGCGATCCCCGCCAGCAGCGCCGCGCCGAGGAAATAGGCGGCAACGCCCCAGCCCTGCCGCGCATAATCGAGGCCCCGGTCGATCAGCACCCCGGTCAGCCCCGGCCCGATCGCCGTGCCCAGCACCATCACCGCGCCCAGCATCGCCCGGATCGCGCCGATATGCCGCGTGCCGTAGGCATCCGCCCAGAGGGTGGACATCATCGTCGCATGCAGGCCCAGCGACAGCCCCATCAGCATCAGCCCCAGCGCCCCGGTCAGCGGGCTGACCGCCAGCGCAAAGACCGCATAGCCTGCCGCCATGCCCAGCAGATACCAGGGCAGCATCCGCGCCGTGCCGATCCGGTCGATCAGCCAGCCAGACCCCAGCGCGGCAGCGACGCCGCAGAGCGTATAGAACGGAAACAGGCTGACCAGCGTGGCATGGCTCCAGCCCTTGACCCCGGCCAGATGCACCTGATGAAAAAAGAACGCCGTGTTCCAGGTCGGCGGCCCCATCAGCGCCGGGATCATCAGCCAGAACAGCGGATCGCGCAGCACCTCGGCCCGGGTCCACATCCGGCCACCGATGCCGGTGGCGCCGCCCGCCGCGTCAAAGCTCTGCGGCGTGCGCTCATGGCGCAGCAGGGCCCGGATCACCGGCGCCAGCGCCACCAGCAGCATGGCCACGCCGATCCACAGCATCCGCCAGTCAAAGCGCGCGTTCAGCGCCACGAAGATCATCGGCAGAAAGGCCTCGCCCAGCGACGGCCCCAGCGAGACGATCGACACCGCCCGCCCGCGCGAGGCGACAAACCAGCGCGCCACGGCGGTCAGTGCCGTGTGGCTCATCATCCCCTGACCAAAGAAACGCAGCAAGAACACCGCCAGACCCAGCGTCCACAGCGTCTGGACCTGCGCCATGACCAGCGCCGCCAGCGCCAGCCCCAGCATCACCAGCGGGCCCAGATGCCGCACGCGCAGCCGGTCGGTCAGCCCGCCCGCAAAAACCATCGCCAGCGCCGAGGCGGTGGTCGCCGCCGCATACAACCCGCCCCAGGCGGCATGGCTCAGCCCGAATTCGGCGCGCAGATCCCCGGCAAAAACGGCGATGACGTAGGTCTGCCCGAAACTCGACAGGAAAGAGATCGCGGTGCAGACGCCCAGCCACAGCGCATTCTCGCGCAGAAAACCGCCGATCCGCTGCATGATTGCTCTCCCGCGCCCTCGCGGCACAACCGATCAGACAAGCGCGCCGGGCGCAACCCGCCGCAACTTTGCGCCTGAAATATCCTCCAGGAGGGTCCGGGAGGATGGAAAATCCTCCCGGGCGGGGGCGGGTGGCAACCCGCGCGCGGCGAGGGGGCTCGATGCCCCCGAGCCGCGCCCCCGCCTCATTCCTCGGGCTCGTCCGGTTCCTCGTCCTTGACCGGAATCGCATAATCGCCGCGCAGCCAGCGCGCCAGATCGACATCGGCGCAGCGGCGCGAGCAGAAGGGCTTGTATGGCGCCACCATCGGCTTGCCGCATTGCGGGCAGGCGGCGCTCATGCGAACCAGCCCGCCAGTGGCGCGCGGTCGCGCCGCCGGGTCAGCTCGAAATTGCCCAAGGGGGTCCAGCCCGCCATCGTCGCCTCGCCGGCATCGGCGCGAAAGGTCTTGCCCAGCACCTGTTCCACCACATGGCGGTCGCGTTTGGGGCAGGGGGCGAAGTCGATCACCACCATGCCGCCCAGCCCGCGCAGCCTGAGCTGGCGCGGCAGGTCGCGCGCCGCCGCGATCGAGGCCTTCAGCCCCGCCGCGGGCGAGGTATCGGCGCCGGTGTTCACATCGACCGCGACCAGCGCCCGCGTCGCCTCGATCACCATCGAGGCCCCGCCGCCCAGCGCCACCTCGGGGCTGCGCAGCGCCTCGATCTGCTCCAGCGCGCCGGTCATTTCCAGCGCCTCGGGCCCGTCGTCCACCTCGTCGGCATCGCCCCAGTCGCGCCAGGCCAGTTCGTGCGGCCCGGGGGCATCGACCAGCAGTTCCGGCCCGCCGGTCAGGTCGGCCAGCACCGCCTCGGCCAGAACCCGCATCTGGGCGATGTCGGTCACGACCTCCTCATCCGAGGCCGTCTCGCAGGCCGAGCGCAGGATCAGCCCCAGCGTCTCGTCGGCGCCCGCCATCCCCTCGGTGGCCAGCCCGGTCAGCACGGCGCGCAGTTCCTCGTCGCGGATCGCCCGCGAGATGTTCAGCCCCGGCGCCTCCGGCGTGACGATGGCATAGCGGCTCTTGAACAGGATGCGCTGGGTCAGCGGCAGGGCCTTGCCCGCCTCGGGCAGACCGGCGATCTGCACCAGCACGCGCTGCCCCGGCGCCAGCCCCTTGGGCGCGCGCAGGAAACCGCTGGCCCCCTCGGGCAGATCGACGAACACGCCGCCCAGCCCCTTGACCGGCCGCCCGACCACGCCGCGCAGGATCGCCCCCGGCGCCAGCCCGTCAAGTTCCAGCGCCAGATCTTCCAGCACACCGTCGACCATCAGCGCCGCGACTTCGCGGCCCTCGATCTCGCCCAGGGCGATCACCCGGCCCTTCATGCTGCCTCCGCCGCGCGCAGCAGCGCCGCCGTCTCGGCCAGCGGCAGGCCGACCACCGCGCTGAACGAGCCCTGAATCCACGGGATGAACGCCCCGGCCCGGCCCTGGATGCCATAGGCCCCGGCCTTGCCCTGCCATTCTCCGCTGTCCAGATAGCCGTTGAGTTCGTCGTCCGACAGGCGCTTCATCTTCACGGCCGTCTCCACTTCGCGGGTCCAGATCCGGCCCCCGCGCCTGACCGCCACGGCGGTGATGACCGTATGCCGCCGCCCGCCCAGCAGGGTCAGGAACTGCGCGGCCTCGGCAGCATTTTCGGGTTTGCCCAGAATCCGGCGCCCCAGCGCCACGGTGGTATCGGCGCAGAGCACGATCTCGCCGTCACCCGCCACCACCGCCTGCACCTTTTCCAGCGCCATACGCGCACAATAGGGCCGCGGCAATTCCCGGGCCCGGGGCGTTTCATCGATGTCGGCAGGGCGCACGGCGTCGGGCACGATGCCAAGCTGCGCCAGCAATTCCAGCCGGCGCGGAGAGGCCGAGCCGAGGATGAGCGTCATCACTTGAAGCGATAGTTGATCCGGCCCTTGGTCAGATCATAGGGGGTCATTTCGACCTGAACGCGGTCGCCTGCCAGGACACGGATGCGGTTCTTGCGCATCTTTCCTGCCGTATGTGCGATGATGACATGGCCGTTTTCCAGCTCGACCCGAAACGTCGCATTCGGCAGGAGTTCCTTCACGACGCCGGGGAATTCGAGCAGTTCTTCCTTGGCCATGGTCACTCCAAATGGGTATGAGCCCGCACGCGGCAGGCGCGGCTCATATGCGCCAACATCGGCGGAAGTTCAAGGTTTAACTTGCGCCAGCCTTTGGCCCTGTTCCGGCCAGTGTTTCAGCGTCAGCACGCCGCCATCGGCGCGGGTCTGCGCGATCATCCGGCGCGAGACGCGGGCCAGCACCCAGCCCGGCGCATTCAGCGCGCCCTGCGCCACAATCCCCTCGGGCGGCCAGCCGTGATCGGGCGGGCCATAGATGGCGGCGCGGCCGGTGTTCTCCTCGATCCCGGCGCACCAAGGCGCCGATCCGACCAGCGGTGCATGGACCACGGCGCATTGGTTTTCCAGCGCCCGCGCCATCGACCCCACGCGCACCCGGGTGAACCCGGCCAGCGCCTCGGTGGCGCTGGGGGCCAGCAGGAACTCGGCCCCCTGTTCGGCCAGATGCCGCGCCAGCAGCGGGAATTCGCTGTCATAGCAGATGACCACGCCCAGCCTGCCCAGCGGCGTATCAAAGACCTGCAACCCGTCGGCGCCCGGCACCACGTCCCAATCCTCGCGCTCGAACCGGGTCATGATCTGCTTGTCCTGATGGCCCAGAATGCCCCCCGGCCCGTGCAGCGTGGCGCGGTTGACCGGGCGGGCCCCGGTGAACACCGGGCCCGAGGGGCCGAGGATATGCACGCCATGCCGCGCCGCCAGATCCTGAAGGACCCGCTCCATCGCCGCCCGGTGCCGCGACACCTCGGCCAGCGCGCCCTGCAGATCGCCCGCCACCGCCGCGCCGCCCAGCGAGGCCAGTTCCATCGCCGCGTATTCGGGAAACACCAGCAGATCGGCCCCCTGCCCCGCCGCATCGCCGACCCAATGCGCGGCCTTGGCGGCCCAGGCGTCAAAGCTGTCGAACCAGTCCAGCGGATAGGCCGCCGCGGCGAGGGTGATGATATCCGTCATAGCGTCCTCATCCAGAATTGCAGCGGCTTCTCGCTGTCTTGCGCCTCGCCCAGATCCTGCCAGCGAAACCGCGCGATGACACCCGGCAGCGGTGCATAGCCCCGCGCCCGCCAGAAGGCATCGAGCGGGCGGTAATCCGCAGGCCGCGCCGGATGATCCGCCTGGCGCTGCACCGCACAGAATGCGACATGCCGCCGCCCCAACGCCGCGGCTTTCGCCTCGCGGATGTCAAAGAACCGATGTCCGATACCCCGCCCCCGGAAGTGCGGCAGCAGAACCGACTCGGCGCAATAGAAAATGTCAGACAGTTCCAGCCCGGTCCCGGCAAAGGGCGCGGCGAAATCATTCGCGTGGTCCTCCAGCGGGGTGCCGGTGGCGGCGCCGACCAGGTCCGTGCCGTCGAACGCCCCGGCGATCACCGCCCGGCCGTTGCCGCGGTAATGCTGCAGATACCGGTGTTCATAATCGAGCGTGCCGTCATAGAGATAGGGCCAGTCCCGAAACACCCCCAGCCTGAGCCGCGCCACGCCATCGAGCGCCGCCTCCAGCGCCGGGCCGGTCAGCGCCTCGACCCTCACGCGCTGACCTGCCGGACCCAGTCCTGCAGGTTGTAATAGGTGGTGACGCGGGTAATCAGCCCGTCCTTGAGGCTGAAAAATCCCCCGGCGGGCAGGACATAGCTCTGGCCCCGGGCTTCGGGTAGGCCGGGGTCGGTTTTCAGATAGGTGCCGTTGACCACGAATTCCGCAGCACCGCGCCTGCCGTCCTCGCTGCCGTATACCACCATGTCGGTCAGCATCTCGCGGTAGCTTTCCGCCATATGCGCGCAGAAATCGGCAAAGGCCGCCTTGCCCAGCCGTGTCGCCCCCTCGTTGACGTGATGGGCGAAATCCTCGTGCAGGCAGGCGATCATCCCGGGAATGTCGCCCCGGTTGAAGGCATCGTAATAGGCTTGAATGACGGTGCGGGCGTGCTGGGCGGGCATGGCTTCTCCTGTCTTGCCGCAGCAGGATAGCGCGCCGCGCCGCGGGATAAAGACCCAAAGCAACAGCGGGCCGGGGCGCCCCGGCCCGCCGCCCCGGTCAGGCCAGCGCCGCCTTGACCGCCACCGACAGCGGCGTCGTCGGCCGCCCGATCAGCGACGACAGGGTACGGCTGTCATCAAACAGCGCCCCCTCGCCCGCGCGGGCATCGCTGTCGGCGAGGATCAGGGCAAAGCCCTCAGGCAGGCCGAAGCTTTTCAGCAGATCGGCATAGGCTCCCTGCGGCATCGGCGCATAGGGCACCACCTTGCCCGCCTGGCGCGAAACCTCCGCCGCGAAATCGGCCATGGTAAAGGCCTCGTCGCCTGCCAGCTCATAGATTTTCCCGGCATGCGCGGCATCGCTGGCCGCCACGGCGATCGCCTCGGCGAAATCGGCGCGGGTCGCGGGGGCCACAGGGCCCTCAGCGTTGACGCCGACAATCGCCCCGGCCGCCAGCGCCCCGGCCAGATTGCCGGTGTAATTCTCGGTATACCAACCGTTGCGCAACAGCGTCGCCACCATGCCCGACGCTGCCAGCGCCGCCTCGGTCGCCGCGTGGTCCTGCGCCAGGATCATCGGCGACCGGTCGCCCTTGAGGATCGAGGTATAGACGATCCGCCCCACCCCGGCCGCCTTGGCCGCGGCGATGACATTGCGGTGCTGCCCGGCGCGGTCGTTGAAATCGTTCGACGAAATCAGCACCAGCACATCGATGCCGTTGAGTGGCGCCTGCAGGCTGGCCGGATCGGTGTAATCGAAGGCGCGCGCCTCGATGCCCAGATCGGCGGCCTTGGCCGGGTCGCGCACCAGTGCGACCAAACGGGCGCCGGGGGCACGGGTCTTCAGGGCGGCGATGGCGAGACGGCCGAGCTGGCCGGTGGCGCCGGTGATGGCGATGGTCTGGGTCATGATGTCCTCTCTGACTGTGATGGCGCAGAGATAGACCTTTACTTACGAAACGTAAGTACCTACATAAATGTTAGTGTAAAGAAATCCGGGGAAGTCATGGATCAGGCCCGCATAGCCCAGGCAACGCTCGACGCGATGACCCGCGCCGATGTCCTGTCACCCGCCTGCCCCTCGCGGCCGGTGCTGCAACACCTGACCAGCCGCTGGGGGGTTCTGGTGCTGGCGGTGCTGGCAACCGGCACCTTCCGCTTTGCCGCCCTCAGACGGCGGATCGGCGGGGTCAGCGAACGGATGCTGGCGCAGACGCTGCAGCAGCTCGAAGGCGACGGCTTCGTGCGCAGGTGCGACCACGGCGAGGTGCCGCCGCGCGTCGATTACGCGCTGACCCCGCTGGGCCGCGAAGCGGCGCAGCATGTGGTGGCGCTGGTCGGCTGGATCGAGGGCAATCTGGGCGCGATCCTGACGCATCAGGCGGCGCGGGACAGCGAGACGGCGCTCAGCGATCCGCCGGACCGAAACGCTCCTGCATCCGCTTGAGGATCTGGTCGCGGGTCTGACGATAGGCCTGCAACTTGGTCTCGCGCGTCTCGCCCAGACCGGTCGGGTCCATGATCGGCCAGTATTCGACATCGGTATGGGCATAGCGCGTCAATTCCAGCGCCGCGCGCTGGCTGGCGGGCGAGAGCGCGACGATCAGATCGAAACCCGACAGATCGTCGCCCCATTCGACCATCTCGTCGAAACTGCGCGACCGGTGGCGGGCCAGTTCGACCCCCAGCTCGGCGCTGACGGTGATGGCGAAACCGTCCACCTCCAGGTCGTTGTGCACCCCGGCCGATTGCACATAGGCGCGCTGGCCATAGAGCTTCTTCATCAACCCCTCGGCCATCGGCGAGCGCACGGCGTTGTGGTCGCAGCAGAACAGGATCGAACCGGGAAAACCCTCGCCCAAGATCACGCCCCGCGGTTCAGAACGCTGATCAGGGTGAAGAGACGGCGGGCAGTGTCGAGATCGACCTCGGCCTTGCCCTCGAGCCGCTCTTGCAACACCCGCGCGCCTTCGTTGTGAATGCCGCGCCGGGCCATGTCGATCGCCTCGATCTGACTGGGCGGCAGACGCTTGACCGCCTCGAAATAGCTGGCGCAGATCTGGTCGTAATCCTTGACCACCTGCCGGAACGGCCCCAGCGACAGATGCAACTCGCCGACCCGGGCGCCGGAATCCTGCGCGATCTCGACCACCAGCCGCCGGTCGCGGATCGCCATGGCCAGCCGGTAGGGGCCGGCAGGCACCGGCCGGTCCTCGCGCGCGGGCAGGGTGAAACTGTTGTCCTCCAGCAGATCGAACACCGCCACCTTGCGCTCCTGCTCCATCTCGGGCGTGGGCGCCGGCAGGCCGGAATCGTCGATGTCGATATGGCAGATACGGTTCATGCGGGTGGCTCTCACGGTTTACCCCCCGGTGATGCCCCAGCCCCGGGCCGGGATCAAGCCGGGAAAGGCGGCAGGGCTCCCGCCCGTCGGTCGGGCATCAAAGATGCCCGCCCTCCCGTTGGGCCGGGCGCGGCGCGCGCAGGGGGGCGCTCGCGCCCCCCCCTCTTGGCCGTTCCGGCCAATTCACCCCCCTGAGGATATTTAAGGCGCAAAGTTGGGCGAGTGCGGGAAGCCAGACAATTTGAATTAAATTGTCTATTTCTGTCCCAACTTTGCGCCTGAAATATCCTCCAGGAGGGTCCGGGAGGATGGAAAATCCTCCCGGCGGGGTGCGGGGCTGGCCCCGCGCGCGGCGAGGGGGCTCGATGCCCCCGAGCCGCGCCCCCTGCTCACAGCGCCGCTTCGATCTCCGCCACCAGCCCGGCAACGATCTCATCGAGCAGCGCGGGGTCCTCGCATTCCGCCATGACCCGCACCAGCGGCTCGGTCCCCGATTTGCGGATCAGCAGCCGCCCGCGGCCATCGAGCCGCGCTTCGGCGGCGGCGATCGCGGTGCGGACGCTGGCGGCCTCCATCGGTGTCTGGCCCGCCGCATAGCGCACGTTCTGCAGCTTTTGCGGCACCGGGTCGAACTGGCGGGTCAGGGCGCTGGCGGGCTGGCCGGTCTCGGCCATCGCCATGAGAAACTGCAGCCCGGCGATCAGCCCGTCGCCGGTGGTGGCGTAATCGGTCATGACGATATGCCCCGATTGTTCGCCGCCCAGATTGAGCCCGCGCTCGCGCATCCGTTCGACCACATAGCGGTCGCCCACCGCCGTGCGTTCCAGCCTGAGGCCCTGGCCCTGCAGGAACCGCTCCAGCCCCAGATTCGACATCACCGTCGCCACCAGCGTACCGTCGTTGAGCCGCTCCTCCGCCGCCCAGCGCGAGGCCAGCAGCGCCATGAGCTGATCGCCATCCGCCACAAGCCCGTGCTCGTCGAGGATCAGCACCCTGTCGGCGTCGCCGTCCAGACAGATGCCCAGATCGGCGCCATGCGCCACCACCGTTTCGGCCGCGGTCTTGGGCTGGGTCGACCCCACGCCCTTGTTGATGTTGAACCCGTCGGGCGAAACCCCCACCGCCACCACCTCGGCGCCCAGTTCCCACAGCACCTCGGGCGCGGCCTTGTAGGCGGCACCGTTGGCGCAATCGATCACCACCTTCAGCCCGCGCAGGCTGGCGCCGCGCGGCAGCGTGGTCTTGGCGTATTCGACATAGCGCCCCAGCCCGTCGTCGATGCGCCGGGCCCGGCCGATTTCCAGCGGCGGCGCCAGCAGGCAATCGCCACCCAGAATCGCCTCGATCTCGGCTTCGGCCTCGTCGGACAGCTTGAACCCGTCGGGGCCAAAGAACTTGATGCCGTTGTCTGTCGCCGGGTTGTGGCTGGCCGAGATCATGATCCCCAGATCGGCCCGCATCGACCGGGTCAGGAAACCCACCGCGGGCGTGGGCACCGGCCCCAGCAACAGCACGTTCATGCCCGTCGAGGTCAGCCCGGCCGTCAGCGCGTTCTCCAGCATGTAGCAGCTCAGCCGCGTGTCCTTGCCGATCACCACCCGGTGGCCGTTCATGCCGTCCTGACGGAAATACCGCCCCGCCGCGGCGCCCAGTTTCAGCGCCATCTCGGCGGTCATCGGCCAGCTATTGGCCTGGCCGCGCACCCCGTCGGTGCCAAAGAGTTTCCGGGTCATTCGCCTGCCTCCTGTGTCAGCGCGCGCCACAGCGCCAGCGCCTGAACCGTTTCCGCCACATCATGCACCCGGATCACCTGCGCGCCCTGCGCCGCCGCCCACAGCGCCACCGCGACCGAGCCGGGCATGCGTGCCGCCGCGGCCTCGACGCCGGAAATCGTGCCGATGAACCGCTTGCGCGAGGCGCCCAGCAGGATCGGCGCGCCCAGAGTATGGAACCGCGCGAGCCCACGCAAAAGCGTCAGATTATGCGGCAATGTCTTGCCGAAACCGATGCCGGGGTCGGTGATGATCCGACCGGGCGCGATGCCCTGCGCCACGGCGTGATCGATCCGCCGGGCGAGGTATTCGTAAACCTCGGCCAGCACATCGCCATAGCGCGGATCGGCCTGCATGGTCTGCGGCGTGCCCTGCGCATGCATCAGGCAGATCGGCACCCCGGCTTCGGCGGTGACGCGGGCCAGATCGGCATCCCAGCTCAGCGCCGAGACATCGTTGACGATATCCGCCCCCGCCCGCAGCGCCGCCGCCGCCACACCCGCCTTGCGCGTGTCGATCGAAACCGGCGTGACGATCCCCGCCGCGCGGATCGCGGCGATCACCGGCGCGGTGCGGGCGATTTCATCGGCCACCGGCACCTCGGCGGCACCCGGGCGGGTGCTTTCGCCGCCGATGTCCAGAATATCGGCCCCGGCGGCGACCATCGCCTGCGCGCGCGCCAGCGCGGCCTCCAGCGTCTGGGCGGTGCCCCCGTCGCTGAAACTGTCGGGCGTGACATTGACGATGCCCATGACCAGCGGCCGGTCCACGGGCAACGCGGGCAGGATCGCGCGCGGCGCCGATACCCGGGCGCGGGTCGCGGCATCGACACCCGCCGCCGACCACCAGACATGCGCGCTGCCCGCCAGCGGCAGGGCATGCGGGGGACGGGGCAGATCGGTGCGCGGGATCGGATGAAAGGGGTTCATCCCCCTTCAGAATCAGATCGCCGCGCGCTTTTCAAGGAAGCGCCGCGCTCAGCCGGGGAATGTTTCAACCGGCACGCGGCTTCCTGCCGAGAGCGTGACGCCCCAGGGCAGCAGCAGCGCCTGCGCCGCCAGCGCCTCGGCCAGCCATTGCGCCAGCGCCGGGCCATTGGCGGCGTGATTCAGCGGCCCGTCGGGGGCGTCCAGCACCAGTTTGGACGGCGCCCAGACGATGATGCGCCCCTGACGGATCGCCCAGTCGATCTCGGTCCGGCTTTCGACCACCAGACAGCGCCGGTCGCGCGAGGCCAGCGACCAGGCGTTCTGCTCAATGGCCAGCAGGTTGATGCGCCGCTGCACGGCAGCGATGCCGACCTGCGGCACCGGCGCCTCGGGCAGGCCGACACAGATCACCACCGGGGCGCCGCGCGCCTCCAGCCGGTCGATCCGGTCCGAGAAATCGGCGGCGGCGATGGCGGCGTTGTCCATATAGACAACCAGAGGATGCAGCGCCGCGCCCTCGATCTGGCTTTGCACCGGCAGGGCGGCGCGGGTGCGCACGATCTCGACCCCCAGCTTGAACGGGCCGCGGTCCAGCTTGTCCACCCGCACGAAAACCCGCATCGCCTGCGGCGCGGCGAGGATACGCTCGGCGACATGCTCGGCCAGAGTTTCCAGCAGGTTCAGCCGCCCCATCGCCAACTCGTCGGAAATCGACTCGGTAATCCGGTCATAGGACAGGATCTTGTCCACGTCGTCATCGACCGGCCCGGTCTGCGGCCGCACCTCGACGACGACATTGAACATCAGCCGCTGGGTATGGCCGCGCTCGGTCTGAAAGGCGCCGATCTCGGCCTCGACCAGATAATCGCGCAGCGAAATCCGGTCGCGCGGATCGGCCGAGGCGGTGGCCTCGGCGCGCTCTTCGGGATGGGCAAAGGCAAGGTGGATGTCGGTGCTCATGGCGAGCCTCCGGTCGGGGATCAGAGGGGCGGTTTAGCGCGCCCGCGCGCCCCTGCCCAGTCTGAACCCGGCATGTAACCGGCCCAAGACGACGCGGAAGGTTTCCGATCGGCGCGAAAGTGTCAGTTGCTGGTCAGCCGTACCGGCTCGCGGTAGAACAGATGCGAGCCGAATTGCGCCGTGCGGTGGAACGCGGCGGCCCAGCGCGGCCGCACCCCGGTGGTGTGGAAATGCGTTGCCCCGTCGGTCAGTTCGCGCGGCGCACCCGACAGCATGATCTGCGCGATGGCCCCGGCCAGCCGGGCCGCGCCCGGATCGGTCAGCGCCCGCGAACGGCCGTTGCAGGCATAGCTGAACTGGCAGCCGTTCAGATATTGCGCGTTCTGATGCACCACGCCACAGACGGTGTTGGGGTAATTGGGCAGATCGACCCGGTTCAGGATCACCTCGGCGACGGCGAACTGGCCATAGACATCCTCGCCGCGCGACTCGTGATAGATCGCCTCTTGCAGGCATTGCACGGCGCTGTCGCTCGATTGCGGCATGGTCATCAGATACGAGGCGTCATAGCGCAGGATCGCCGCGGGATCGTCCAGCGGGGTCGTCGCGCGGCTCACCAGTGTCGAGGTCATGCCCCGCATCGCCGCCCGCTCGGCGCTGAGCGCCAGGGCGAGAGATTGCTCGATCGTCAGATCCGCTGCCGCAGGCAGCGATGTTGTCATGGCAACAGCCAGAGCCACCCCAAGGGGTGCCAGTCGGTTCACGAGTCCCATACCGTCCATCCATTGTCAGCCAGAGGCAGCGCGAAGGCCTTGCCAAGGGCGTCCGGTGAGCCGCCCCATGGGGCGGCCTCTTGTGGTTTTTGCGGGTGGATTGCGGCCCGGATTCCCCCCCTGACCGCTGGATCACCAGATGTGCGATAGCGCAAAACGCGCGGCAAGTCCAGAAATTGACAGGCTTTTCCCCGGGCGCCCCCCGGCGCCGGTTGCCGCGGCGCCGCAATCGCCGGGCGCGGCGCGGTCAGCCGGGCGGCAAAGACGCCGAATTTGCGCGCAGAATCAAGCCGGGGCCGCGCCTCAGCGCAGGTCGGCCATGGCGTCGGGCGTGTCGGCCAGATGGATGGTAAGCTGCGCCGCAGCAAGCCGCGCCACCGGCACCCGGAACGGCGAGCAGGACACATAATCAAAGCCCGCGTCACGGCAGAAGGCTATCGATTCGGGGCTGCCGCCATGCTCGCCGCAGATCGACAGCGTCAGGTTCGGGCGCGCACGCCGCCCGCGCTCGGCGGCGATCAACAGCAACTCGCCAACCCCGTCGGTATCGAGCACATGGAACGGGTCTTCGGGGAACACCCCGGCCTGCACGTAATACGACATGAACCGCCCGGCATCGTCGCGCGACAGGCCATAGGTCATCTGCGTCAGGTCGTTGGTGCCAAAGGACATGAATTCGGCGTGCTGGGCGATTTCGGCAGCGCGCAGCGCGGCGCGCGGCGTTTCCACCATCACCCCCAGCCGGTATTCGAACGCCGTGCCCTTCTCGACACGCACCGCCGCGGCGACCGCGTCGATCCGGGCTTTCACCAATTCAACCTCGCGCATGGCCGAAACCAGCGGGATCATGATCTCGGGTACCACTTTTTCGCCCCGCTTGGCGGTTTCGATGGTCGCCTCGAAAATGGCGCGCGCCTGCATCTCATAGATCTCGGGCAGGGTCACACCCAGCCGCACGCCGCGCAGGCCCAGCATCGGGTTGAACTCGGCCAGTTCCTCGGACCGGCGCACCACCTCGCTCAGGGGCTTGTCCAGCGCGTCGGCCAGTTGCTTCATCCCCTCGCGGGTATGCGGCAGGAATTCGTGCAAAGGCGGATCAAACAGCCGGATGCAGACCGGCAGGCCCTGCATGATCGAGAACAGCTCGATGAAATCCGACCGCTGCATCGGCAGCAGCCGCACCAGCGCCGCCGCGCGTTCCGGCCCGGAATCGGCAAAGATCATCTCGCGCATGACCGTCAGGCGATCATCCTCGAAGAACATGTGCTCGGTACGGCACAGCCCGATCCCGGCGGCGTTGAAGGCGCGGGCGATCCGCGCATCCGCCGGGGTATCGGCATTGGCGCGCACGCCGATGTCGCGCAGCGCATCAGCCCAGTCGAGCAGGGTGTTGAACCAGCGGTCGGTCGCCGGTTCCAGCAGATCGACCGCGCCCAGCAACACCTCGCCGGCGGTGCCGTCGATGGTGATCAGGTCGCCCTCGGACAGCACATGCCGCCCGGTGTGCAACTGCCGCGCCTTGGCGTCGATGCGGATGCCGGTGGCGCCGACGATGCAGGGCACGCCCAGCCCCCGGCCGATCACCGCCGCATGGCTGGTCATGCCGCCGCGCTCGGTCAGCACACCCGCCGCCGCATGCATGCCGCGAATATCCTCGGGCGAGGTTTCGCGGCGCACCAGAATGCAGGGTTCCCCGCGTGAGGCGCTGGCCTGCGCCGCCGTCGAGGTGAACACCAGCCGCCCGGTGGCGGCGCCGGGGCTGGCGGCCATGCCGCGCGCCACGCTGTCGCGCTTGCCGCGCGGATCGACCTGCCGGTGCAGCAACTCCGACAGCGCCCGCGGCGTCACCCGCATCAGCGCCTCGGGCCGCGAGATGATCCCGTCCTCGGCCAGCGCCACGGCGACGCGCACCGCCGCCCGGCTGTTGCGTGGCACCCTCAGCGCATCCAGCACCCAGAGCTGACCGTTCACCAGCGTGAATTCGATCTGCATCTCTTCGCGCAGCTTCTCGCGGCAGACGGCGCCGTGGCGGACAAGCTGGGCAAAGGCCTCGGGGTGCTGCTCTTCCAGCGAGGGGCCGCGCGGATCGCGGGTCAGAAAGATCGCCTGCGGATTGTTCGACACCGCCTCGCGCCCCTGCCCGCGCACCGCATAGCGGCCGGTGATCTGCGGCTGGCCCGTCACCGATTCGATGAACTGGATCACCCCGGCGCCCGATTCCGCCGCGCCAAAGCCCCCGGCCATCGCCTGCACCACCAGCCCCAGCCCGGCCTCGGACGGGGCGCCCTTGGCCTTGCGCAGCAGGCGGGCGGATGTCCCCTCCCAGGCCCGCGCCATCGAGCGCAGCACCTCGGCCAGTTGCCGCTGCGGATCTTGCGGAAATGGCTCTTCCATTTCCTTTTCGTAATCGTAAAGCGCCGCCTGCAACGCGGGCAGGCAGGGCTCGGTCACGGCGAACATGTCGGGGTCCAGCCGGGCGACGTGCTGGGCATAGGATTGCACAAAGGTCAGATACAGCGCCGTCGCCACCGGCTCGCCATGGCTGGCCGAGATCGAGGCATGCAGATCGTCATTCATGCCGATGTTCAGCAGCGCGCCGGGCCCGCCCCAATCGGGGTTTTCCGCCGAGGGACGCACCGACAGCAATTGCCCGCGCTCGAACCGGCCCACCAGCCCGCTCAGATCCGGCATCTGCCCGGCGGCGATGGCGCGCACCGCCTCGAACGACAGCGCCACGGTGCGCGGCACCGGCAGATCCAGCCGCACCAGCCGCTGCAGGCATTTCGCCCGCCAGCCATGGGTGCGCAGCGCGATCGGCGCCGATCCCGTGATCTCGGAATAATCGAGCAGGCTGAGGTTTCTGTTCGCCATGGCGGGTCTCCGTTCGCGGCGCAGGATAGGCTTATCCCGCCACCGTGCAAGCGCAGAAATCCCGCCGCGCAACAGCGGCGATCCGCCGCTTCCGGGCAGCCCGACGGAACCTGATCGGCCGGTCACGGGTTTCATTGCCGAGAATGCCGGGCGCTTCGCGTCCTGCAAATAAGAACGGAGCATAACAATGCCGATCAAAACCCTTACCCTGGCCGCGACCACCATCGCGGCGCTTGTTTCTTCGACCGCGATGGCCGGGGCGCTGACCGCGGCCGCCAGCACCGACCTCAACCTGCGCGCGGGCCCCGGTCCCGATTTCCGCATCGTCGAAGTGATCGACGCCGAGGCCAGCGTCACGGTCGCGGGCTGCCTGGAATCGGGGGAATGGTGTTCGGTCGATACCGGCACCGCGCAGGGCTGGGCCTATGCCCCCTACCTGACCTTCGCCGCCGAGGACGGGCTGAAACCCCTGACCGAGGCCCCGACCCAGACCATCACCGTCATCGAGGATACGACCCCGCGGGACGAGGCCACGCTGATCGGCGCCGGGATGGGCGCCGTCGCCGGGGCCATCGTCGCCGGTCCGGTCGGTGCGGTGATCGGCACCATGGTTTCGGGCATCGCCGCGCATAACGCCGTCGATCCCGAGGTCAGCGTCTATGTCCAGCAAAACCCGGTCGAGCCGGTGTTCCTGTCCGGCGAGCCGGTCGTGGGCGCCGCCCTGCCCGAAACCGTGACCTATTACGAGGTGCCGAACCACGAAAATCTGGCCTATCTGAACGTCAACGGCGATCTGGTCGTCGTCGATCGCGCGGATCGCCGGATCGTGCAGATCGTCCGCTGATCGGCCTCTGACACCGGCGGGGAAACCCGCCTCTGCACGGCGCGGCACGCGAAGGCGTTGCCGCGCCGTTGCGTTGTGGATTCGCTCCAGACCGCTGATCTTGTTCGCAAAAATACGCGCAGCGGCGAAAAAAGACCCATCCCGCCGGAACTCTTGCGCTGCCTGCGGGTTGTATTGGCAGAGACGCAGCAACGCGTCGCAATGACTGGAGAGAACCGATGAACACCAAGCATCTGATCCCCGCCGTCCTGGCTCTGGGCATGGCTGCCGGCTCGACCGCGGCCTATGCGCAGACGCTGAACACCGACACCGATCTGGGCACCTCGGTCGAGGCGGGCGAGAACGGCCTGGGCGCCGACGCGACCCTTGGCACCAATGCCGACGCGACGACCCCGACCCCGCCTGCCGCGACCATCCCGCCCGCCGACGCCAACACCACCGCCGATATCCAGACGACCATGGATGCGACGGCGCTGGCCGCGACCGATGAGCTGGTCGGCGTCCGGGTCTATGACCAGAACGAGGAATGGATCGGCGAAGTCAGCGCCATCCTCCCGGCGCAGGCTTCGGGCGAGGCCCAGCTTGTGGTCGACGTGGGCGGCTTCCTCGGGATCGGCGAAAAGCCGATCGCCATCGACGCCAGCGAGGCGCAGGTCCGCATGAACGACGGCGGCGACGTGGACTTCCTGGTCGTGGCCTATACGCAGGCCGAACTCGAGGCGATGCCGGAAGTTGAAATGTAATCGGGCCACAGCCTGGTGGAACGCGGGGCCTTCGGGCCCCGCGTTTTTCGTATCCCCCCGACATCCCAACACGCAGGTGCCCGTTCGTGACCAACCTCTTTCGGGACCGCTGGCCTGAAACGCTGATCGGCTTCATCGCCCTCGCCGCCGCGCTGCGGTACGCCGAATCGGTCATGGCGCCGCTGGTGCTGGCCTTTGTCACCGCGCTGGTGCTGGCGCCGATCCAGAACGCGCAACGTCGGCTGGGCGCCCCGGCGGCGCTGGCGGCCACGGTGACGCTGCTGCTGACGCTGGTGGCACTGGCCGGGCTGATGCTGGCGATGCGGCCCTGGGTCGCGGCGGTGATCGAAGACTGGCCCCGGCTGTTCCGCGAACTGCGCCTTGCCGCCATCGACCTGCGCCTGCAACTGACGGGCCTGTTCGATCTGCAACGCGAGGTGATGGAGGCCATCGCCCCCGACGCCGCCGCCGCAGGCGAGGACAGCAGCGACAACGGCCTGCCCTCGCTGATCGACGCCGCCTGGATGGCGCCGCAGGTCGGCGCGCAGATCCTGATCTTCCTCGGCGGGCTGTTCTTTTTCCTGCTGGGCAAGGACCGCGCCTATACTTGGGCCGGGGGTCTGGGCCTGACACCCGGGGATTTTCACCGCGCCGAACGCCGGGTCGCGCATTATTTCGGCGCCGTCACCCTGATCAACGCCGCGCTGGGCGTCGCTGTGGCGATGGCGCTGTCGGCCTGGGGCCTGCCCGGCGCACCGATCTGGGGGCTGATCGCGGCACTGGCGAATTTCGTCATCTATCTGGGCGCCGCCGTGACCGCCGCGGCGCTGCTGCTGGCCGGAACCGTCGCCTATGACGGCGCGGCGGTCATGGCCCCGGCGGCGATCTTTCTGGCGATCAACTTTCTCGAAGGGCAGTTCGTCACGCCGATGGTCATCGGCCAGCGCATGCGGCTGGACCCGCTGCTGGTGTTCCTGTCGCTGACGCTGTGGCTGTGGCTCTGGGGGCCGATCGGCGGCATCGTGGCGATCCCGTTGGTGCTGTGGGCGCAGGCGCTCTGGCAGACCGACCCGCTGCAACCCGCCGCGTGATCGCTCAGCCCGAGGTTTCCTCGTCGGCGTCGATCTCGCCCAGGCTGGGGTGGCTGGTGTCGGGGTTGAACGGCGCCGCGGCAAAGGTCAGGCGAAAATCATAGCAGGTCTCGCTGATCTCGGTCTGGATCGAGCCGCCGATCTGCGTGGCGAAACCGGCGATCAACGAGCGCCCCAGCCCCGAACCCACCACCTGTTCAGCCGGCCACAGCGGCGTGCCGCAGGTGTTGACCACGCGCAATTGCGCCTCCTCGGGGCCGGTGACG
>JAANMY010001778.1_pt1 | contig 22681 bp, 22 predicted proteins | sample 7279691 | NCBI WGS metagenome assembly JAANMY01 (sample SAMN14094543, study PRJNA606508) | bioreactor metagenome | isolation source: A lab-scale SPAN reactor treating ammonium-rich wastewater day 388 | place: Ireland: Galway | collected 2018-02-07
GGTGCTGAGTGAGTTTTTCCGGATGATGAAAAGCGAAACCCAAATCATCTACATCACAGGAAATCACGATGAATTCTTAAGAAAGTACTCGGATTTAACCATGGGAAATCTCTTTCTTACGGATAAATACCTGCTGGAAATCAATGGTAAAAAGCATTGGTTTTTTCACGGCGATATTTTCGATCATACCACAAAAGGCGGTGCTAAGTTTATTGCCAAAATTGGCGGAATGGGTTACGACTGGCTTATTTTGGTGAACCGGGCTATTAATTTTATGCTTGAAAGTATAGGACAGAAAAAAGTTTCACTCTCAAAAAGAATAAAGAACTCCGTAAAAAATGCCGTGAAATTTATCGGTAATTTTGAGGAAAAGGCCATTGCACTGGCGATCGAAAACAAATACGACTGCGTAATCTGCGGTCACATTCACCAGCCCGCAGACCGTATCGTTACCAAACCGACTGGCAGCGTCCGTTACCTGAATTGCGGGGACTGGATCGAAAATTTATCTTATCTGGAATACAGCAACGGGGGGTGGAATCTCCTTTTCTTCGATGAAACAAAGTTTGAAAAACCCGAAATTGAAACCAATGATATTTCTGTGAATGTCGAAGAGCTCATCCATCCTAATATTTTTGCAGCCTTTGTAGGTAAGAAGGTTTGATTTATTTTTTCAGGAACGCATCCCAACCCTGAGCATTCAGCGCAATAAGTTCGTTACTTCCTCTTGCTACCAGATAATTCCCCTGGTCGGCTTCCACCGCATGACCTACAATACTGAAATCCGGGTGATTTCTAATCTTTTCGAAATCTTCAGGTGCAATGGTGAATAACAGTTCATAATCTTCGCCGCCGTTCATCGCACACATTGCAGGGTTTAAATTCAGTTCGTCTGCTGTAGAGATCGTAAGCGAATCCATCGGGATTTTTTCCTCGTACAAACGGAACCCAACTTTACTTTGATCCGATAGGTGAAGAATTTCAGAAGACAAACCATCAGAAACATCAATCATAGAAGTTGGTTTTATGCCCAGTTCCTCCAAAATTTTCTTCACATCGGTTCTTGCTTCCGGTTTCAGCTGTTTCTCCAGAATATAATCGTAGCCTTCCATTTCCGGCTGCATATTGGGATTAGCAAGAAATACGGCATGTTCGCGTTCCAAAATCTGAAGACCGAGATAAGCGCCTCCTAAATCGCCTGTCACTACAAGCAGATCATTCGGTTTCGCACCGTTTCTTTTCACAATATTCCCGGAATTTTCAAGACCGATTGCCGTAATGCTCATCACCAGGCCGGATGTCGAACTCGTGGTGTCGCCGCCTACCAAATCAACCTTATACCTTTTACAGGCCAAAGCGATTCCGGCATAAATTTCTTCCAGCGCTTCTACCGGAAACCGGTTGGAAATTGCGAGTGACACCAGAATTTGTGTGGGAACAGCGTTCATCGCTGCAATATCGCTCAGATTAACTACAACGGCTTTATAACCCAAATGTTTCAACGGAACATACCCCAGATTAAAGTGTACGCCTTCAGCCAGAACATCGGTCGTAACCACCACTTTCTGATTTCCCGGATTGATTACCGCAGCATCGTCGCCGATCGAAACTTCAGTGGATTCGTTTTCGAAACTAAAACTTTCGGTCAGGTGTTTGATGAGTCCAAATTCGCCGTAAGCTGAGATCGGGGTGAGTTGCGGAGCTTTATCTTCGAGCATAATAGTATAGTTAGTAGCTAATTAATGTTTAGTTTTCTTCTTTGTCTTTTTTCCAGGTGAAAGTTCCTCTTTTATGAAAAGCTTCTACATTTTCAGGCTTGAAAGGCAGATCTCTAAGGTCTTCTCTGGTAAGAATCTTTGTGTTTTCGGTACTGAATTCCTTCATTACTTCCTCAATTTCTTCAGGTGGAGTAGTGGTTTTTCTCAGCATCATGTCGATCCAGATTCCTGTCGCTTCAGATGTAGCGCAGTGCGTCCCATCGGGAAGATAAAATTTATGGATGAACTGATAAATACTTGCGTCCTCCGACATTCCGGCGATTTCCAGACTTACGTAAACCGTTTGATCTGCAAAAATTTCTTTGAAGAACGAGTATCTTTCGTGGAGGATCACAGGCCCGATTCCCCATCGGCTGAGTTCCTTTAGGCCCATTTTATGGGTATTCATAAAAGCCATTCTCGTTTGCGCACAATACTGAACGTAAGACGAGTTGGCAAGATGTTTATTGGCATCAATATCGCTCCAGCGAACTTCGAATTTGTAATGGTATACCGACATTTTTTTTAGATTTATTTTGGGCAATCCCCTCGCTCCGCTTTGTCCCTTCCTCGGGTCGGGCTTTTCATTCCAATCTTTTTCCGGCGCTGCCAAAAAAAGGATTTTCATTGCAATCCCTATTGCGGTTCAGGATTCATTCCCCATTTATTGCAGCCACAAAATTAAGCATTAATCATGGGGTGGAAAAATTGTATTTTTGCATCACCGCGAATTTCATTTCAAGAAAAATGATTCAGGACGTTATAAAAAAGATGAGCAAAAAGAAAATTATTATTATCGGAGGCGGCGCAGCAGGATTTTTTTGTGCCGCAAATCTCGATAAAACCAGGTATAGTGTTACCATTTTAGAGCAGAATTCGGATGTGCTGCAGAAAGTGAAAATCTCCGGTGGCGGTAGATGCAATGTTTCGCACGCCTGTTTCGATCCCAAAGAACTCGTTAGCTTTTATCCGCGTGGGAACAAAGAACTGCTCAGCGTTTTTCATAAATTTCAGCCTGGAGATACGATGGATTGGTTCGATAAAAGAAATGTTGCCCTGAAAATTGAAGGTGACAACAGAATTTTCCCGGAAAGCAATTCGTCGCAAACGATTATTGATACTTTGGTTAATGAAGTAGCTAATAAGAAATTCGAAGTTAAAACCCAGTCTGTAGTACTGGATATTAAGCAACAGGACGCAAAGTATGTGGTTAGCACAAATACTGCTGAGTATGTTGCAGATTACGTTATTTACACCACCGGAAGTTCGCCTAAATCGCTGAAACTGATAAAGAACCTCGGGCATAATATTGTGGAACCGGTTCCATCGCTTTTTACCTTCAACATTAAAAATGATACTTTAAAGGATTTAATGGGCACAAGTTTTCCCCACGCAGAAGTATCGATTCCGAGCCTGAAAATGGAGGAATCCGGGCCGATGCTGATTACGCATTGGGGATTGTCCGGACCTGCAATCCTGAAAATTTCTGCATGGAAAGCCCGGGAACTTGCGGCACAGCAATACAGATTCAATATTGTCGTTAACTTTTTAGGAACCGATAGGGTTGATGCAGAAGAAACTTTTAAAAGTTTCAGAAATGATAACCCTAAAAAGACGGTTGGCGCCTCCAAAATTTTTGATATTACAACTCGGTTTTGGCATCGCATTTTGTGGCTTTCAAAGGTTGATTTGGATAAAAACATCTCTAATATTACCACAAAAGAACTTCAGAAGATTACTGAAAATCTCTGCGAAAACCAAATGACTGTTACAGGAAAATCTACTTATAAGGACGAATTTGTGACGGCAGGCGGTGTAGAATTAAAGGAGATCGATTTCAAAAATATGTCGTCTAAAATCCTCACTAACTTTTACCTTTCGGGCGAAGTTCTTAATATTGATGCAGTTACCGGCGGATTTAATTTTCAGGCGTGCTGGAGCGAAGCCTGGCTGATGGCCCAGGATTTGAATTCCAAATGATATAACGGCCCCGAAATGATTCAGTAAAGATTTATTTTATTAATTTTGGGACAATAATTTTAAAAAATGAAGAAATACTTTTCAATACTCACTCTATTAATCATCCTTATCTTAACATCTTGCCAGACAAGAGTCGTGAGCGTACAGAAACCAATGCAGAAAAATTCTCTTGAATTGTACCAGAAATATACCGTGCAGACCAATGATGGAAAAATGACGAAAATGGAGGTTCTGAAGCAGGATGAAACCACGATTTACGGAAAAACAAAAACGGGAGAAGATATAGCGATTGCGAAATCAGACGTACGTGAAGTAAAAAAAGTGGATATTTTCTCGTCAATTATTTTGGGATTGGCAGCAGTAGCCGCTGTAGTTTTCATACCGATTTAAAATAAAGAATTCACATAAAAAAAAGACTCAGAAATACCTGAGTCTTTTTTTATTTAAATATTCTACCGACGATGTTTCCTATTTCTACAAAATCATCGGCATTGGCTATATCGCGCGTTTGCTTTTCGAACTCTGTTTCGTTTTTGCGGGACGGGAAAATCAGAAGATAGTTGCGGTATCTGAAATGATCATTGAGATATTTCGGAACCTGCTGCATTTGTGGCAGGAATGACGCCATTTCGCGGTTGGCCATAAACAGGATAAGCGCATCGTTTTCCTTCATCTTTTCGAAAATCTTACGCATCTCATTCCAATCATTAAAGATGATAAAAGACGCATCGATATTAACTTTCTTCCTTATTTTTTCAATGACTTTTATGGTTTTCTCATTTCCGTAAAATTCAATTTTCGATCCTGAATTTCTAGCAATATTCCATACTTTCAGCAAAGAATGGAAGAATCCGGATTCCAAATGGGCGTTCTCCGGCAGGATTACAAAATACTTCTGTATCGTGCTGACAGGTTGCGAGGCGTGATAAACCAACAGGTTTACCGAAAAATTATTGAGGTAGCCACTATAAAGATTATAGACAAAACTTGGCGAGAATCCTTTGTCGGGATCTATTCCAATCATCAGATCGGTTATCTGGTATACCTTAATCTCGTTACTTACCCCTTTAATGATATCCGCATCATATCTCGTTAGCGGGGTAATTTTCACATCTGCCGCCGCACCGATATGCTGTGCCTGGTTTAAAAGCTTTTCTGCATTTTTTCTGGAAGATTCGTTTTTTTCTTCGTTGATAATGTTTAATGCGTAAATATTTTCTTTATTGCTTTTGGATTTCAGTAAGAGCGAAAGATTGGTCATCGGTTCCACGGTAACCGGATGGTTTACCGCCAGTAAAATGTTTTCTTCTTCCGGATTGTTATCAGTAATCGGATTTTCATTCTCCGATTTTACGAGTTTCTGCGCATTCTTCTGTGTAACAAAAGATGACACGGTACACGATACCAAAATCAGTAGAATACTGCCGTTCAAAACACTCTCATCAAGAAGACGGATGGGTTGCCCGGCTTCGGTTTCCCCAATGATGATATTATATCCAACCATCACGATTGCTAATGTTGCTGCGGCATGGGCTGCACTTAATCCAAAAATAATTCCGCCCTGTTCTTTCGTAAGTCTGAAGGTTTTCTGTGTGGCGACCGCAGCCAGATATTTTGCGATGACCGCAATAACCGTCATTAAAACAGCAATTTCTATCGTTTTACTGTCTTTGAAAAAGATTTTGAAATCAATCAGCATCCCGACACTGATCAGGAAAAACGGGATAAAAATCGCGTTGCCGACAAATTCTACCCGGTTCATTAATGCAGAGGTATGAGGAATTAACCTGTTGAGTGCCAGACCTGCGAAAAATGCACCGATAATCGCTTCCACACCCGCCAGTTCTGCCAGAAGTGCTGCGAGATAAATCATCACCAATACAAAAATATACTGTGAAATATGATCATTTACTTTCTTGAAAAACCACCGCCCCACGATGGGGAAACCGACTAACACCACTGCGCTGAACAATACCATAGAAACTGAAAGCTTGGTCCAGAAAGCTGCATTTACTTCGCCTTGTGTAATTCCCACACAAACCGCGAGTACCAGTAGCGCAAGGATATCGGTAATCATCGTTCCGCCAACTGTAATATTAACCGGCAGCGTTTTAGATATGCCCAGTTTACTGACAATAGGATAGGAAATAAGGGTATGAGATGAAAATATACTTGCAAATACGATGGAAGTAAGCCACGTGAAATTAAAAAGAAAGTGAGCACTCAGAATACCCAGAATAAAAGGAATGGCGAAAGTGTATAGTCCGAAAGTGATGCTCTTCCATTTGTTTTTCTTGAATTCAGCGAGATCAATTTCGAGTCCTGCCAGAAACATAATATAAAGAAGTCCGGTAGTTCCCGTCACTACGATGCTGCTGTCCCGTGAAAGCACGTTGAAACCATTGGGGCCAATTACTGCACCAGCGATAATTAACCCGAGAAGATGCGGAACTTTTATTTTGTTCAGAAGAAGTGGCGCCGATAAGATGATAATCAGAACGACCAGAAACTTCAGTACGGGGTCTTCCAGGGGTAAGGAGAGATTGGCAATGCTTAGAACTGTAATCATAACTTATTTTTTTGCTTTTTCTAACTCGAGCGTAAATTTCGCGACACAGTTGTTATTTGCCGTCACTTTGCGGGTTCCTTTCAGATTATTTATTTGAAGTTTATTCCAGATCAGATTGATTTCTGTTTTTCTTGTGGCTGTTGAGTCTTCATTCGAATTAAGCTTGAGTTCTGAACCGCTGTAATTTCCGCTGTAAACCTTCAGATTGCCGGATCGGTCGGTTACTTTTGCCAGCACTGTTTTGCCGTTTTCAGAAAACTCCCAAATATCATTTCTCTGGTCACCAATGGCGTGCTCTGCACAATTGGATTCGGTACAGATCATCTTGCCGTTCCATTTTCCCAAAATATCGGCAGGCAGCGTATTGATGACTACTGAGTCTGCCTCCTTAATGATGCTGTCCCGCATTGCAAGAAGATTTTGGTACTCACTTTCTTTCGCTGCGAAATCCTTTTCTTTGGAAATCAAGCTGTTTTCTCTTTCCTGAAGCTGTTTTTCCTTTTCAGAATCGGAGCAGGAAGTTAACATTGAAATCAAGATAATACAGATAAGTGGCAAAATCCTCATGGGTAAATATTTTTGGTGTTTTTAAAAATAACAAAAAAAGCCAAGACTGAAAAATCCCGGCTCCTGTATTTTATTTTAAGGTAAAGGTTTTACGCCTGCATTTTGGCGATCACATCAATTCCACCTTTGGTTTTATCACCAATTTTACAGGTGATTTCAGTGTCCAGCGGCAAAAATACATCCATTCGGGAACCGAACTTAATAAATCCGAACTCATGGCCCGCCTTTGCAGTATCACCTTCATTACAATAGAAAACAATTCTTCGGGCTACATAACCTGCAATCTGCCGGAAAACTACTTGATGGTGGGTAAGACTTTCGACAGCAACAGTTGTTCTTTCATTTTCGGTGGAAGACTTTTCGTGCCAGGCAACAAGATATTTCCCGGGATGGTATTTTTTATAAATTACTTTACCGGAAACCGGATATCTGCAGATGTGTACATTAAGCGGCGACATAAAGATGGAAACCTGAATGGCCTTTCCCTTGATGAATTCATCTTCTTCAACCTCTTTAATCATCACTACTTTTCCGTCAACCGGTGCAATTACATTTTCCTTGTGATCCTGAATGTCGCGGTTTGGAACTCTGAAAAACCAGAATACAAGGCCATAAATAATTAGAAGCGGAATTATAATTAGCATCGACCATTCCCGAAGAAAATAAACCGAGAGAAATGCTGCGACGGCAAATACGATGCTTGCAACAATAATAGTTCCTTTTGATTCTTTATGTAATTTCATGGGGGATTATATAAATTTTTCTAAAATAAAGTACAAATATACGACAGGTGCGCAGATAATAAAACTGTCGAGGCGGTCTAATATTCCGCCGTGTCCTGGAATAACATTTCCGGAATCCTTTACACCGAAATTTCTTTTCAGCTGGCTTTCTACCAAATCACCAAACGGTGCAAATACCGAAACAAGGAATCCGACAATAATCCAGTTCCCGCGAAGATCAGGATGAAATCTTTCAATGAAAAAAGCAACCACCAAAGTCAGCAGAACCCCGCCCGCAAAACCTTCCCAGGTTTTCTTTGGTGAAATTTTGGGAGCCATCTTATGTTTTCCGAAAAATTTACCGGTGAAGAAGGCAAAACTGTCGCTGCTCCAGATCAGGGCAAACAGGAAGAAAACCTCTAAAGTAAAAGTTTCATTTACCGCAGAAAACTTCGGTAATCCCAATGCGAAACCGAATGGAAGTGCAGTATAGATAACAGTGAAGATTAACTTTCCGTTATCGTAATATAATTCTTTGGAAAATTTGAATAAAGTAATGACTGCAATAAGAATAAGCGAAAGCGCTAAGATTTCAGATAAATTGAAATCGTAATAAAATCCGTGCTGAAAATATCTTTTGGAAAACCTGTAGAATACAAAAACGATAATCGGAAAAACAACCCACTTTTCCCAGCTTTTATGGTTGAATTTCATTATTTTCACACATTCCCAGGCGCCCAGAAAAAGGAAGAGGGTAATTAAACCATAATAAAGATTGTGTTGCTGAATGAGTCCCGGCGCGATTTTGTTGATAAGCTCCGCTCCTAGTGGTGTCGTACAGAAAATAACAATTGCGCCATAAAGCAAGCCCCCGAAAATACGTTGAACTAGATTTTTATCCAAGATTGATTGATTATGAGTTAAGTAGACTAAACTTTGAAATTAAAAAACTCAAAGAAATTAATCTTCGAGCAAAAGTAAGAAAAGTTTTGTATTGTCCTTGTTCGGGGTGTCTAATTTTGAATTTCCGCCACTGATTGAGGTTAGATTACGAATGTTGCCGTTGCGTTTTATCTTTCCCATAGCATCGTTCAGATTAGTGACAATCTGTGATACATTCGCCATTACGATAATTTTCTGCGGAAGTCTGGAAGAATGATAATGCAGGATATTATTATGCGAGAGCATAATTCTGCCGTCGTAAGCAATTAAATATTCACAGGTAATAAATGCACAGTCGTTGAAAAGTTCCAATTCCGTAGTGTAAGGAACCTTTACCACATCGAGAAAGTTTTTCAAATCATAATCCCAGCAGAATACTGATTTAATGTCTTCGATCTTGATGATGTGATTGAGGGTCTGCAGGGCTTCAGCCTCATCTGCACAATAATTGAAAAATCCGCCGGAGTGGGTAAAAAGCTGTGCAAACTTGTAATCGAGGTCAGCGTTTTTCAACTGATCTCCAAGTTTAATCAAATCCTGATTCTCATCGTCCTCAGGTTGATTTAGAATTTTTCCGACAATTTTTTTGAAAAGGCTCAATTTCTATTGGTTATGCAAATGTTAAAACAAAAATAGAAAATATTTGTTCAGGGAATAAATTTAATAAAAAAATCCTGATAATACACCTAAGAAGGCAATTATCAGGACTTTTTTTATAGTTGAGTATTAGATTCCGGTGCTTGAACAGTTTCAGGAGTTTCACTTTCGGTTGAATGGGTAGTTGAGACCGGGTGTTCGGTTAACTCCGGATCCCACGCTCGCTGACCGAAAACTTCTTCTAAATCTTCGCGGAAAATAACTTCTTTTTCAAGCAATTTAGCTGCCAATGCATCTAATTTATCCCTGTTTTCGGTTAATATCGTTAAAGCCCGTTGATATTGGGTTTCAATAATTTTAGAGATTTCTTCATCAATCATTTTCGCAGTCTGCTCTGAATAAGGTTTACTGAAATTATATTCAGACTGGCCTGAGCTGTCGTAGTAAGAAATATTCCCCACTTTTTCGTTAAGACCATAAATGGTAACCATGGCCTGCGCCTGTTTTGTAACCCTTTCAAGATCAGAAAGTGCGCCCGTGGAAATATTGCCGAAAACAGCCTGTTCCGCGGCTCTTCCTCCTAATGTCGCACAAAGTTCATCGTGCATCTGTTCAGTCGTAGTCAACTGTCTTTCTTCCGGAAGATACCATGCAGCTCCCAGAGATCTTCCTCTTGGTACAATGGTAACTTTAAGAAGTGGAGCAGCGTGTTCTACCAACCATGAAATAGTAGCGTGTCCCGCCTCATGATAAGCAACTCTGCGTTTTTCAGAAGGTTTAATTGCTTTGTTTTTCTTTTCGAGTCCGCCGATAATTCTGTCGATTGCATCCAGGAAATCCTGTTTGGTAACGGTTTCGTGGTCATTTCTTGCCGCGATCAAAGCTGCTTCGTTACAAAGGTTCGCAATATCAGCGCCGCTGAATCCAGGAGTCTGTTTTGCAAGGAAATCTCGGTCGATATTTGGCTCAAGTTTAATTTTTGCCAGGTGAACATCAAAAATTTCTCGTCTTTCGTGAAGTTCAGGTAGGTCTACATAAATGGATCGGTCGAATCGGCCGGCTCTCATCAAGGCTTTATCTAAAATGTCAGCTCTGTTGGTCGCTGCCATAATGATTACGTTGGTGTCGGTACCAAAACCGTCCATTTCTGTAAGAAGCTGATTCAGGGTGTTTTCTCGTTCGTCGTTCCCGCCTGTGAAATTTCCTTTTCCTCTTGCTCTACCAATCGCATCAATTTCATCGATAAAAATAATTGCCGGAGATTTCGCTTTCGCCTGTGCGAATAGGTCACGAACTCTGGATGCACCCACTCCCACAAACATTTCCACAAAGTCTGATCCTGAGAGAGAGAAGAACGGAACTTTGGCTTCACCTGCGACAGCTTTGGCCAATAGGGTTTTACCGGTTCCCGGAGGGCCTACCAATAATACGCCTTTCGGAATTTTACCGCCTAATTTGGTGTATTTGTCTGAGTTCTTCAAAAAGTCTACAACTTCCTGAACTTCCTCTTTAGCACCTTCAAGACCTGCTACATCTTTAAATGAAACCTGAATTTTATCTTTTTCGTCAAAGAGCTTTGCTTTGGATTTTCCGATGGAAAAAATTTGGCCGCCCCCGCCGCCTCCGCCTCCGCCCATCATTTTGCGGAAGATTACGAAGTAGAATAAAGCCATAATCCCAATCCAGAAGAGTGCTGTGAAAAGCAGTTCGGTCATTGGATTTTTGCCGATTCCATAATCTTTTTTAGTGGTAAGGGCAGGATTGTCCTGTTTAATTTTATCGAATTTTTCGAGGAAGAGCTGTAAATCACCGAAACTTAAAGTGTAATCGGGCTGTGGAGCAAAGTCGAAAGCCGAAAACGGACTTTTTTCCTTAGCAACCTGCTTGTTTGCCAGCTCTGTTTTAGCCGCTTTCGTCAGGAAGACGTCTGCTTTTTCCGTGTCTTTATAAATCAAAACATTCTGAATTTTCCCTTGTTGCAATAACTGATAGAACCCCTCTTCATCCATAGCGTGGGAATTGGAGCCGCTGTTCATATTCGTAAAGAAAATGAGAAGCACCGCAGTAATTACAATCGGAAAAAACCAGTTAAATCCTTTATTGTTATTCATATCTTTTTTCATAAAAATTTTGACGAAAATGGTATTCCGTCAAAGTGTAAATTAATTTTCTATTTTGGTGATTTTTGCATCGCCCCAAAGCTCTTCGATATCATAGTATTCTCTGGTTTCTCTCTGGAAAACGTGCACCACAACGGAAACATAGTCAAGCAGAACCCAAAGCGAATTTTCTGTTCCTTCCACATGCCAAGGCCTGTCCTGAAGTTCATTTCTTACCTTCTTCTGAATATTTCCTGAGATTGCAGAAACCTGAGTATTAGAGTTTCCGGTGCAGATAATAAAAGTTTGCGCAACTGAATTTTCGATCGTTGAAAGATCAAAAACCATAATATCCTCGCCCTTTGTATCTTGTATTGCTTCTACGATTTTGTCGGTTAGCAACTGTTTTTCTGTAATTATATTCATTAAAATTTTTGTATAATCTGCAAATTTATTGTTTTTTTATTTAATTTGGGTCACCTTTACCCCGTTCTAACTCTTAAAGTTTTCATAAATGCCTGCCTTAATTTTCTTAAAAGAATGCGACTCCACCAATGATGAAATCCTCAAATTTCTTGACGCTTCAAAAGAAGAAACTCAGGCACTTTACACTTTCAATCAAACCCAGGGAAAAGGCCAGTATGGAAATTCCTGGGAATGCAGCGAAAATCTGAATTTAGCTTTCTCCATTGCGTTTCCCTCAGGGCAATATGAAACACACCTCCATTTGTTCAATTTCCGTACCGCCATTTTGCTGGCTGATTTTCTTGCCAATATGACAAAAACGCGTGTTGATATTAAATGGCCGAATGACATTATCATCAATAATAAAAAGGTTTCGGGTATTCTTACAGAGAAGAAAAGTGTTTCGGAAACTCCTTATTTTATCATCGGAATTGGCCTGAACATTCTTCAGGAAAATTTTGAGCAGCTGCCGAAAGCCGGGTCAATCCTTACCCAGACTGGTCTTAGATTAAATCCAGATGAAGTTGCTCATCTGCTTTTCGAATATTTAACAGGGCATTTAAAAAAAGCAATTTCAAATAAAGAGTTGTTCGGCCGTATCAATCAAAAGCTATTCAGAAAAGATAAGGTCTCCGTTTTTGAGCTTAATGGCTTAAGACAAAATGGCATTATAAAAAATGTAGATGAAAACGGATATTTGTGGATCGATCTTGAAAATGATGGGTTGAAAAAGTTCTATAATAAAGAAATTGAACTTCTTTACTGATTCGCTCTTTTAAAATAGAGATATAGCGCCACGGGACCGAACACGAGGTTTGGCAGCCACATCGCCAGAAGCGGTGTAAGTGTTTTATTTTCCGATACCACTTTCAGAACCTCAAATGAAAAAACAAAAACAAACGCCAGGGCAATACCGATGGCAAGGTTTACACCAAGCCCGCCACGTTTTTTCTGTGAGGATAGCGATAGCCCAAGAAAAGTCAGAATTATGACAGAAAGCGGCATCGAGGTACGCTGGTAAAGTTCATTCAGGTAGCTGTTGAGATTGGCGTTTCCTTTTTCTTTCTCCCGGTCAATGAATTTAATGAGTTCAGGCGTGGTTTTGTTCTGGCCGAGAAGCACATCGGGGAAAAGTTCTTCAGGGGGATGACCAAAACTTTTAGTCATGGAATCTCCGTTTCCTAATTTTTCTGTTTGGTCGCTGTTGATTGTCTTTTCCAGGTAACTCGTGAGAATAAAGTGTTTTTTCTCCTTTACCCAATAAAATTCATTTGCGATTAACTGATAAATTAATTTTCTGTTTTTATCCAGTTTCTGGTAAACGAAACCTGAGCCACGTTTTTCCTTTTTGTTGTAGCTTTTAATGAAAATATATTCAGTTTTCGAAAGCTGGGTTGAAATCTCAGCGTTTCCAGTGAATTCTTCTCTGCTTTTAGCGTTGTAAGTGTAGGGTTCCAGTTCGTTTTTCTTAATATTCGCAAGCGGAAGAACGAAATGGTTTATTAAAAGTGCAATGACGGCAATGAAACCGGATGTCATTAAATAAGGCCTTGCAAAACGGTGAAAACTAGCTCCCGAACTGATGATTGCTACAATTTCTGTATTGTTGGCAATTCGCGAAGTGAAAAAAATCACCGAAATAAATACCAGGATTGACATAAAAGTAATCACGAGGTTGATGATCCAGTAAGGATAAAAATCTACCAGGAATTCTCCGACCGTAAATCCGTTTGATTCAATTCGGGGTGCTTTCGCCTGGACATCGATGATGAGTACAATAATTGTCAAAAGCCCCAACATGAACCCAAAAGTCCCGAGGTATTTTTTGATGATATACAGATCGATGATTTTCATGAAGTTAACCGTTTTTTAAAGTCGCTGTTTCAATACCGGAATCACAGAATTTTTCCATTCGTAAAAATCTCCGGCGATGATATGTTCACGTGCAACTCTTACCAAATCTAAGTAAAATGCCAGATTATGAACAGACGCAATTTGTTTTGAAAGATATTCTTTTGCCACAAATAAATGACGCACATACGCTTTGGAGTAAGCGGAATCAACATAACTCGTTCCAAATTCATCCAAAGGCGAAAAATCGTCTTTCCATTTTTCGTTTTTCATGTTCATCACGCCTTTCCAGGTGAAGAGCATGGCGTTTCTTGCATTTCGGGTCGGCATTACACAATCCATCATATCAATTCCGAGTCCAATAGATTCCAGGATGTTCCACGGGGTTCCCACGCCCATCAGATAGCGTGGTTTGTCTTTTGGCAAAACATCAGTCACTTCATCAGTGATGCGGTACATTTCCTCTTCAGGTTCACCCACAGAAAGTCCGCCGATCGCGTTTCCTGCGGCATTCTGTTCAGAAATGAATTCCGCGGAAGCCTTTCGTAAATCGGAATAGGTAGAACCCTGCACAATAGGGAAAAGTCTTTGTTTGTGACCGTAAATTTCCGGATTTTCTTCCGTCCAGTTAATACATCTTTTCAGCCAGCGGTGTGTCATCTCCATTGAATCTTTGGCTAAATTGTATTCGCATGGGTAAGGTGTGCATTCATCAAACGCCATAAAAATATCCGCTCCGATCTGCCGCTGGATTTCCATTGATTTTTCCGGGGAAATAAAGTGTGCGCTACCGTCGATATGTGATTTGAATTTTACTCCTTCTTCAGTAAGTTTTCTTGACTTCGACAGAGAAAAAACCTGATAGCCGCCGGAGTCGGTAAGAATCGGCAGTTCCCAGTTCATGAATTTATGTAAACCGCCAGCGGCCTGCATGATATCCATTTTCGGGCGTAGATTAAGGTGATACGTGTTTCCCAGGATAATCTGGGCTTTTATATCATCGCGCAGTTCACGCTGATGTACTGTTTTTACGGAAGCCACCGTTCCTACTGGCATAAAAATCGGGGTCTGTATGGTTCCGTGGTCTGTAGTTATTGTTCCGGCACGTGCTTTACCGGTAGTGGTGTTGTTGATTTCGAAGAATAAGGACATAATTTTATCTTGCAAACGCAGGTACGTTCTGGTTTTCTTTTAATTTTTTATCAATATAATCTTTTGCCGAAGGATCTTTTGCGACGATAATCTTTTGTGCATTATTCAGAATCTCTTCCAAATCTCCTGTAGCGATATAATATTTATAACTCTCGGTAAAATCCTGGGCTTTTACTTTTTTATTCTTTAAAACAAGCCGTGTAGCGTTTTCGAGATCAGATTGCGGCAGAAAATTATTGAACTGGTCATTCAGTGCAAAATCTGCAATAATCTCGGACATCTCATCTTTTGCGATAAGCTTTTTTGGCGGATCGATAAGTTCGGAACAGGCCATCATCAAAAACGGAAGAAAGAGTAACCACAGTTTTCTCATAATTTCCCGATGATTGATTTCCATTTCAGGTTTAAAACGCCGAAAACCGCTTCGTGAATAATGCCGCCGTTCATTTTACTTTCGCCTAATTCTCTGTTCGTGAAGATGATGGGAACTTCAACAATTCTGAAACCTTTTTTAAATGCACGGAATTTCATTTCGATCTGAAATCCGTAACCTTTCAGCTTAATATCGTCTAAACCAATTTCTTCAAGAACTTTTCTCGAAAAACACACGAAACCGGCTGTGGTGTCGTGAACCGGGATTCCTAAAATAAACCTTACATATTTAGACGCAAAGTAAGAGAGCAGAACACGCCCCATAGGCCAGTTCACTACGTTTACCCCTTTAGAATATCTGGAACCGATACTCATGTCGTTTTTCAGGCACGCCTCGTAAAGTCTGCTGAGATCTTTCGGGTTATGCGAGAAATCAGCATCCATCTCAAAAATGTAGTCGTAATTATTCTGAAGCGCCCACTTGAAACCATGGATGTAAGCTTTTCCCAACCCGTCTTTTGTCTTCCGGATACTTAAATGAAGTGCATGAGGGTGAAATTTCTGAAGATTCTTTACGATTTCGGCTGTGCCGTCGGGTGAAGAATCATCCACAATAAGAACATGAAAATCCTCCTTCAGCCCGAAGACTGCGGAAATGATATTTTCTATATTTTCTTTTTCGTTGTAAGTCGGGATAATGACGAGTTTCTTCATCCTGCAGATTAATTTGCAAAGATAAACTTTTCCCGCATTAATTTTTTGATGTTATTTTCAGTAATACTTCTGCTACATAATTACTGCGAAATCGCCGCTTGACTTTGCTTTAATATGCTTATTTTTGCAAAAAAAATACAAATTGACCAGAATTGTTCAGCAAAATGATTGGGTAGTCATCATTATTATATGCTGCATTTTCCTCTATATCTTCATGCTTCTTTCTTTGAGGAGAGATTCTTCGGTCACGGAGTTTCTGCTTGAAAAATATGCAGATTCCACCAATAACTTCCTGAGTTGGATCATTATCAGTCTTGTTTATACTCTTGTTTCTTCGGTATTTGTTTCCCAGAGTATACCTGTGGTACCAAAAAAAGTATCTGACATTCATATTTTAGGCTATGAACTGAATAAATTTGGATTTACATTTCTGAGTATTTCAGGATTTTACTTTGTGAAAAATATTTTGACCTATCTGTTCTTTGCCGGAACGGGTGCTGTTAAAAAATGGGATATTTTTTATTTTACTGCCTCAAAGTTTTATTTCTGTCTGTCGGTTTTAGTCATCATGGGTTGCGTGGTGCATTATTTTTATCTGTTCGACAGATTTGTGATGTTTGATATTTACGTCGTATTGTTCGTTATTGCCTTCCTATTCAAACTGTTATTCTATATGTTCCACCGGAACAACATCCTGCACGAGAAATGGTATTATAAATTTTTGTATATTTGCACCCTCCAAATAGTACCTGTTTTGGTACTTTTGAAACTGTTGTTTTTTTAATAATTTGATGATGAAAATTAAATCTATACTGGTGTCTCAACCTGCACCCAATGAATCTTCTCCTTATCTAGAGATGGCTAAAAAAGAAAAAATAAAGATCGATTTCAGGCCGTTTATTCATGTTGAAGGTGTTGATGCTAAGGAGCTTAGAGCGCAAAAAATTGATCTTGCTCAATACACAGGAATTATTTTCACAAGCAAAAACGCAGTGGATCATTATTTCCGACTTGCGGAAGAAATGCGTTTCGCAGTGCCGGATTCTATGCGATATATCTGCCAGTCTGAAGCGATTGCCAATTACCTGCAGAAACACATTGTTTACAGAAAAAGAAAAATTTCTTTTGGTGAGAAAACCTTTGCAGATTTGCTTCCGCTTTTCAAGAAATTTCCTTCAGAAAAATATTTGCTGCCTGCTTCCGATGTTTTAAGTCCAGATATTGTTAAAGTTTTGGATTCCGCGCCTATTGAGTGGACCAGAGCAACCATGTACAGAACAGTATGCAGCGACCTGACCGACATCAATGTTGATGAATATGATATGCTTGTGTTCTTCAGCCCACAGGGAATCAGATCTTTAGCAAAAAACTTCGATAAGTTCGAACAGAAAGAGACTAAGATTGCCGTTTTTGGACCTACTACAGAACTTGCTGCGAAAGATGCAGGTTTAAGAGTTGATGTTATGGCGCCAAGCAAAGAAACTCCATCAATGACGATGGCGATTGAAAAATACATAAGACTTATGAATAAATAATTCTTATTTAAATACCTTTTTAAAAAAACCGTCTTTCATTGGTAAAGATGGTTTTGTTTTTAATTAATCTTAACTTTGCGGACTTTTTGCACGCAAAAAATCATTCAATAACGTGTACCAAATGAACGCTCCCAAAGCAAAAAAAATAAAGAAGATTCTCGAAATTCACGGCGACAGAAGAGTTGATGATTATTTCTGGATGAATGAGAGAGAAAATCCTGAGGTTACAGAATATCTGAATGCAGAAAATACCTACTGTGATCTGATGATGAAGGATACCGAAGCGTTTCAGCAGCAGCTTTTCGATGAAATGAAAGCGCGTTATAAGGAAGACGACCAGAGTTTACCTTATTTTTTCTATAAATACTGGTATATCGTAAGATTCGAAAAGGGGAAAGAGTATCCTGTTTTCAGCCGGAAATTCCAGACACTGGAAAATAAAGAAGAAATTTTACTCGATGTAAATATACTTGCAGAAGGAGAAAAATTTTTTGAAGTAGGCAGCGTTGCTGTTTCACCTGATAACAGACTTATGAGTTTTTCGTCAGACAATATCGGAAGACGCATTTACACCATTAGTTTCAAAAATTTGGAAACTGACGAAGTTTTTGGCGACCAAATCACGAACACTACAGGAAAAGCAGTTTGGGCAAACGACAACAAGCACGTTTTCTATACCAGAAAGGACGAAAATCTGCGAGCGTTCCAAATCTACCGTCATGAATTGGGAACTGATTGTGAGAATGATGTTCTGGTTTTTCATGAAGAAGATGAAACCTTCGATGTCAGTCTTTTTAAAACGAAGTCTCTGGAATATATTTTCATTGCGAGTTCAAGTTCGGTTTCAGATGAAATGCGCTTTATTCCCGCAAACGATGTTTCAGCAGAATGGACCGTAGTGCAGCCGCGAACCGATGATCTTGAATACTCTGTGGAACATTACGAAGATGAGTTTTACATTATCACCAATGCCCATGGCGCTACGAATTTCAAAATCGTAAAAACCAAAGTCTCAACTCCTGGAATTGAGAATTGGGTAGAGGTTATTCCGCACCGCAAGGAAACTTTATTGGAAGGTTTTGAAATCTTTAAAGATTATCTTGTTCTCGAAGAAAGAACCGAGGGGCTTCTGCATATCAAAATCATTGAAAATCACACAGGTAACTCTCATTATTTAAAGTTTTCGGATCCAACTTACACGGCTTATATCGGTTTGAATCTTGAATTTGATACCACGAAACTTCGATTTGGATATACCTCTTTAACTAAGCCAAATTCCACGATCGAATACGACATGAAGGAAAAAACAACCCAGGTTTTGAAACAGCATGAAGTTTTGGGTGGAAAATTCTTCACCGAAAATTATATTTCAGAAAGAGTTTGGGCACCTTCAAGAGACGGGAAAAACAGCATTCCGATTTCCATCGTATATCATAAAGACACAAAAAAATCGCCGGAAACTCCGTTGTTGATTTATGGCTACGGAAGTTACGGACATACGGTTGATGCAAGTTTTTCAAACGCCAGGCTTTCGATTTTAGACCGCGGCTTTATTTATGCGATCGCCCATATCCGCGGTGGCGAGTATCTTGGACGTGAGTGGTACGAAAACGGAAAAATGCTTCAGAAAAAGAATACTTTTTACGATTTCATCGACGCTGCGAAATATTTGATTGCTGAAAACTACACTTCCGAAAAACATCTGTATGCCATGGGAGGGAGCGCCGGCGGACTTTTGATGGGAGCGGTAATCAATTACGAACCCCAGCTCTTTAACGGAATTGTAGCGCAGGTGCCTTTTGTAGATGTGGTTACCACGATGTTAGACGAGACGATTCCGCTAACTACCGGTGAGTTTGATGAATGGGGAAATCCGAAAAAGAAAAAATATTACGATTATATGAAATCGTATTCTCCGTATGATAATGTTGAGGCTAAAAATTACCCGAATATGCTGATTACAACGGGCCTACACGATTCTCAGGTTCAGTATTGGGAACCGGCAAAATGGACTGCGAAACTTCGCGAACTTAAAACGGATGATAATCTGTTGCTTTTCAAAACAGATATGAGTGCCGGACATGGCGGGGCTTCCGGACGGTTTGAATCTTTGAAGGAAGATGCTTTGGAGTACGCCTTTATCTTAAAATTAGAAAATAAAATTGATGGAAAATAAATCCGACAGCCAACTTTGGGAAGAAGTGGAAGCTTTTTTCGTAGAGAATTTCGATACAGACAAACATCCGCAGATCGATACGATCCTTTTTTTAATCGGAGTTCAGGAACTCGGCAGCGGTCAGCAGAAATATACCAAAGATGACAAACTCAATATTTTGCATATTGCGGTGTGCAGGCTTCTGGAGCCTTTTGGATATTATAAATTCTCGCATTACGATGATGACGGGTACCCGCATTTTGAGGAAATTGAAAAACTGCCGGAGCTGAAACCTAATGAACAGCAGATTTTAATGAAAAAATCAATTATTCAGTATTTTATTGATGAGGAACTGTTTAAATAAGAAAAGGACTGATTGCGAAATCAGTCCTTTTTATTTATAATTTCATCAAGCTGTGAAAGTCCCGTTTTGAAGCCTTCTTCGAATCCCATTTCCAGGATCTTTTTCATATCAGCTTGTGAATTAAAATGAATGTTGATGGTGAGTTTGGTTCCTTCATCCACGCCGGTAAATCCGAAAAGCCATTTTACTGTGGGCAAAATTGTCTCTCTATTACCGTTAGCATCCGCAAAATAATCAGTGCAGTCAAAACTTCTATGGACTGTAATTTCGTGATAATTTGCACCTGCGTACTGTTTTTCGTTTTCCGGGCCTACCATTGCATATTCCCAGGTTCCACCCTCACGGAAATCCATTTTATGGGTTACGCATTTCCACGGGCGTGGTGCCCACCACTGATCCAATAGTTCGGCCTTTGTAAAATAGTCCCAGATGACCGAAACGTCGGTATGATAAACTTTCATAACGAACACGCTTGCCGCATCAAAATCTTTGTTGAAAACGATATTTGAATCCATATCTTGTATTTTAAGACAAATGTAAAAGATTATTTTTAAAGCATTGAAAGCCAAACCTCCGCTGCGACACCAATCGTTATATTATGTTAAAAAAAAGATTTTTAAGAAATTAAACACAATATTTGCTGCAATTTCTTGTTATTATATTCTTAAAATGAGTAATTTTAACAATTCAAATTTAAATCTCTCATGAACAATAAGTTTATTCCTTTTATATCTGTGCTGATGACGATCTCTATGATTGTGTTCGTCACGCTGCAGCTGTATTGGATTAAAGAACTCTATTCGGCGCTCAACCAGGATTTTTCGAATAAAGTATATTCGGCTCTGGAATCTGCGACCTTAAAAACGCAGCAACTGGAAGTTGACAAATACCTGAACCAGGACTATAAAAACTTTGGAAAGAATGTGATCGACAGCAGCAATCTGCCAACTCAGACCTATATTCAGCAAAATTCTGATTCTGCTAACCGGTCAACCATTACTTTCCAGAAAAGTATTGTAGAAAACCAAAATTTCCCGATTTCCCCGAAAGGCGACAGTCTCAAGCTCACAAAACTCTACACTGATGAAGGAATTTTGAAGATCAAAAAAGAGCAGAATTCGTCTGAGCCTTTAACAGCGCAGCTTAGCAAGGATATCAACAATAATACGTACGCACTCCGTGAATTTGCAAAACTCAGCGCTACAAATCTCCCCATTGAGAAAAGAGTAGATGTCGCCACACTCGATTCGGTTCTTTCTAAAGAATTGAGGTTGAGTGGTTTGAATACCAAGTTCGGTTTTGCAGTAATGGATAAGAAGAATAACGTCACCAAGGTGGTAAACGATATTTATGCTGATCAGAAAGAAAAGAGTAATTACACTTATCCGCTTTTTACTGATAGCAAAGAACGTACACTTTATACGATCGCTTTGGTCTTCCCAAGAAAAGATTATTCTCTCGCCAAAAATAATTTACCCATGCTTTTGGGCACCTTCATGTCGCTTCTTACGATTTTGGGGATTTATATCATCTCCATTAATTATATGATGAGGCAGAAGAAAATTGCAGATGTAAAGACCGATTTCATCAATAACATGTCGCATGAGTTCAAAACTCCGCTTGCAACAATTTCTGTAGCGACCGATTCCCTCGCTAATGATAAAATCGCTACTAATCCGGAAAAAGTGAAATATTATTCGGGTTTGATTAAGCAGGAAAACCTGAGAATGAAAAAACAGGTGGAAAACGTACTCAATATGTCGAAACTTGAGCGTAATGAAGTGCAGCTCTTTCTAAAGGAAACCGATGTAAGATCTCTCATCAAGGAAATTTCTGAATCTTTCGGACTTATTGTTGCACAGAGAAACGGTACTTTAACTCAGGAATTCAATACCAGTAAATATACCTTTAAAATTGATGAATTCCACATTTCCAACGCTTTGGTGAACCTTCTGGATAATGCCAATAAATATTCGCCGGAAGCACCGGAAATTAAAGTCAGAACAAGAAATGAAGGAAATTGGTATGTGGTGGAGATTTCCGACAAAGGAATGGGAATGGATATGGATAACAAAACGCGGATTTTCGAAAAATTTTTCCGCGAGGAGACCGGTAACATTCATAATGTTAAAGGTCAGGGACTTGGTTTATCGTATGTGAAGAAAATTGTGGAACTTCATAAAGGTCAGATTTTGGTGGATTCCCAGAAAGGAAAGGGAAGTACGTTTACGATTAAACTCCCAATGACGCACTCTTCCGTTAAAAAATAAATAAAAAAGAGGATTATTTACACTAAATCCTCATTAAAGAAATTTAAATAAATAAATTATGAGCAACAGAATCTTATTAGTAGAAGACGACCAAAGTTTTGGTGCTGTTTTAAAGGATTATTTAACCATAAATAATTTTGAAGTGACCCTGGCTACCGATGGTGAACAGGGATTGAAGGAATTTACAGAAAACGAATTCGATATATGTATTTTTGACGTGATGATGCCTAAGAAAGATGGCTTCAGCCTGGCAGAAGATGTAAAAAGAATTGATAAAAACACCCCTATTATTTTTCTCACTGCAAGAAATATGCGGGAAGATATTCTGAAAGGCTATCAGCTTGGCGCCGATGATTATATTACCAAGCCTTTTGATACTGAGCTTCTTCTTTATAAAATTAAAGCAATTCTGCAGAGAAGTGCTGTGTTGGAAGATGATGAGCAGGAGCAGTTCAAAATTTCCAATATCTTCTTTGATTCTATGCTTCGTCAGTTAAGAGTCGGGGATAATGAGTACAAACTTTCACCTAAGGAGAATGAATTGTTGAAATTGCTTTGCATGCACCGCAA